>Ga0073934_10001352_pt1 | contig 59553 bp, 45 predicted proteins | sample LarsenN4metaG_FD_76834 | JGI IMG/M metagenome (GOLD analysis project Ga0073934, IMG submission 76834) | Hot spring sediment bacterial and archeal communities from British Columbia, Canada, to study Microbial Dark Matter (Phase II) - Larsen... ...
GCACAAGCTCAGCACGAAAAAAGACAAGACCGGAAAGAAATTCAAGCTGAAGACGCTGGAGCCGCTGCAGACGTCGAGCGGAGCGGTGGTGCCGGCGGGGGCGGAGATCCGCGGGCACGTAAGCCGCGTGGAACCGGCCGGGCTGACGGGTCGCGCGAAGCTGTGGCTTTCGTTTGACGAAATCAAGACGCGCGAGGGCAAGCTGCCCATCGTGGCGCGCGTGGCGAGCGTGCCGGAGGAGCACAGCGTGAAGGCGGGGGATAGCCGCGAGGGCGAAATCGAGTCGCGCACCAGCGCCGGTCGCCAAGAGATCGAAGCGGCGGCGGCTGGAGCGGCGATCGGTGCGGTGATCGGCGCGACGGCGAAGGGCGGCAAGGGCGCCGTAGCCGGCGCGGCAATGGGAGCAGCAGTGGGGTTCCTGGTGGCGTCGGGCATGGGGACGGAGCTGGAGCTGCAAAAAGGGACCAAGCTGGAGTTGGAATTGAGCCGGCCGTTGTACGTGGCGAAGAAGTAGGGGAAGGATCCGGGAAACAGGATTCAGGATTCTGGAAACACACATCGTTACAAGGCAAGCGGTCTGGGCTGCGGGTAACAGACCGGACAGGCGGCGTCTTCAAGCGTCGCGATGCTATACGCCCGCACGAATTCATATTGACTCCCCGAGCGCACCGCGATACATCACTCGTCACCCTGCCCTCCTTGCTTGGCTTTCGCTCGCGCGGTGAGTAAACTCCCAACGCATGGCTGAGAGCACACAAATACCGGACCGCATCCTGATCGTCGAGGACGAAGAAAACGCGCGGGCGGGGTACGAGGAGCTGCTGCGCAAATGGGGCTGCGAAGTGCTGGCCGTGGCCAACGCCGAGGAAGCACTGGAGCAGTTCGCAGAGTTTCGCCCGGCGGTAATCCTGGCGGACGTGGAACTGCCGGGGATGGACGGCCTGGAGATGTTGAGGCAGTTCGGAGCGGAACTGGCCAACGTACCGGCGATCATCATTACGGGCAAGGGGAGCGAGGAGCGCGCGGTGGCGGCGATCGAGTCGGGCGCGTTCTGGTACATCGAGAAGCCGCTGAAGGCTCCGGTGCTGCGCGCGCTGCTGGATCGCGCGCTGGGCAAAGCGCGGGACCGCCGGGAAGTGGCCTCGCTGGTGAAAGAGCTGCGCGCGACGGGCCGGCTGGGGGAGATGGTGGGCGCGTCGAAGGGCATGCAGGAAGTGATGCTGGTGGTGGAGATGGCGGCGCCGTCCAGCGCCTCGGTGCTGATCACCGGAGAAACCGGCACGGGAAAAGAAATCGTGGCCCGGACAATTCATCGGCTGTCGCCGCGGGCGGCTAAGCCCTTTGTGGCGGTGAACTGCTCGGCGATTCCGGAGTCGCTGATGGAGAGCGAGATCTTCGGGCACGAGAAGGGCGCGTTCACCGGGGCAGCGGAGCGGCGCATGGGCTGCTTCGAGCTGGCCGACGGGGGAACGCTGCTTCTGGATGAAATCAGCGAGATGCCGCCGGCCACGCAGGCCAAGCTGCTGCGAGTGCTCGAGGAGCGCAAGGTGCGGCGGCTAGGGAGCCGCGTGGAAACGGCGGTGGACGTGCGGGTGCTGGCGGCGACGAACAAAGAACCGGAGCAGGCAGTGGCCAGCGGGCAGCTCCGGCAAGACCTCTATTTCCGGCTGAACGTTTTCCACATCCACCTGCCCCCCCTGCGGGCCCACAAAGAGGACCTGGCGCCGCTGGTGGAGCACCTGCTGCGGGAAATCGGCGAGCGGCACGGCAAGCGCGCGCGGGGCGTGAGCGCGGAAGTGATGGAGATGTTCCGCTCGCACGCCTGGCCGGGAAATATCCGCGAGCTGCGCAACGTGCTGGAGCGCGCGGCCATCATGTGCGACCGGGAGATGATCAGCCGGAGCCACCTGCCGGGGGAGTTCGGGCGCGTGGCGGGACCGGGAGAGCTTTCCGGATTGCGCTTCCCCATCGGCACTACCGTGGAAGCCGCCGAACGCGAACTGATCCTGCAAACGCTGGCGGCGACGAACAACAACAAAACACGCGCGGCGGAACTGCTGGGGATCAGCCTGAAGACGCTGCATAACAAACTGAAGGAGTATGAGGCGGGCGGCGGGGCGGCGAAGAACGAGGATTGAAGAGAGACCCTGCGTCTCGATCCCGCGCTGCGGGACGGGGACTTGGATGACAGGCATTCGGGTGTTCCGGGAATCTGAGCAAGCGCTAGCCAGGTGAGATGGCCATCCGGCTGAAAACGAAGTTTACGCTGACGACGGCACTGGTGGTGCTGGGCGTGGTCGGGGTGACCTCCGCGGTGTACGTGGCCACGCTGACCCGGCAGGCCATCCGGCAAACCAACGATCGGGCGCAGTTCGTGTCGCAACAGGTGTTCCGGCAAGCACAGCATGCGCTGGAGGACACGGCCAGCCAGGGAGAGGCGCCCGCCTCCGCCGCGCCGGCAGACTTGCGCGAATACGTGCGGCGCGTACTGGATGAAGATGCCGGGGTGACGTCGGAGATCGAAGCGGCGCTGGGGTATTCGCAGACCATCTACGAAGTCAGCGTGGTGGACGAAGCGGGGACGGTGCTGCTCTCCAGCGACGCTTCGATGCCCTCGCGGCCGGCAACGAAGCGCCCGCCGCTGGAGCAGCTTGTGCGCAGCAGCTTTCCGGAACAGATCCGCGTGCTGTACGGCCCGCCGAGCGTGTACGAGGCGAGCTTTCCGTTCCGCGTGGGCGAGCAACTGTTCGGAGAAGTGCGCGTGGGCATTGCCACCGTGTTCCTGCGCAATGAGATCTCGCCGCGGCTGCGGTCGGCGGGCTGGGTGGCGCTGGTGGCGGTGCTGATCTCCACGCTGCTGGCGGCGGTGGTGAGCCATGTGTCTCTGCGGCCGCTGGAGAAAATCTCGGCGCAGTTGGACCGCATCGCGCAGGAGGAACTCGGCGCGCAAATGGCGGCGTCGCGGACGGCTCCCGCAAAACGCGGAGACGAGCTGACCCAGGTAAGCACGAAGATCAACCTGATCGGGCAGCAGTTGCGGGACGTGCGGGAGATCTTCAGCACGCTGCGGGAAAATCTGACGCAGGTGATGGCGGGACTGGAAGACGGGTTGCTGCTCTTCACCGCGGACGGGCGCAACGTGCTGGCCAGCCCGGCAGTGGAGAAATTCCTGGGCGTAAAGCCGGATGCGCTGCTGGGGCGCCGGGTGAGCGAAGTCTTTCCGCCGGAGCACCCGCTGCGGGCGGCGCCGGGCGGGTTGCGACTGAACGGCGAGCAGCTCGAGGCGGCGGAGATGGCGGAGGCGGTGCTGAACGGCGCGTCGGGGCAGCGCCGCGTGGGTGCGAGCGTGCAGGTGATCCAGGAGGGCGGCACGCGGATGGGCGCGCTGGTAACGCTGCGCGACCTCGATTCGCTCGAGCGCATCGGCTCGCACCTGGAAGTCTCGGAACGCCTGGCCGCGCTGGGCCGCGTGACGGCAGGAGTGGCGCACGAGGTGAAGAACCCGCTGAACTCCATGCGCCTGTGGATTGAGAACCTGAAGGAAGCGGTGCCGCAGAACCAGGAAGTGGCGAGGCAGGGGTTGAAAATCCTGGACGGTGAAATTGACCGGTTGGACCGCGTGGTGCGCACGTTTCTCGATTTCAACCGGCCGGTGGAGCTGAAACTGGAAGAGATTTCGCTGGGGGAATTGCTGATCGAGGTGCTGGCAATCGCACGGCCGCAGATCGAACAGGCAGGGGTGAAAGCTTCGCTGGAGGGCGAGGAGGATGTGCCGCCGGTGCGGGCGGACCGCGGGCTGCTGAAGCAAGCGCTGTTGAACCTAGTGCTGAACGCGTGCGAGGCGATGCCCGAGGGAGGCCGGTTGGCGATCTGGCTGCGCCCGTCGGGCGAGAAAGCCGAATTGACTATTGAGGATACAGGGCGCGGCATCCCGCGCGAGCTGCAAGGCAAAGTATTCCAATTGTATTTCACGACGCGGCCGGGTGGGAGCGGGATCGGACTGGCCACGACATTCCGCATTGTGCAGCTTCACAACGGAGCGATAAACTTCACCAGCGAAGCGGGGCGCGGCACGACATTCCGCATCGAGCTGCCAGTGGCGCGCAGGGGCGCGGCCCATAACGAAGCGCCGAGGAGAGGGGCAGGGCCGATCTGAAGACCGGCCCCAAAGAGCAGGATGAGACCCAGCCAAAGGATCGCGAGAGGCTTGCTAGTGGCCGGCGTGGCGGTGCTTGTGCTCGTGGGAGCGGGTTGCCGGAAGCGCGCGTCACAAGCCGCGCCACCGCTGGTAATTGTCTCCACGCCGGAGGAGAAGCAGCCCGAAACACAGCCGCCAGCAACAGCGGGCGAGGCAAAGCCCACGGAAACTGCGCCGGCCGGGCCGGTCTCCAAACCGGCGCCGGAACTGGTGGTGCCGCCGGCCAAACGTGCCGCGTCGCGGCCAACAACGCCCAAGCCTGCGCCGGCGGAACCTGCGCCAGCGGTGGAGACACCCGCGCCAAAGCCGGCGCCACCAAAGATGTCGCCGCGGTTGACGCCGAAGGAACAGGCGGAGCACGAGCGCAAGACCAACGCGGCCATCAACGAGGCAGAGAAGAACCTGCAAACAGCCTACGGCAAGACGTTGAATGCGGCGCAACTCGATATGGTGGAGAAGATCCGCGGATTTCTGGCGCAGGCGCGAGAAGCGATGCGCGAGGTGGACTGGGTGCGGGCGCTGAACCTGGCGCAGAAGGCGCAAGTGCTCTCGGTGGAGTTGGTGAATCCGCTATGAAGAGGATGTAAGGAGGTAAGGAAGTAAAGATTCAGACCGGCTTCCGATCATCCAGCCCGGCTTTGCCCTGCACGATGGTGTTTGCGATCCTGACGTCCTTAACTCCGCTACTTCCCTGGTTACTGCCCCGCGTTACGCCGGGTGGCGAGATTGCTGCTAGACTAAAACCATGAGGAATTACGACGTCATTATTGTCGGCGGCGGATTGATCGGCGGGTGCGTGGCGCTGGAATTGGCGCGGCGGAAGCTGCGCGTGGTGGTGATTGACCGGCAGCGGCCGGGGCTCGAAGCGTCTTGGGCGGCGGCGGGGATGCTCTCCGGGGCGCCGGAGACACGGGATGCCATCCCGCTGGTGCCGATCGCAAGAGCCAGCCTGGAGATGTATCCGGAATTTGTGGCCGAGGTAGAGGAGGCGTCCGGGCAAAAGACGGGTTATCGGCGCGACGGTGCGTTGCAGGCGTTCTTCTCGGCGGATTCGGAGCGCGAACTGAGCACCATCATTGCGGTGCTGCACGGGCTGGGGCTTGAAGCCGAGGCCGTGCGGGTGGAAGAGGCGCGGCAGATGGAGCCGTCGCTGAGCGAGGCAGCGCGTACGGCGGTGTGGCTGCCGTTCGAGGCCACCGTGGACAGCCGGGCGCTGACCGCAGCGGTGCTGACAGCGGCAACGAAACGCGGAGTGGAAATCGTTTCGAGACCGGGTGGCGTGACGTCGGTGGTTATGGAGAAGAATTCATGCGCGGGCGTGATGGCCGGAAGCGAAAAGATTTCTGCCGGAAGCGTGATTCTGGCGGCGGGGTGCTATTCGGGCAGCATCGAAGGGATGGAGCGCTATGCGCCGACGCGGCCGGTGCGCGGGCAGATCGTGGCGCTGCACAGTGAAAACGTGAGGCTGGGGCGCGTGGTGCGGTCCGAGAGGGGCTACCTGGTGCCGCAGGAAAACGGCCGCGTATTGGCGGGAACCACAGCGGAGAATGCAGGCTTCGAGAAGCGTGTGACGCCGGCGGGACTGCAACACATTCTGGGCGCGGCCGTGGAGATGGTGCCGGAACTGGCGCAGGCCGCGGTGGTGGAGACGTGGTCGGGGCTGCGGCCGGATACGCCGGACCACCTGCCGTCGCTCGGGCCGACCGACGTGGAAGGACTGCTGATCGCGACGGGGCATTTCCGCAACGGAATCTTGTTAGCGCCGGTGACGGCAAGATTGATGCGCGAGTGGGTTCTGGAAGAGCAGACGACGATTGGCGTGGAGCCGTTCAGTCCGATGCGGTTCCAGCGGCATAAGACGGTGGCGGGGTAGAAGAGAAGGGGCCAGGGGTCAGGGGTCAGGGTTTAGGGAGCGGGAAGCGGCGGCATGGGGCCGCCGCTACTTTTTTGGGCCGCCGCTAATTCGGGAAGCGGTTGGAGCGGGTGGGCTGGCGATTGGCCGGGCCGGAGAGCGCGGAGGCGCGGCCCGGGTCGGTGAAGTTGATCTGCGCGGCGTCGAGATAAAGCGGGCGGTCGAGCTGGACGTCGAGGGTAGTGCCGCGCGGCAAGTCGAGTTCGGGGCCGCGGGTGAGCAGGATAGTCATCAGGCCGGTGGCCGCGCCGGCCAGGGTGCCCACGCCCATGCCGCGACGCACATTGCCCGCCAATCCTCCGACACCCGCGCCGATGGCGGTGCCCGTGGTGGTGGTGCGCAGCACAGTGCCGACGTCAGACATTTTGTCGGTGTCGCCCTTAATCTTGCCCTCGTCTTCCACCTGTTCATTTCCGCCGGTGCCGGCGCCGGTGGGGATGGCGTTGAAGCCGACGGTGTAGCCGTTGGGCAGGATGAGCTGGTTCAGGCGAATCACCACCTCGGCACGGCCCTTGACCTTGCCGGGACGCTTGGCTTCCACGATTTCGCCGTACACGTACGATCCAGCCGGAATGCAGATTTTGCTTTCAACGACGATGGGGAAAAGCGTCTCGAGATACACCGGGTCGCCGGGCCTGGCGCTGCGCGAGGTGACGGAGTTGTGCAGAACGAGCGGGAGACGCGTGCCGGCTGGGACGAGAATGTGCGCGTTGCGCTGCTTCAGTTGCGGGCGGTCAGCGTCCGTTTGCTGCTGTTCAGCTTTCTGCTGTTCGACAGCCGGGGGATTCTGCGGTGGCGGCTGCTGGCCGGACTGCTGCGCCGCGGCAGCCAATGAAACCGCCAAAAGAAGGATGAGGAAGCCGATTCGATTGCGCATCTGAGTCCTCCTCAACTTTAGATCCCCCTGAGGTTCGTCTTCCCTTGCGATGCCCGGTAGCCCGTACAGGATGCTTTGAGCATACGCCAGCGGGCGGGCGCAGAGCATACATAAATAAAACCCGGTAAGAGAAGGGAAAGTCGCGGCGTCGCTTCCACAAACGAGCGCAGCATGCTGCGCCCCTACAGAAGCATTTGCTGGGCGAGGTCGGCGAGGGCGAGGAGAGCAGCGTATAGTGGTCGGACAGAGTGAACGCAACCACGGACGGCGTGACGGCCCCACAGCCGTGCGGCCCGCTGACGGAGGCCGCGAAAGGAGCAAGGCATGGCGAAGCTGGCGCTGGTATATGGGATGCGGCTGTTTCCGGCGGACGAGTTGGAAAAAGTGAAGGAAGCAGAAGTGATGTTGAAGGGCGGGCGGACGGGACGCGTAACCATGCATTTGATCGAAGGGAGTAAGGAAGAAATCGAGCGGACGCTGCGGCGGTCGGTGGAGGCGTTTTTTGAGATGTACCCGGAGATTTAGAGAGCAGTGGCGAGTGACGAGTGGTGAGTGACGCGCAGGAAACAACCTATCGGTTGCCGAAGGTGTCGGGATCGAAGTCGCCCGGGGGCGCGGCGGCGCCATCGGTGAGGACCACGGACTGGCCGGTGATTTCGATGCGCTTGCGGCACTTGCGGCAGGCGACCAGATCGTCCACGCGTACCATGTAGGAGCGCGCGGCGGCGAAGCGCTTCTTGTCTTCTTCGTTGGCGCCGCGCGGCAGCGCAACCTTCTTGATGCGCACGCGCCAGCGGATGGGATAGGAGATCTCCTGCTTGCAGCTCGGGCAAATGAGAGACAGGCTTTTGGTTTCTTCGCGTTCGTCGTAAAAGTTGCGTTCGTCCATCAGAATTCAGTGGTCAGGAATCAGTGCGAAGTGACCAGCCTCCTGGATCCGATTGTCAGGACAATCAAAAACCGAACAAGCCCTGGAGTCAATCCCTTGTTTTTTCACCCGCGGGCTGGCCCTGAGCGGGGTCGGAGGGACTTCGCTGGCTCGCGTGCACATCGGCCGGAGCCGGGGTCGGCGAAAGCGACTTTGCGGGGGCCAAGTGGTCCAGAGTGACGAACTGGAAGCCGGCGTCGCGCCACAGTGGCAGGCAGTGTTCGAGCGCGGCAACGGTGGGGTGGCGGTCGGCGCCGAGATGGCGATAGTCGCCGTCGTGCAGCACGACGATATCGCCGCCGCAGACAGGGCGCAAGCGCGCGATGGTTCTAGTGAGGGGCTGCGGCTTCCAGTCCCAGGCCCAGCGCGACCACATGACCACACCACGGAAACCTGCGCCACGCACCACGGCAGAGAGTTGCGGGCCGCGGAAGCCGAACGGAGGACGCATCCAGACCGGGCGCAGGCGGCAAGCACTTTCGATAGCGTCCTGGCAGCGACTGAGTTCATCCGCAATCCGCCGGGGAGAAAGCATGAGCAGGCTGGGATGTGTGTCCGTATGGTTGCCGATTACGTGGCCGCGCGCGGCGATTTCCGCGACGAGGCCCGGGCAGGCGCGCACAAAACCCCCAATCAGAAAAAAAGTGGCGCGCACGCCGTGAGCTTCGAGCAATCGGAGGAGACGCGGCGTGGCGTGGGGATTGGGACCATCGTCAAACGTGAGAGCGATGGTGCGCGGGTTTCCGGTGCGGCGAATCGTGGGGCCGAAGAGTTGCGAGCCAGGCGCCACAGCGCCCCAGGCCAATGCGCCCGCGGCGAGCGCAGACCCCACGCCTGCCGCCGCGCCGACCACAGAAACCGAACCGAGATACATCGGGAGAGTCATCCCAGAGCCTCAAATCCAGAAAGATAGCACAGAAAATAGTCTGGCGCGGGAGGTCGGCTTGCCCCGCGCTGAACCGGTAGGGGCGGCGAGAATGTTGTGGGAAGGTGAAACCTGCGAGGGCGAAATACGTCTATACAGAGAGTGGGACAATAGGAGTGTGCGCGGGTCCAGGTCAGAAGGGTGGTTCGGCGTGGGTGTGAAGAAGCTGTTGCCACTGGTAGCGATCCTAATCCTTTTCTGCTCGATTGCGGGTGTGGTGTGCGCGCAGGCGCCGCAGGAGGCCGTGCCGCGAGTGCGCACGATAGGCGTGGTGCGCACGGCGGGCAAGATCCCCGTGCCCAGTGCCACGGTGAAGCTCACGCATGCCGAGTCTGGACAGGGATGGCTCACCTGGACCGATGAGAACGGTAAGTTCGACCTACCGGGAATGCCGGCAGGTCGCTACCGCATCGAGGTGCAACAACTCGGATTTGAGCCGGCTGCGATGGAAGCGGAATTCAAGCCCGAGGGCGGCCAGCCTTTTGAACTGACGTTGCGGATTGCCGCGTTCGCGGCACCGGCGGCTGAGAAACCTGTTGAAAAAAAGGAAGAGGCGGCCGAGCCCGCCACTGAAGCGAAGGCTGCGCCCGAGAAGGCGCCTGTCCCCGGCGAACAGAAGCCGGTCCCGCGTGCCGGACAAGCTGCGCAGACACAGCCAGGGCAGCGGCCGGGGCCACCGGCTCCCGGACAGCGACCTCTACAGGGAGCGCAGCAGGTCACCGAAGCCATTCGGCAGCAGATGGGCGCGGGAGGCTTCCAGCAGGTTGATCCCACCGGACAAGCGAATAACGTGACTCCCGAAGCAGCGCCGCCAGTTGATATGGGGCCGCTGGGCGAGGCGTCGTCGTCCGATGCGTTTCTGATCAGCGGGACAGTGGGCCGCGGACTGGGCACCAGCCCCGGAATGGGTTTCGGGATGCTTGACCCGTTCATGATGGGAATGATGGGCGGAATGCCCGGCGGATTCCCTGGCGGAGCCAGCGGCGGGTTTCCAGGCGGCGCCCCCGGACAAATGGGACCAGAAGGCGCCGGGGTGATGATTTTCATGGCCGGCGGTATGGGGCCGGGCGGACCGCCTTCACAAGGACGCGGACCCGCAGGGCAGCCGGGGCAACAGGGCCGCGGGGGACAAGCGCAGGGACAGAGACCGGGACAAGGGCAAGCTGGGCGGGGCGCACAGGGCCAGCGCGCCGGGGCACAGGGCCCGGCAGGGCAGCCGCAGCAAATGATCATCAGCAGCGGCATGGAAAACCTGTGGGGGATGCAGCGACTGCTGCGCATGGCGGCGAACCGCTTCCGCTTCAGCCTCTTCAACCGCTACAGCAACTCGGTGTGGAACGCGCGGCCCTATTCGCTGACGGCCACAGACCCGCCGAAGATCGCGAGCTACCAGGAAATGCTAGGCATCAACGGCGGCGGGCCGCTGCGCATTCCGAAAATTTATGACGGGCGCGAGAAAACCTTTTTCTTTTTCAATTACCAGCTCGGGCGAAACCGCAACCCTGTGGATACGTTTGCCACGGTGCCGACGCTCGCGGAGCGGGGCGGAGATTTTTCGGCGCGGGGACTGCAACTTTACGATCCGGCGTCGAACCTGAGCGGGCCGCGGACGGCGTTCGGCAGCGTAATTCCGACGGCGCGGCTGGACTCCGCGGCGGTGGGGTTGCTGCAATTCATCCCCCTGCCCAACCTGCCGGGGACGGCGCAGAACTTCCACCTGCAGGGGCGCGTGCCGCGGTCTTCGGACAATTTCAACATTCGCATCATGCACACGATCAGTCCGAAGCTGAACTTTTTGGGGAGCTACGGGTTGAACGCGTCACGCTCGGAAAGCATCCAGAGCCTGCCCACGCTGCGCGGGAAGCAAGCGTCACTGGGGCAGAATGTGAGCCTGGGGTTGACGCAGCAGTATTCGCAGCGTGTGACGCACGACACGCGCATCAACTGGAGCCGCAACGGGGTGAATTCGCTGAACCGGTTTGCGTTCGTGAACAACATCGCAAGCGCGCTGGGGATCACGGGGGTCTCGACGGCGCCGATCAACTACGGCGTGCCGCAAATCAACTATACAAACTTCACCGACCTGAACGACCCGGTGCCGGCGCTGCGGCGCAACCAGACTTTCCGCTTCCTGGACAACCTGACGTACGTCCGCAACAGGCACACCTACCGGCTAGGCGGGGAATACCGGCGATTCCAGAACAACTCGCAAAACGACCCCATCGCGCGCGGGTCGTTCACGTTCACCGGGCTGATGACCAGCCAGCTTGACGCGCAGGGCCGGCCGATTGCCGGCACGGGCTACGACTTCGCCGACTTCCTTCTGGGCCTGCCGCAGTCCACCACGGTGCGCTTCGGCAGTTCGCGCACCTACTTCCGAAGCTGGGGCCTGAACCTGTATGCGCAGGACGACTGGCGGGTACACCCGCGGTTCACGCTGACCTACGGGCTGCGGTATGACTTCCAGACACCGCCCATCGAGCTGTTCGACAAGATCGCCAACCTGGACATGAACGCGCAGATCACCGCGGTGGCCACGGTGCTGCCGAACCAGGTGTCGCCCCTGAGCGGGAAGTTTCCGCGGGCGCTGGTGCACGGGGATTACAACAACCTGGCGCCGCGGCTGGGGTTCGCGTGGCGGCCGAAGCTGAACCTGGGCCGCGGGCGGAACATGGTGGTCCGCGGCGGCTACGGGATGTTTTTTAACAACTCGATCTACAACCAGCTCGCCGGAGCGATGGCTAACCAGCCGCCGCACGCGCAGGCGCAGACCCTGTTGACCAGCACGGCCACGGTGCTGACGCTGCAAAACGGCTTCCCACCGGTCGCGCCGGGACAAGTGCCCAACACCATCGGAGTGGACCCCAACTATAAGGTGGGCTACGCGCAGATCTGGAACACCTCGCTGGAAACGCAGTTCACACAGGTGTGGACGCTGGAATTGACCTACACGGGCACGAAGGGGACGCACCTGGACCTGCTGCGCTCGCCGAACCGCGCGGTGCCCACCGGACCGCTGAGTACGGAGCTGACGCGGCGCATCCCCAACGCCCCGGGGTTCACCTACGACACGTTTGGCGCATCGTCCATCTACCACGCGCTGCAAGTGCGGCTGCAACGGCGGATGTCGAGGGGCGTGATGGTGATGGGCAGCTACACGTTCGGGAAATCCATTGACAACGCCAGCTCCATCGGCGGGGGCGCGCAAGTGGTGGTGCAGGACGACACGAACTTCGACGCGGAGCGCGGGCTCTCCTCGTTCGACGTGCGGCACCAGTTGCGCGCGTTCTACGTGTGGGAGATGCCCTTCGGGGAGCGCAAGCGGTGGGCCAAGAAGGGCTGGCAAGCCAGTGCCTTCGGCAACTTCACGCTGAACGGCAACGTGACGCTGACGACGGGCACGCCTTTCACGGCGCGGCTGCTGGGCGCCGCGTCGAACAACAGCGGCACAGGCAACAACTTCTCCGAGCGGCCGGACGCAGTCGCGGACCCCGACCTGCCGCGCAGCCAGCGCACGCCGCTGCACTACTTCAACACGGACGCGTTCGTGCAGCCGCCGGCGGGCCGCTTCGGCAACGCCGCGCGGAACACCATCACCGGGCCGGGCACGGTGCAATTCAACATGGCTCTGGCCAAGTTCGTGCGCTTCGGGAGAGACGGGCTGCGGCGGATAGAGTTCCGCTGGGAGGCGCAGAACATTTTCAACACACCGAATTTCACCGGGCTGGGCACGGCGCTGGGCTCTTCGAACTACGGGCGCGTGCTGGGCGCGAGGCAGATGCGGACGATGGATCTGCAAATTCGGGTGAACTTCTGATGAGACGCTTTGTTGCAGTCCTGATGGTCAGTTCGCTGCTGGCGCCGGCGGGCGTGACACAGAGCCAGCAGCAACCTCCACCGGTGAACCCGCGGCAGACGCCCACACCACCGACACAACAGAAGCCGGGAGCACCGGGCGAAAAAGTGATCCGCGCGTATTCCGACCTGGTACTGATTGACGTGCAGGTGACCGGGCGAGACGGCAAGCCGGTGAAGGGATTGAAGCCGGAGCAGTTCACGCTGCTGGAGGACGGCAAGGCCCAGAAGGTGACCTCGTTCGATTACTACGACATCGAGACGATCGAAACGGCGGGCGCGCAGGACCAGAAACCCATCCTGGTGTCGCTGGGCGTGGTGGCTCAGCCGGAGAAAGTGCGGGCGATGGTCAAGGACCGGCGGCTGATCGTGCTGTTCTACGACATAACCTCCATGCAGCAGGACGAATTGCTGCGGGCCATTGAGGCGGGACAGAAGTATTTGAAGGAGCAGATGACGGCGGCGGACTTGGTGGGCGTGGTGGCCTTCGGGACGCGTTTTGGGATTCTCGCCAACTTCACCAACGACCGGGAATACCTGATGGGCGCGATCGGGCGGCTGGGGCCAGGGAAGGAGTCGCAACTGGCCCAGCCGGGTGAAGCGGCAGCACCGGCGGGCGAGGAGGCCGTGACGGAAGACACCGGCGCGGCGTTCACTCCGGACGAGACGGAGTTCAACATCTTCAACACGGACCGCAAGCTGGCCGCGTTGGAAGGGCTGTGCAGCCTGCTGCGGGACATCCCGGGGCGGAAGTCGGTGATCCAGTTTGCCGGGGGTATCACGCAGACCGGGCAGGAAAACCGGTCGCAGTTGCGCAGCGCAGTGGACGCGGCGAACCGTGCGAATGTGTCGCTCTATACAGTGGACACGCGCGGGTTGCAGGCCGCGGTGCCTGGCGGCGAAGCGAACGTGGGGGCCGCGAGCGGCACAGCGATGTTCAGCGGGGCATCGGTGTTCCGGCAGGTGGCGTCGCGGCAGGACTCACGCGAGACGCTGTCCACGCTGGCCAGCGACACCGGCGGGCGGTCGTTCCTGGACACGGGGGATTTCAAGGAAGTCTTCCAACAGGTGCAGGAAGACGCCTCGGGCTACTACCTGCTGGGCTACTACAGCTCGAACAACAAGAAGGATGGCAAGTGGCGGGACGTCAGCGTGAAGCTGAACGCACCCGGAGTAAAAGTACGCCACCGCGAGGGCTACTTCGCGCCGAAGGAGTACGGGCTGTTCACCACGGAAGACCGCGAACGACAGCTCGAGGAAGCCATGCGCGCGGAAAACCCGCGGGTGGAGCTGCCGCTTGCGGTGGACGCGGCGCAGTTCCGCTTGAGCGAGAACGAGGTGTTTGTGCCAGTGGCCGCGAAGCTGGCGGCGAGGGCGCTGGAGTGGGCGCAGAAACGCGGGCGTCATGAGGCGGAGTTTGATTTTGCGGCGGAGGCGCGGCTGGTGATGGCGCAGGGGCAGGCCGGCCCGGCGATGGGCGTACTGCGCGATACGGTGAAGGTGAAACTCGAGGCGGAACGCTACCAGCAGGTGGCGCAGCGGGCCATCGTCTATCAGGGCGGGTTCATCCTGGCGCCGGGGCGCTACCGGCTGAAGTTCCTGGCGCGCGAGAACGAGACGGGACGCATCGGGACATTCGAGCAGGAGTTGGCTATCCCCGCGCGGCAAGCGGAACAGATGGAGTTAAGCACCGTGCTGCTCTCCAGCCAGATCGAACGCGTGGTCCGGACGGACGAAGTAAAAATGAAGGCGCTGGGGGCTGGCGAAAAGATGACCCGGTCGCCGCTGGAGATGGGCGGAGAACGGATCATCCCCAGCGTGACGCGCGTGTTCACCACGCAGCAAAGGCTGTACATCTTCTTCCAGGCGTACCTGCCGGCCAAGGTGGAGGCGTCCAGCCTGCGCGCGGGGCTGGTGTTTTTCCGCAACGGAGAGCGGTCGAACGAAACGCCGCTGGTCACGCCGGCGGAGATGGATGCCAAGGCGCGCACGGTAGCTTTCCGCATCAGCCTGCCGCTGGAAAAGCTGGCGCCGGGCCGCTACGTGGTGCAGGCCGTGGTGGTGCAGGCCGGCGGAGAACACGCGGCCTTTGCGCGTGGGTATTTCGCGCTGCGGCCAGCCAATGGAACCAAACCCGCCGCGGCAGCGCCTTCAATGTAAGAGCCACTCTTCCCGCGAGAGATGCGGAAAGGACGGAACAGCCCCTCCTCAATCTTTGCTTTTCCCTGAGATTGGCAGGCGGGCAGGCTGGAAAGCCTGTCCTACAAGAACGGCGCCCTGGGCAAGGTATCCAGGACGCCGTGTGGTGACTCGCGTTGGCGGGGGATAAACTAAGAATGGAAAAAGCGGCGACGCAGAGCCGCCGCCAGTCCAGCGAGGCCCGTGCCCAACAGCGCCAGCGAGCCGGGTTCCGGAACGGGCGTGATGCGCACTACCATGTCGTTATAGTCGCCGCTGCCCTCGTTCCCAGTGTTGATCAGGTCTTCCATGCCGAGCCAGTAGCTTTCGTTCCCCAGGCCGTATTGTGAAAGGGCCGAGCCGAGGAAGAGAGCAAAGTGCTGGTGGCTCTGGTCGCCAGCCGGATTGCGGCTGGATTGAGTGAAGTAGGTTCCTTCCGCGCTGGTGAGGTAGAACCCATAGGTGGCCGTGGGGATGTAGATGACGATCGGGCCACCCGGAGGAACTCCAGGGGTTGCCGAACCACCGAAGATGGGTGTCATGACTCCTGTAACGGTGTCATACCAGCCGAAAACGTTGATGCCGGCATTGCCTGCCACTTCGAGGCGCAGGGCGGTGAAGGAACCGCTGGGGTTGGTGGTATTGAAGAAGAGGTTGAGAGCAGGATTCCCCCCTGCAAAGCCCCACCAGGGCAGGGCGCCGGGTCCAGGATAGATGGGTGGGTTGGCGACAAAATCGCCGCTGTTGGTGAGGTAGTAGCCGATGTTGGCCTGACCGGTATAGTCCTTGCTGAAGTTGTTCCAGTACGGGTTGCCCGGGTTATTCGGATACAGGGCACCAGGCGCCGGGAACGGCTGCCAGCCCGCTCCGGGAGTGATGTTGACGGTGTCGGCCCAGGCATTCGACGCCGCCAGGAGTATGACCGCCAGAGCGGTTACGGTGAGGAGTTTCCTCATCGATTCACCTCCCGAGGCTCGTATCGGGCCTCATTGCACGATCGAAAGGGATGCACTCGGATCCGCGGCTGGAGGCGTGCAAAACTGGCAGGGCTGAGCCCCGGGAGAACCTGTCGCACGTCCCCGGGACCGACGGCGCCGGGTACACGACGGACGCGGCGCGGCTCACTGGAGCACACTCTTAGTGGCATTTCCTTAGCCAAAAGGGACGCGAAATCAAATCGGCGCGCATCCGTCTTTTTTTGCCGACAGTTGTAGGCTGAAGTGGCTCGGAGTGCGGAATCTTGAGTGGCGAAGAGTATGCAAATGCTTTCTCATTTACACCCCGCCGATTTCCGTTGCGTCCGGAAGGGCGATGGCTCTGCCTAGACATCGAGCGAAACGATTAGGTTCCTGGACGATTGAACTGCGAAGGCCATCCCTCAGAGGCCGCCGTTCGGCGGGGACGAGGCAGGCGGGCGAGAGAACAGTTTGAGAGTTTTGATAAAGCAGGCTAGAGTAGGCGCTCCATCGCCGGGCCAGCACGAGGAATGGCAGACAGACCGGCTTCAAATTCGACTGGCAACACATAATTTGGAGTGGAGATGAGAGCACACGGCAAACTGTGTGGCGCAATACTCGTGGGCCTGCTGGCGTTTGGAGGGATGGCGAGTCTGCCGGCCGAAGGGCAAGCGCCGTCCACCAGGGCAAAGACAGCGACGCAGGCGGGCGGGGCCATCCGGCACGTGATTATTGTTTCCGTGGACGGGCTGCTGCCCGCAAGCTACACGGCGCCGGACGAGCACGGATTGAAGGTGCCCACGCTGCGCGAATTGGCGAAGAACGGATCGGTGAGTCCCGGAGCGCGCTCAGTGATGCCTGCATCCACGTATCCCGCGCACACGGCCATTGCCACGGGCACCAACCCGGGGACAAACGGCATTGTGTCCAACCAGGCCTGGGACCCGCTGGAGAAAAACCAGGCCGGGTGGAGATGGTACACGGAGGACATCCGCGTGCCGACGTTGTGGCAGGCCGCGCGGGCGCAGGGGCTGAAGACCGCGCTCATCTACTGGCCGGTGACGCTGGGGGCGCAGGCTACTGCCCTTGTGCCGGAGTTCTGGCGGGCAGGAACGTTGGAAGACGCCAAGCTGCTGCGGGCGATTTCCACGCCCGGGCTGCTCGACGCCGTAGCCAGGCGCATCCCGGACCTGTGGAAGCACCTCACGCCGCCCGACGTGAAAGATCGGGCGACTACCGAGATTGCTGCGCACCTGATCGAGACGCTGAAGCCGCACCTGCTGATGCTGCACATCTTCGAGGTGGATCACTGGCAGCACGAGAAGAGTCCCTGGAGCCGGGAAGCGAACGCGGCGGTGGAGAATGCGGACGCGCAACTCGCGCGGGTGATTGCGGCAGCGAAGAAAGCAGGCATCTGGGAGCGCACGGCGCTGGTAGTGGTGTCCGACCACGGGTTCGCGCGCTACACGCAGCAGGTGCGCCCGGGCATTTTGCTGCGCGAAAAAGGATTGGTGACGCTGGACGAACGGAACCGCTTGACGGACTGGAAGGCAGTCATGACGGCCAATACCGGGACGGCGTACATCTACGTGAAGGACGCCAAGGACGAGCAGACGAAGAAAGCCGTGCGAGAAATATTTGAACCGCTCGCGGGGAAGCCGGGGACGGGAATCGGGCGCATCTTCACACAGAAAGAGATCGCGGAGATGGGGGGCGACCCGGAGGCGTTCCTGGGGTTGGAAGCGGCGGAGGGATTCCTGATCACGTGGGGATACACCGGCGAGCTGATTTCCGCAGCGCGCGGGCCGGCAGGGCATGGCTTCGCTCCGGACCGCGAGGACATGAAGTGTTCGATACTTTTGTATGGGCCAGCGATTGCGCCCGGTCGGTTGGAAGGCGCGCGGCTGATTGACGTAGCGCCGACGGTGGCGCAGTGGCTGGGCCTGCGCATGGAAAAGGCGGAAGGCAGGCCGCTGGCCGTGGCGCTGCGCAAGCGGGGCATGAGGCAATAGGCCCGCGCAACCGCCTTGCAAGGAACAACAATTTCGTTTACACTTTCATGTTGTTTCAAAAAAAGCGCATGCTGTCGCCAATACAACCTGCCGAGTGACCCCAGTCAGAAACAAACCTTCTTCTCCCCGCTCGCGGACTGATAAGGGAGTAAAGCAGAAACGGGTGTTTTCGGAGGCACTGCCCAGCAGCATCGCCTTGGTGGAGCCGGTTCTGGCGCGGGCCATGAAAGTGCTGATGTCGCGGGGCTGCATGGACGGGCAGTGCGCCGCGGCGGAAGTGGCCTTGCGCGAGGCGCTGGCCAACGCCATCCTGCACGGCAACAAGTGCCATCCCGAAAAGAAGGTGGAACTGGATTGTTACCAGTACAGGGACGGCAGCCTGCTGCTGGTGGTGCGAGATGAAGGATTGGGGTTTGATCCCTCCGGCATCGGCGACCCCACTAGGCCAGAAAACATCTTCCGCGCCGGCGGCCGCGGCATCTACTTGATCCGGCACTTCATGGACGAAGTGGAATACCGCCAGGGCGGCCGCGAAATCCGCATGAGAAAAAAGAAATAGTTTCCCCGCCAGAGACACTCCTCCCCGAAAGCCGAAAAGAGCAAGTCAGCCAGGTAGATAGACCATAGCGGGCTCCCCTTTTGGCACGCCTGTTCCAGATCGGCACAGGGGGCCGTTCCCGTAACTCCTAGTTTGAAACAGCGAATGGCACGTAACTGATGGAAGCAAAGGGGTTAGAAATCAAGTGGGACCATTCCGCAAACGGAGCGGGCGTTGCTGGAAGTGAATGCGGGGAGACGTGTGGAGAATCAGCATCGAATGGGGGGCGCCAGGGGGCTGGTGCTGTGCCTGGCGCTGGCGTGGTCGCTGGTGTTGCCCACTGGCACTGCGCAAGAGCCGGGCGACTGGCAGGCGCGGGTGCGCGAGTTGGTAGCCAAGAAGGATTTGGTGACGGCACTAAAAATCGCCGAGCGGCGGCTGGCGGAATCGCCGCAGGATCTGGAGGCGCGCGGCTGGCGGGCGCGAATCCTCTACCGGGCCGGGCAGCGCGAGGAAGCCGAGAAGGAGTACCACAAGGTGCTGGAAAGCGCACCGAACGATACGGACATCCTGCAAGGCCTGGCGGATGTGCTGCTCGCCACGCGGAGGTTTGACGAAGCGCTGGCGCTGCTGAACCGTACGCGGGACCTGCTGCCGAATTCCGCGGAAGTACACGTGCGGCGCGGACGGGCGCTGCGCGGCATGGGCCGCAGCGGAGAGGCGCGAGGGGAGTTCCGCGAAGCGCTGGCCCTGGAGCCGGAAAACCGAGAAGCCAGAGCGGGGCTGGAGTCAGTGGCCGAAGGGCCGCGACACGAGCTGCGCTTCGGCCTGGAAGTGGATCGCTTCAATTACACGGAGCACGCGCGGGGAATGACGCTGAGCCTGCGCTCAGAACTGCACGCGCGCTGGACGAGCCATCTCTCCGGCATCTTCGACCACCGCAGCGGACAGGATGCCGGGCGTTTCCGCGGCGCACTGACCAGCCGGCTGACCAGCCGAGATGCGCTTACGGTCGGTGCAGCGGCGGCGCGGGACCAGGGCGTGATCCCGAAAGGCGAGGTATTTTTCGAGTACGGACACGGCGTGAGCTTTGGCCGGGGAAATTTTCTAAGCGGCGTGGAAACGAACTACACACAGCGCTGGCTGTGGTATGACGCGGCGCGGGTCCTGACGCTCAGCCCGAGTGCGCTGGTGTATCTGCCGCGGGACTGGACGTGGCAGGTGACGCTGACCATGGCGCGGAGCCGGTTCCCCGGCACGGGGGCGGAGTGGCGGCCGTCGGGCATCACGCGGCTGACGTTTCCGCTGCACCGCCGGCTGTCCGGGAATGTGTTCTATGCCGTGGGAACGGAGAACTTTGCGCGGGCGGACCAGATCGGGCGATTTTCGGCGCGGACGTTCGGCGGCGGCTTCCGTCTGGCCCTGGGGCAGCGGCAGGAATTGACGGGCTATGTGGCCTACCAGGACCGCACGCAGAGGCGCACACAGACGAGCTTTGGAATCTCCTATGCCGTCCGTTTTTGAGCGCAGCATCCAGTTCGTGGAGAAGCTGGGCCCCGCCGGGATCGTGGTGCAAGCCATCACGGCGACGGCGGTGGCCATCGTGCTGCTGCTGGGGTTCATCCTGGGGCGGCGGGCCTGGCGGGCGCGAATGTTCCACCGGCGTGACCGTCACGCACTGGCCCTACGGAAAAAGTGGGAAGGAATCGTCAGCGGCAGAGTGCCGTATGACCAGTGGCGTTTCGATGCCGTGGACTGCCCCATCGTGGAAAGCATCCTGCTGGACCAACTGGAGATCGCCACAACCGAACAGGCCGCGCCGCTGTTGCGCTGCCTGCGGGAAAGCGGGCTGGTGGACAAGCGCGTCTACGAGGCGCGGCAGTTCACGGGCTGGCGACGCCGGCATGCGCTGGTGCAGCTCGGGCGGATGCGGGCTCCGGAGGTGGTTTCGGCGCTGGCGGAAGGACTGGACGACCCGAACCTGGAAACGCGCATGGCCGCGGTGCGCGGATTGGGGCGCTTGAGCCTGCCGGAAGCGGCGGTGCCGATGCTGGAGAGAATCATCCAGGGGCAGCTCGACGTGCCAGCGACGCCCTTGCAGAATGCACTGCTGAGCTGCTGCCGCTGGGATCCGTCCATCCTGGTGCCGTTTGTGCGCAAGGCCACGGAAGAGACGCGCCCGATGCTGGCGCGCGTGCTGGGGGAGATCGCCACGGGCGATCTGGACGAGGATTTGTTGCTGCTGGCGTACGACCCGCTGCCGGACGTGCGCGCGTCGGCGGCACGTGCGCTGGGCGAGGCGCGCCTGGGATTGGCGCTCTCCGCGCTGGGGGCGCTGGCCTCGGACAGCGAATGGTTCGTGCGCCTGCGGGCAGTGGTCTCGCTGGGACAGTTGCGCCACCCGCGGACGATTCCGGTGCTGATCGAGACGCTGTGCGACAAGAACCGCTACGTGCGGCTGCGCAGCGCGATGGCGCTGGCGCGGCTGGAAGAACACCTGGGAGAAATCCTGGATCTGGCCGCGCACAAGAGGGACCGCTACGCGCTGCAAGCGCTGGTCTCCGAGCTGGAGCGCTCCGGGATCATCATCGAGCTGGTCAATGCGCTGCGCGTACCGGCCAAGCAAGCCGCGGCCGGGGCGGTGCTGCTGGCCGCACTGCGGGCGGGGGCCCAGCGGCTGCTGCTGGCCATGCTCCTCCACCATGCGGACTGGCGGGTGCGCGTGGCGTTGGCCCGGCTGCTGGCGCGATCGGGCGAACGGCAACTGGTGCCCCAACTGGACAAGGCCATCGAAGAAGAAAAGTCTTCGCGGCAGAAACGCATCATGACCTGGCTCCTCCGCCAACTGGGTGCGGGCGGTGCGCCGGGCCTGAGAGTGGAGCGGGTGCCGGCCTGATGCTGACCTTCCTGAAAATCGCGAACAATACCCTGTTCTTCTACTACCTGATCTCCAACCTCGCCTACCTGTTCCTGCTCATCATCGCCATCCGGGCCAGCGTGCAACACCAGCGGCGACTGGCCAGCATCCGGCTGGAGCGGGTGAAGCTCTCGCCGCTTTTGCCGCCCATCACGCTGCTGGTGCCGGCGCACAACGAAGAAGCGTGCATTGTGGAGGCGGTGAACTCCCTGCTGCGGCTCGACTACCCGGAGCTGGAGATCGTGGTGATCAACGACGGGTCGAAGGACCGCACCCTGGAGATGCTGGAGGAGTATTTTCAGCTCCTCGAAACCGACGTGCTGTATATCCCCGAGGTGGTGTCCAAACCGGTGCGGAGCATCTACATGAGCCAGACGGAGCCGCGGCTACTGGTGGTGGACAAGGAAGCGGGCGGGCGCAAGGCGGACGCCCTGAACGCGGGGCTCAACGCGGCGTCAAGCCCCTACGTGTGCGTGGTGGATGGCGACTCCATCCTGGAGCGGGACGCACTGCTGCGCATCATGTTGCCCATCCTGAGCGATCCGCAGCGCGTGGTGGCCGCAGGGGGAATCGTGCGGGCGGTGAACGGGTCGCACATCAAACAGGGGATCATGAAGGAAGTCCGCTTGCCGCAGGGTTGGATCGAGGTGATCCAGGTGATCGAGTACCTGCGCGCGTTCTTGGTGGGACGCGAGGGCTGGGCGCACTTCAACATGCTGACCATCATCTCCGGCGCGTTCGGCATCTTCCGGCGGGACCTGGTGCGGGAGGTCGGCGGTTATCGGGCGGAGGCCATCGGCGAGGACATTGACCTGGTCATGCGGCTGCACCGGCACCTGCGCGAGCAACGCAGCGAATACAAGATCGCTTTCGTGCCGGACCCGGTGTGCTGGACGGAAGTGCCGGGAAACGTGAGGTCGTTGAGCTGGCAGCGGGCGCGCTGGCAGAAAGGGCTGCTGGACGTGCTGTGGCTGAACCGGGACATGGTGTTCCATCCACGGTATGGCCGGCTGGGTCTTCTCGCGCTGCCCTACCTGTGGATGTTCGAACTGCTGGGCCCGGTGGTCGAAGTGTTCGGGCTGTTCACAATTTCGATTGCAGCGGTTCTCGGCGTCTTGAACCGCGAATTTTTCGTGCAGTTCCTGATCTTCGGATACGCGTTCGCGACCATGCTCTCCATCGGGTCGGTGCTGCTGGAGGAGATTACCTTCCGGCGGTACAACGACTGGAAAGATATGGCCCGGCTGGTGACCTTCTGCTTTTTCGAACACTTCCCCTATCGGCAAATGCACATGATCTGGCGGCTGCAGGGAGTGTGGCAGTACCTGCGCGGCGACGTGGCCTGGAAGCCGGTGCAGCGGGTGGGATTTCAGGGGGCGCCCAGCAAGTAGCTGCGTGTTGGGTGTTGGAATCAGGAATCAGGATTTGGGATTCAGGGCCAGAAGTGCGCATCGTCAGGGGCAGGCAAGATTGACGTCGCTTCCTTGTGGGAACGGATTCCGGATTGCGAATTTCAGGTCACAGAGAAACATCAGGAATCGGCTTTGCGGACGGCGCGAAGGTCAATGCCGAGCTGCTGGCATTTCTTGTAGAGATGGCTGCGCTCGAGGCCCAGCGCGCGGGCGGTGTTGGTCATGTGGTGGTGGTGGCGCTTGAGTTCGGCGAGAAGGACTTCACGCTCGAAGGCTTCGACGCGTTCGGCGAGACTGCCAGAGGCGGATCGCGGCGCAGCAAGCAGCGCCCCTGCCCGTGCCGAAGAAAGCTGCGGGAGGGAGAGACGTACGGTGTCTCTGTCAACCTGGTTGGCAGAAAGGAGCAGAACGCGCTCGATGACGTTGCGCAATTCGCGGACGTTGCCCGGCCAGGAATAATCCTTCAGTTCGTCCAGGGCTTCCGGAGCGAAGGGCTTGGGCTTCCAGCCATTCTGCGCAGCGATCTGCGCGGCGAAATGCTGGGCGAGAACGAGAACGTCGTCGAGACGCTCGCGCAGCGGAGGCAACTGAAGCGGAAAGACGTACACGCGGTGGAAGAGGTCCTGGCGGAAGTGGCCCTGGCGGACGAGTTCTTCGAGCTGGCGATGCGTGGCCACGATGACGCGCACGTCCACGCGAATGGGACGGTCGCCGCCCACGCGCTCGATTTCGCCTTCTTCGAGCACGCGCAGCAGCTTGGCCTGCATGGGCAGGGGCATATCGCCGATTTCGTCGAGGAACAGCGTGCCGCCATGAGCCTGCTCGAATTTTCCGGCGTGGCGCGCGGCGGCGCCGGTGAAGGCGCCCTTTTCGTGCCCGAAGAGTTCTGATTCAATCAGCTCGGCAGGGACGGCGGCGCAATTCAACGTGATGAAGGGGCCCTCGCGGCGCGCGCTCTTCTCGTGCAGGGTGCGAGCGATGAGTTCCTTGCCGGTGCCGGTCTCGCCGAGAATGCACACGCGGGTTTCGCTGGCCGCGACGCGCTCCACCTGGGCCATCACGCGGCGCATGGCCTCGCTCGACCACACCAGCTCGTGCTTGCCGAGGCGCTGGCGGAGCTGGAGGTTCTCCTCTTCGAGGCGCTTGAGCTTGAGCGCGTTCTCGACGGTGAGCATGAGTTTGTCAGTGGAGAGCGGCTTTTCCAGAAAATCCACGGCGCCCAGCCGCGTGGCGCGCACCGCCATTTCGATGTTGGCCTGCCCGGAGATCATCACCACGGGCGAGGCCACACCGAGGTTTTTCAGATCTTCGAGGAAGCTGAGGCCGTCCTTGCCGGGCATGACCACGTCCGAGAGGATGACGTCGAAGTGCTGCGCGCGGGCCAGCTCCAACGCGCGGGCCGCGGAATCGCAGACCGTGGCTTCGTGCCCGGCCAGGCGGAAGGCGCGAGAGAGAGATGCCAGCGTGTTCGCGTCGTCGTCCACGATCAGCAGATGAGCTTTAAGAGCCATAAAAGCAGCGGCCCGTGATCCGCGGCGAGTGATCAGTGACTCGCCGTAGCCGTCTTGGACTGCGTGGGTTGCTCCTTTGCCAAATTTTCTGCATGCGCTTCCGGGCGTTCACCCGCGGCGGGCGCAGGGCCGGGGGCAGCCGGGCGAGGCGGCAACTCGATGCGGAACGTGGTGCCGCGCCCGGATTCACTGTCCACGCTGATCTTGGCGGAATGGTCGCTGACCACCGACTGCACAATGGCCAGGCCGAGACCGGTGCCGTATTGCTTGGTGGTGTAGTAGGGCGTGAAGAGGCGCTCGCATTCCTCGCGGGTCAGGCCGACACCGGTGTCGGAGACTTCGAGTTGCACGCCGCCGTTTGCGGCGCGGCGCGTGCGCACGGTGAGCGTGCCCCCGCCAGGCATGGCGTCCAGCGCATTCAGAACCAGATTCTGCACGGCGCGATGGAGCAGGTCGGGATCGGCCTCGATGGTGGGCAGCTCTTCCTCCAAATACAGCTCGGGCGTGATGGACGGGCGACCCATGGCGCTGAACTGCGCATAGAAGGGCCGCAGCGCGTTGCGTACGACTTCGTTCATGTTCACGGACTTCAGGTCCGGCGCGGGCATTTTGGCGAAGTCGCTGAAGCGGCCGATGATGGTCTTCAGGTTGTTCAACTCGGCCAGCAGCGTGGCGGTGCCTTCGCGGAAGACCTCGTCGAATTCCGCGGGGTTCTGCTCGCGGGCGCGCTGGAGATTCTCCACGGTGATTTGCAGCGGGAAGAGTGGGTTCTTCAGCTCGTGGGCCAGGCGGCGGGCGATCTCGCGCCAAGCAGCGACGCGCTCGGCGGCGAGCAGGCGCTCGCGCTGCTCGGAGAGTTGGCGGGTCATGTGGTTGAAGGAGCGGGCCAGTTCGGCGATTTCCCCGCCGGCCGAAACATCCACGCGGGCCTGCCAGTTGCCCGCGGCGACTTCGCGGGCGCCGGCGGCCAGCTCCAACACGGGCCGCGTGACACGCGCGGAGGCCCACCAACTGAGCAGGAAGCCCAGCAGAACACCGCCAACGGCGACGAAGAACGCCGTGGAACGGATGAACTTTCCCAGCGCGACGATCTCCGCACGGGAGCTGCCCACCAGCAGCACGCCGAGGAGGTCGTTTGCGGGGCCCAGGAGGGGCATGGCGTGCACCGTTTCCGCGCTGGCCGTGTCGGAGGACCACTTAATCGTTTGCGTGATTTCGCGTGGCTTGCCCTGCGCGGGGTCGAGCGGTTGGCGGCGGACCTGCTCGATGAGCGGCGCAAGGAGTTCGCCCTGGAGGAGCTGGCCGTTCGCGTCGGTGAGCAGCGCCGTGGAGAAGTCCGGTTCGAGGTTGCGATAGAGCAGCGCGCGCATGCCCGCGGGCAGCTCGAGCGAGGCCAGAAATTCCCGGTCGAGGCGCTGTCCACCAACGATGTAAATGCGCTTTTGTCCAACGCTAACAGCGCGCACGGCCACCAACGCGAGAGCCAGGCCGTCGGGAAGTTCTTCCTTTTTCAGAAAAGCGCCGCGAGCTTCCCAGTCCACGGGCTCCAGTACCCATGCGTTCTTGTATCCGAAGCGGGCAGGCCATTGCGCGGAAGAAATGATCGCGCCGTCGTCGTTCACCAGTTCGACGAAATCGAGATGCTGCGAGCGGGAGAGGCCGGTGGCGTCGTTGACGTAGAGGGAAACATCCGCGTCCGGGCGGCTGAGGCTGATGACCATGCGCGTGGTGGCTTCAGTGTCCACGATGCCTTCCACGCGGCGGACAATCTCCTCGCCGCGGCGGGCAAACTCGCGCTGGAACTGCGCGACGAGGGTTTGGGTGCGTTGCGCGTCCAGCGCTTCAAAGGCGCGGCGCGTGGTGGCGGAAACCGCCCAGGCCACCACCGCGACGGCCAGCACCACCGTCAGCGTGAAGACAATCAGCAGGCGGGTACGGAAGGTCACGGCTTCTCCGGCACTTTTGCCGCTGGTGGCGCCGCGGCTACTTCGGGTGCGAGCCAGACGTCGGCCAGGCGCCACTCGCCCCAGCGGAACGGCATCCAGTTCTTTACGCGCGGGCTCAGGCCGACGATTTCAGGCAGATGGAACAAAGGAATCACGCCTCCAGTTTCCAAGAGTTGGCGCTCCGCAGCATACACCTGCTCGGGCTGATCGGCGCTCGCGGAATTGGACGGCTGCTCCAATCCCAGCAACTTCACTATGTCCGCAAGCGTCTGCATCGCGCCCGGATACTTCAGGCGGACGCGCACCAAGCGCAGATCGGTCTGCGCGGCGGCGCTCGGCGCGGCGAGTCCCGCAACTTGCAGGGGGATCCCCGCCTCGCGCGCGTTCAGAGCGATGCGCTCGGAGATGGACTGAGCCAGGGGATCCGCCGGATCGTAGTCCAAACGGAGCGCACGCGGCGGAGCCGCAAGCTGCGACCACAGCTCGCGCGCGCGGGGCGCATCCGACGCAACCGGAAAAAGAAAAGCATACCCGCTCAGCCATTGAGGCAACAGCCCTCCGGCAAGTTCGCCTTGCCGTTGAAGCAGCACGGAATGGATGGAGGCGCGGTCAACGGAGAGAGCGAGGGACTCGCGGATGCGCGGGTTTTCCGCCGCGGGTTTGCCCGGTACGCAGAGCAGCGCCATCAGCTCGACGGGCGCCGAGGAGGAAACCCGGCGGCCGCCCTGCGCGGCGCGGCGGACGTCGCCGGGAAGGATTTCCACCAGATCGGCGCGTCCGACCTCCAGGGCAATGAGCTGATCGCGGTGATTCACACCCATTTCAATTTCAACGGCATCCACGTAGGGCTGCCCGCCCCAGTGCTCTTCAAATGCGGTGAGAACGGCTTTGCGCTGGGGCTGCCATTCGGCCAGCTTGAACGGTCCGGTGCCGAGCAGCAGGCCTTCACTACCGCTTCGAAAGATGAAGTGACGCGGCCGGGCAAGCTCGAGGAGTAAGTCGGGAGCGGGAGAAGAAGATTGAATGACCAGCATGCCGCTGGATGCGTTGACCAGAAAGTTTTCCCCCAGCGAGCGAAGAAAACCGGCAACGAGAGCAGCCGTGAGCGCAGCGCCGTCGTGGAACTTGACGCCGGGGCGCAGGAGGAATTCCCAGCGCTGGAAGGCGGCGTCGTGCTGCCAGGAGAGGGCGAGCTGCGGCGTTGGGCGGCCTTGTTCGTCGAGCGCGATCAGGCGGTCGAAAACGAGCAAGGCGAGGCGTTCCGTAGCGGCGGCCTGAGCCGGGTCGGCAGGAAATTCCGTTGGATGAAGCGAGGCAACCCGCGCGCGCATCTGCATGCGCAGGGTGCCACCGTAGCGGGGGCGGGTGGAGGCAAGGGCCGCACCAAAGGAGACCAGCACAGCCAGGATTGGCTGCGCTATGAGGCTAGCGGCCGCAAGAGAGAGTGAGAGTGTACGCTTCATAGCGTTCGGTCTTCAGGTTGCGGACGATGGCGCGCACGACATCGCCCTGTTCGTCCGCCCAGAGCGCGCTGACGGGACCGGCGAATTGCGTCGGCGTAGAGACCGAAACGGCTTTTCCGTCCACGAGTTCGTAGGCCTGCACAGCGTCGGTTTCCGTCCAGTCGCCGGGACGTGTGGCCAGCAATTGCTCATGGCGGCCACACTCCGATCGAATGGGCGCCAATTCACTGCCCCAGTCGGCCAGCGTCTGCGTGAGTTGCGGCTGTCCCTTGCGGACGTCTTCGGTGTAGATGCGAGCGCGGCCATCCGTGCCAGCGAGAATCCAGTAGAAATAGTTCTCCGCCTCTCCCAACGCAACAACTGTGAAGAAGGGCGGAATGCGGAGATCCGCCTTCGGCGCCAGCGGGAGCGAACCTTCAAAGAAATTGCGGCGGGCGACAAAGCGCGCGGCCACCGGGTCTTCTCCGACGCCCGAGAGATTCCACAGCTCCTCCTCTTGCATCACCGGATCGCACTGGACGCGGAACGATGGCCCTGTGCGCCCCTCGCACTTCATTCCGGGCAGATAAGCCGTGAAAGCCGGGTCGCTCAGTTCGAGACGCCCGCGGAGGTCGCGCGGCCAGGCCACCGTCTGCGGAATGGGCAGCGACTGCTGCAAGCACCAGGTCAGGTTTTCGTAGTCGAAGAGCGAAATACTTTGCGGCGACAAGACCAGCAATTGCCGCTTCTCGGCATCCGGAGCAGACAGCACGGTGAAGTCAAGGATGGGCTTCTCTGATTCCCAGACCAGTTGCGTGTGGACGACGAACGGAGATTCCGCCGGCCGCGTTGCCTGAGCAGTCGGACTCGATATGGAGATGAGAACAACTTCGCGGGAGGTGTCGCGGAGGAGTTCGGCGACCCACAAGAGCCCCTGGACGTTTTCAGAGAGCGTGATGCGGAGTTCGAGTGCTCCGTTAGGTTTGTCGGCCAGGCGCAAGCCGGCGGCGCCAAGTTCGGTCTCAAGGGCGCGGCGCACGGCAGAAACCTCGGAGTCGGCGAGAGAGGAATTGTTGCGGATAGAGAGTGTAATAGCCTGGCGCGGGCCCGCGAGGGCGACGATTTTCTTGGCGAGTTCGCGGGCGGCGTCCTGAAAAGCGTCGGCGTAGGACACGCCCGGAACAACTACGAACAAGAGAAGCAGCAGAAGGACGAGGATGATCAGAAGTATTCGGCGTGGCGCCAGCATCAGAGAGCGCGACCGCACAAGCTGCCGGTGCGCAAAGCTTCATGTTAGCACAGCAGAAAGTCGAAGAGTCGAAGTGTCCAGGAGTCGAAAAGGCAATCAGCGGGGAGGCCGCTGGCAGGGTGGCTTCGCCCCCAGAACCGGGAGCGGCGGCAGCCCGGAGATTCGGGAGCGAAGCCACCCGCAAGGGGTTTTGCCAGCGGTACAACATCGTCAGGGCCCTCATTGCCGTCACTTTCTCTTTCCCCAAGGGAGATTTGAGGGCCAAGCTCTTGGCGGGGTTGAAACCCCGCCCTACAAACCGCCCGCCTGCGCTACTGCGGCGGGCGGTGGTTGCCGTTTCCGTTGCCATAGCTGCTGCCGTTGGGTCTGCGCGGAGCGGACGGGTCGGGTGGATCGTCCTTATTATCTGGCTGCGCAATGGCGCCCGGGCCCATGGTCGAGCGGAAGACGTCGTTGGCGAAGAAGAACTTCCCGTCGGTGGGCACCATGATCATCTGCAGCTTGTCGGAGAGCCGCTCGGCGATGATCTTCTGGATCAGCAGCGGGTTCTGCTTGAGCACCAGCGCCTCGAGCTTCATGCGCTCGGCGTCGGCGGCGGAGGTGACGCGGATGCGGTTGGCCTCGGCATCGGCGAGGAGCTTGCGGCGCTCGAGTTCTGCCTTGCTGTCAATGACCTTGGCCTGCGCGGCGGCTTCCGCGTTCTTCAGCGTGGATTCCTTGCGAGCCTCGGCTTCCAGTCGGGATTGTTCGATCTGCTTCTGTTTCAGCGGGAGGGTGTGCTGCATGGCGTCGGCTTCGGCCTTGGCTTGCAGCACGCGCACCTGGGCCAGCGCTTCGGCCTGCTTGACCTCGCGGACCTTATGGGCTTCGGCTTCCAGCTCGGCGGTGCGTACCTGCTTCTGTTTGATTTCGGTTTCGACGGCGAGGCGCTCGTTTTCCTGCTCTTTCAGCAGCAGGCCTTCGAGGCCGCGGGCGTATTCCACGGGGAGCACGATGTCGCGGAGCATCACTTCTCTGACCAGCACGGCATCGGAGGCGAGACGCTGAATGATGGCCTCGGCGGCGGTCGTGCGGATTTCCTCGCGGCGCGTGGCGAAGACTTCGCGGACGGTGAAGTTGGGCACGATTTGGCGGAAGACACTGGAGACCACTGGCGCGACAAGTTCCTCGTCAATCTGCTGGGGCAGGCAGGAGTGCACGTAATCGAGGCGCCTGGGATCCAGTCGGTAGCGCACGCTGATGGCGAAACCGATGCCCAGGCCTTCCCTGGCGTGCACCTTCAGGACTTCGGCTTTCTTTTTCGGGTCCTCGGCGCCCGCAGTGGTATAGACGTGCTCGCGGGTGTCGTAGAGTGCGACGCTTTCAACTAGCGGCAGGACCAAGTGCACGCCCGGCTGGAGCGTGCCGGGACGCGTCCCGGCAAACTGGCTGACGCGCACGCCACCAGTGCCGCTGGGCACCACGACGATGCTGAGGCCGAGCAGCAGCGGCAACCAGGCGAGCGCCACCAGCTTGCCCGCCAAGCGCCGACGTAAAGGGCGCGGGCGTAGCGCGGCGGCCGGCTCGCCACCAGCCGAGATGAGGCGGCGATATTGAATCGCCGAGTAGACGTCGAGGCAAGCGACAGCGATGGCTCCGGCAATCATCCCGAAGCCGGTCGCTAGGAGCAAGTACTTCAACAGCAGCATGGGGATCCCCTTTCCCGGGCGTCCATCAGGACGCCGCGGCGAAAACCGTTGGCGCGCAAAAATCCGCTACATGCCAGGCGGCGCTGACCCTTCGTCCCGCATTCGCGGGACCAGGGCAAGCGCGCCGCACCCCAAGGCGTGCCTTGCGGGCACGACGATGGCGACGCCGCTTCAGGGATCACTCCTACATGCGCGCGCCGCAGGCAACAGGTGGAACAAACCACGCAGGCCGAGCCAAGCCACAAGCAGCGCCAGTGAGAAGGACCCCAACGCGGCGGTCAGAAGGGTGGCGGTGGCGATGATTGAGTCCATTTTGAGTTCGCCAATTCCTTTTGCTGCGCTGCACGAGCCACACAGACGGCGAACCAAAGCTCGCCCCTGCGCCAGGCGTTACATAACCGTGGCGACCACCACCGGTGCGGCGGACGCAGCGGGTCTGTGCGCGGGCGCGGCCGGCGCGGCGCCAAAGATGTGCGCGACTTCTGTGGTGCGCTTGGCGTGCAGCTCGACGGCGTCGCCGGCGCGGACCAGCTCGAACAACTCCTCCACATCGCGATTGCGCATGCGGATGCAGCCGTGGGAAACGCTCTTGCCGATGGAGCGCGGCTCGTTGGTGCCGTGGATGCCGTAGCCGCGGTGGCCCAGGCCGATCCAGCGCGTACCGAGCGGGTTCGCTTTGCCCGGCGAAACCACCTTGCCAGGGGCGTAGTAGGTCGGCTCGGTGATGCGCTCGCGGATGCGGAACTCGCCGGCGGGACTGGGGCTAACGGGCGCACCCACCGCAACCGGATAGACCTTCACGATGCGGTCGCCTTCGAGCAGGGCCAGCTTGCGGTCGGAGATGCTGATGACAATCCTGAGTTCGGCTTTGGCCTTGGGCTCCACAGCCGGAAGCGCGGCGCGGGCCAGCTTTTCCTGCGCCTGGGCTTCCGCGGCTGCGAGAAACAGAACAGCGACTGCGCGCCAGACGTGGTGTGCAATTTGTTTGAAGGAGCTTGCCTGAGCCTGCTGTCTCGCCCGAATATCAACTGTCCGCCGCATCGGTGTTTCCTCCCTCGCTGCCGGTCGCAAAGGCAGGCGGCGGGCCACAATCTGATCCACTGATAACAGAGGGGATACGGTTCAGCTGGCAAGCTAGTCTCGTGGGTACGAAGACACGTTGTGGGGGGCGGAACGCGGGGCCCTGCCATGCCAACCTGCGAAGCGGCGAGATGCCCGGGAGCAGGACGCGAAAACCGCTATAATCGGACCAGGCAGTGTGACGAGCACGCTGCGTCTGCTACGGGGAGAGCGAGGGCAATGATCAGGTCAGGGTTCCGCATCGGGCGGATCTTCGGCATCCCGATCAACCTGCACACGAGCTGGTTCATCGTGTTCGCGCTGATCACGTTTTCCCTGGCCATGCAGTTTCGCGGGGAGCACCCGAACTGGAACGAAGTGCAACACTGGACACTGGGGATCCTGACCAGCCTGCTGTTCTTCGGCTCGGTGCTGTTCCACGAGCTGGCGCACAGCGTGACGGCGCAACGCTACAAAATCCCCGTCGTTTCCATCACGCTGTTCGTGTTCGGCGGGCTGGCGCGGATCGGGCGCGAGGCAGCCACAGCGAGGCAGGAGTTCAACATCGCCGTGGCCGGGCCGCTCTCGAGCTACGTTCTTTCAGGCGGCTTTTACCTGCTGGCGCGCGGGTTCCCGCAGAGCGAGATGATCGGGGCGCTAGCCATGTGGCTGGCGCAGATCAATTTCGCGCTGGCCACCTTCAACCTGGTGCCGGGGTTCCCGCTGGATGGCGGGCGCATCCTGCGGGCCATCGTGTGGGGCGCGACGGGCGACTACACGCGAGCGACGAAGTTCGCTTCGGTGGGCGGGCAACTGGTGGCCTACCTGCTGATCTTCACGGGACTGTGGCAGGCGCTGACGGGAAACCTGATGGGCGGGCTGTGGCTGGCGTTCATCGGGTGGTTCCTGCTCAGCGCGGCGCAGGAGAGTTTTGCGCAGGTGGCCATCCGCAACTCGCTGCGCGGCATGTGCGCGGGCGACGTGATGAGCCAGGAGCTGCCCGTGGTGCCGCGGAGCATCACCGTGGCGGAGTACGTGGAAGAAATCCTGCACACCGGGCGGCGCTGCCACCTGGTGCAGGGCGACGGGCAACTGGTGGGATTGATCAGCGTGCATTCGGTGAGCTCGATTCCACGCGAAGAGTGGGCGACAACGTCCGTGCAGGCAGCCATGCTGCCGCGCGAGCGGGTGCACATCGCGGCGCCCAACGAGCCGGTGCTGAGCATCCTGGAACGGATGCAAAGCGAGGACATCAACCAGATGCCGGTGGTGGCCGGCGACCGCGTGGTGGGGCTCATCTCGCGGGACGTCATCCTGCGCGTGATTCAGACGCGCATGGAAGTGGGAGAACTCATCGAACAGTAGATTTCTCCAGGCGGGTGATCTCGCTTGAGATTCTTCGCCCCCTGCGCGGGCTCAGGATGACAGGCTCCGACGCGGACTAGTCCATGGATCGGCGTTCGGGGATGGCGACGGTGCTGGCAGAAGAACCGTTTGCGGCGCCGGCGCTGGCGAACTTCTTCGCGGGCCCTTCGGGCTCTGCGTGCTTGACGCGGGGCGGTTCGGCGAAGGCCGGGCGCTTGGGTTCGGCGCCGACCTCGGCCGTGATGACCTCTTCTTTCTTCTCCTCGTGGTACTCCTCATCGGTGTTTACCGCCCAGAGGTCGTGACTCTCGCCCAGGATGTTCCGCGCGGCAAAAAGGGCGGTCATCATGGAGTGGTCCTGGTTGTTGTACTTATGCATGCCGTTGCGGCCCACGAGCTGAAGGTTGGGGAGCGTCTGCTCGATCCAGCGGCGGATGAGCTGCACTTGCTGGTGCCAGCCGGCGTCGTACATGGGATAGGCCTTGGGCATGCGCACCACGCAACCGTCCTCGATCTCTTCCGGTTCGACCAATCCGAGCTGTGCAATCTCACGCTTGGCCATGGCGATGAGCTTGTCGTCCGGGGTAGACCACAGTTCGTCGTTTTCGAAGACGAAGTATTCCATGCCCAGGCAGGTCTTGTTGAGGTCGGGCACCATGGCCGGGGACCAGTTCTTGAAGTTCTGGATGCGCCCGACTTTCACGCCAGGCTCGTGGACGTAGATCCAGTTGTCCGGAGCGACGTCCTTGCGGTTGATGACCAGGCTGACGATGAGGAAGTCGCGATAGCGCAGATTGTTGGCCGCCTGGCGCACCTGCGGGGGCGCGGGCGGATCGAACGCGTTGACCAGCTCGCGGATGGGCATCGAGCTGATGAAGTGCGTGCCCTCGAACGTTTCCTCACCGCGGGGCCCGCGGGTGATCAGGCGGGTCACGCGGGTGCCATCGTGGCAAATGCGCACTACGGGGCGCTCCAGCAGGACGGGGTAGCCGCGATCGTGGAGCATTTCCGTCAGCGTCTCCCACATCTGGCCAGGGCCGCGCTCGGGATAGTGGAACTTGTCAATCAGCGTCTTGACCTTGGGCTTCTGCTGGGCGAAGAGAGCGTTGCGCACGGCGGTGGTCAGCGAAAGACCCTTGATGCGCTGGGCGGCCCATTCGGCGCGGATCTCCGTGCAGGGCACACCCCAGACTTTCTCCGTGTAGGTTTTGAAGAAGATCTCGTAGAGCCGCTTGCCGAAGCGGTTGGAAACCCACTGTTCGAGGTTTTCTTCGTCGGGATAGGGGAAAAAGCGGGAATGGACGTAACTGGCGACGATGCGGACGGCTTCGAAAAGCCCCAGGCCGAGGAGCGCGTTCTTCGGCTTCAACGGGTAATAAAAAAACTTATTGCGGTAGTAGATGCGGGAAAGCCGCGGGCGCTCCAGAAACTTCCCTTTCAGGATTTCGTCCCAGATGTGGTTCACCTCTTCGCACTTGCTGAAGAAGCGGTGGCCGCCGATGTCGAAGAGGTAGCCTTTGTAGTTCACCGTGCGGGAGATGCCGCCCACGATGTTGTCGGCTTCTAACACCACTGCAGGGACGTTGTGCTTGGAAAGCTCGTAGGCGGCGGTAAGACCGGCTGGTCCAGCGCCGATGATAGCGACAGATTTCCCGTCTGCGGAGGCAGGCGTCATTTATCTCTGGTCCCAACCGTCCCGTAGAAGCACGTCATTCTCCGCTGGCCAGTGCAGAGAAGTCTATGGGACTGAAGTACTTATAGGCTTCGGGGGGAGTACTAAGCCCCATGCGGTCGGCCTAAATGTGCAAGAATCTTCCACTTCTGAGCGAATCGCTTTACATCGCCCAGCAGAACTGGTTCGCGCCCACTTCTGCTTCCTGAACCTCGCGATCGTCGAAGAGCATAACACATCGCCTTCCTCACGAGACTCTGTGCGCGCGAGCTGGCTGCACTGCCACAAACCCGGGCGACTCGGCAGGCCAAAGACGGCCGCGCCGGCCTAGACCCGCGAATAGGAACCCTCCGGCTGTCCCCGAAGGCGGCGAATCATGCGCCGCGCGGCAATGTACGCTTCGAAGCGGCGGGTAAACAAGCTGCGAAACCAATGCCGGCTGCGCAGGTAGTGAATATCCACGCGCGGCAGGGCGAAGGGATCGGCATCCGGCTCGACGACGCCTGCACCGGTGGAACACGCGCCGCGATAGTGCCGCATGACCGCCTCGCGCACTGCGGGCGACCGCATGCCGTACGGGTAGCAGAAAAACTCCGCCGGCTTGCCCGTGCGTTGCTCGATCTCCTTGCGGCTGGTGCCCAATTCCTGTTCGAGAACATCCGCGGAAAGGCGCGTCATATCGTAGTGCGTCGCGCTGTGCGAGCCGAAGTCAATCCCCTTCCCTGCCAGTTCGCAGACCTGCGACCAGTTCAGCAGCGGCTGCGGACGGACCCAGGAAGGCTGCCCGGGCCAGTCGTTTTTCCCACCGACGAAGGAAGTCGGCAGAAAAACCGTGGCGGGGAGGCCCAGGTCATAAAGCGTGGGTGCGGCCGCGAAGTAGAAATCAAGAAAGCCATCGTCGAAGGTGAGAATGACGCAGCGCGGAGGAAGCACCTCACGCGCGACGAGCGAACGAACCACATCGCCGAGCGGCACAACCCGTGCGTTGGCCTTGAGCCATTCCATCTGCTCGACGAAGAGGGCGGGAGGAGTTTCGAGCGCCGTGCGTCCGCTGGCGATGGAGTGGTAGGTGAGGATGACGGGCTTGTGCGCGGCGCTTGCCCTGCTTGCCCTGAGCGGAGCCGAAGGATCCATGCCAGTGGTTTACTCCTCGTAGCCGCGCGGATGGCGGCGACGCCAAGCCCAGGCGCTGGAGAGGATTTCGTCGAGCCCGCGCTGCGGCCGCCAGCCGAGTGCGGCGCGGAGTCGCTCGTGGCTGGCCACGAGCTGCGGAGGATCACCCGCGCGACGCGGAAGATTCTGGCACGGAATGCGCTGGCCGGCGATTTTCTCCACCCCGGCGACGATTTCGCGCACCGAATAGCCGCGGCTGTTGCCGAGGTTAAAGATGGGTGAACCCTGGAGCACCGGAGAAGCAGCCAGAGCGGCATCGAGCGCGAGGATGTGCGCTTCGGCCAGGTCCAGGATGTGGATGTAGTCGCGGATGCAGGTGCCATCGGGAGTGTCGTAGTCCGTGCCGTAGATTTCCACGTGCGGGCGGAGGCCGAGAGCGACTTCCAGCACGCGCGGGATGAGGTGCGTCTCCGGATGGTGCGCCTCGCCGCAGAGTTCGCTGGCGCCGGCCACGTTGAAGTAGCGCAGGGAAACCCAGCGCAGGCCGCCGGTTGCAGCGGCATCGGCGAGGATCTGCTCGCCGAGGAGCTTCGACCATCCATAGGGATTGATGGGATGCACCTTGCCCTGCTCGGTGATGGGGAGCTGATCTGGGACGCCGTACACAGCAGCGGTGGAGGAGAAGACGATAGTCTGGACGCCGGCGGCGCGCATGGCGTCGAGGAGATTGAGCAGGCCGCCGACGTTTTCGCGGTAGTAGCGCAGCGGCTGGTGCACCGAATCGCCCACCACGGAAAGCGCGGCCAGGTGGACCACTGCGTCGAAAGCGCGGGAGGAGAAGACGCGGGCCAGAGCCGCGGCATCCTGAAGATCGGCGCGAACAAACTCGGCCGGCGGCAGGACAGCGGAGCGATGGCCCTGAGAAAGGTTATCCAGCACGACGGGATGATGCCCGCGGGTCAGGAGCAGTTCGGTGACGGCACTACCGATGTAGCCCGCCCCGCCGGTAACCAGAATTTCAGCCATGGAGGATGAGCGTCACCCTGAGCTAGCTCGCCTGCGGGATTGCCGCGGAGCGGCGGCAGTGCTCTTCACACGCGCGCGACTTTGTTATAGACCGCGCCGAGCACCCAGCCAATCAGAAAGCCGACTACAAAGGCGTAGAGGAAGCCGACCAGGCTGCCCACAAACGTCACGCGATAGCCGAAAAAGAACTGGGAAAGCAAGGAGAGATGCCGGCCGACGTCGGGGCCGCCCTTGAGGATCAGAAAATTGGTTACCAGGAAGAGGCCGATGCCCAGCAGCGTGCCCAGCACAACCCCGAGCAGCTTGGCATTGAGCCGCACAACTGCTTTCGCAAGCTGTTCTTCTTCGCGGAGCATGTGTTGCCTACCTCCGGGGGTTTCGCATCACATGTGGTCCAGAAAATCGCCGTATTGCTCCATCTCCGCGCGGGAACGGATCAGCAGCAGCCAACTCCAAACGACGAGATTGCGGACCACGGCAAAACCCCAGCCCAGCAGAAAGCCGGTCATGAACCCCCACAGTAGACCGACAAAGGCGCCGGGGAAGGTGACCGTATAGCCGAAAAAGAACTGGCCGAGCAGGGCCAGGGTGGGCCCCACCGGATAGCCGCCCTTGGCGACAAGAAAGAGCGTCATCAGAAAGAGCAGGCCGCCAAGCACCACGCCACAGGCCACGCCCATGGCCGTGCGGTGCAGCGGGGCAAAGGCCAACAACAGGGGACTGGGAAGCTGCTCTTTCGGTTCGTCCTCAGCCATGAACTCATCCAGGGCAGTGCGGCCCACCTTCAAACGCACGCGCAATTCTACTCTGGTTTTCGGCAGAAGTTCCATGATCTATCGGCTCCTGGTTCCCTGGCCGCGGGGCGCCCCCGATTCTACGCCCGGGAAACCTCCGGGGGAAACTGGAGAGAGATGCGCCCCGGATCGCTCCAGGGCAGGCCACCGAATTTGCGCCGTGCGGTCTCCTCGATCACGCGGAAGTAGAAATTGAGATGGGCCTCCTCGGTCCACAGCTCGATGTATTTCCGGTAACCGCGCTCGCCCATTTCCCTGCGCAGGGCGGGGTCGGTGCGCAGGCGCTCCATGGCGGCGAGCATCTCGTCCGCAGTTCGATAGAGGAAGCCGCCCTGGCTGTCGTCCACCACTTCCTGCAGGCCGCCCAGCGCATGAGCGATCACGGGCGTGCGCTGCATGTAGGCCTCGAGGATGATGATGCCGAAGACCTCGTAGCAGCGCGATGGTACCAACAGCCCGATCGCGTGTTGGTACAAGGCGCAGAGGCGCGACTGGGGCAGCGAGCCGAGGAAAACAATGTTCGGCATGCCGGCGGCCAGGCCCTTCAGTTCCGCTTCGTAGTTGCCGGTGCCGGCGATGAGCAGGTCGGCATGGGGGTAGTTGCGGAAAACGGGGAGCAGGTCCTGCACGCCTTTGATCTTCTCCAGGCGGCCGACGAAAAGGAAATAGGGCCGCGGATGCGGTGGAGCTTCGTCCGCGGGTCGCGCGACTTCAGCCAGCGGAACGAAGTAGGGCACGTGCTCGATGGGGCGCGCGAAACCCCGTTCGTGGTGCATGCCGCGGGTAAAGCGGCTGGGGGAAATGAAGGCGTCCACCGAGGCAGTGCATTTTTCGAGCAGGCGCGTGTAGCGCCACCACTGCGGAGGACGCCGGAACTTGAGCGTGCAGGCCAGACAGTCGGGCTTGTCGCACAGGCGCTCGTTGTTTTTCCACAGCACGTGCATGGGGCAGACCAGCCAGTGCTCATGCGTGGTGTAGAGCTTGATGAAGTCGGTGTAGTCGGGCGCCAGGCGGAGCGCCTTCGGGCCCAGCAGCGAGATGTTGTGGTAGTGGATGACGTCAAATTTCTTGCCCAGCATCACCTCGAGGATGCGGTTGGTCTTGAACCACGTGCCCCCGGTCTGCTGGGTCAGCAGCGGAGAGAGCCGGCCCCAGCGGCTCTTCAACGTGTGCACGGTGACGTTGGCGTGGTTCGGAAAGGAGGCCGTGGGCGTGCGCGGCTCCAAGACGTGGAAACTATCGGCGCAGTGGATGATGTCCACCTGGTGCCCGCGGCGGGCCAGCGCGTTGAGCAGGCGATAGAGATACATCGCGTCGCCGCCGAAGCTGTACGGCGGGTAGAAGATGGAGAGGTGCAGGAAGTTAAGCGGCCGGGACACGATGCCGGAGGACCTCGTCGAAGATTTCAAGCAACTGGCGCGCGGAGTTTTCCCAGGAGAGCCGGGAAGCAGCCGCGAGAGCGGCGCGGCGCATGTTCTCGCGGCGCCAAGAATCCGTCAGGACGGCGACAACCGCGTTCGTCCAGCCGGCGCGGTCGTCGGGCTCGAGAATGATGGCCCCTTCGCCCAGGAGTTCCGGGAGCGGGCTGCGCGCCGTGGCGATGACGGGCACGCCACAGGCCGCGGCTTCGACGGCCGGCAATCCGAAGCCTTCGCAGAAAGAAGGCAGCAGCAGGGCCTGGGTCAAGTTGAGCAGCGCAAGCAGATCGGCGTCGCGGAGGTAGCCGGTGAAGACGACGCGGTCCTGCAAGCCGGCCTGCCGCACCTGCCCCACCAACTGGCGATAGCAGGAATAGAAGACGTCGCCTTCGTAGTCGCCGCCGAAAACGAGGCGGACGTCGTCGAAGCCGCCGCGCGCGCGCAAATCGCGCATCACATCCAAAAGAAGCGAGAGATTCTTGTGCGGGCTGAAGCCGCCGACGTAAGTCAGCAAGCGCATGCTGGACGCCAGGCCCAGGCGCTCGAGCAGCGGCGTGGGACGCGGCGCGTCCAGCTTGCGAAAGGCAGGGTCGCTGGCTTCGCTGACCACGCGGATACGCTGCGGTGAAATTTTCAGTTGTTCGGCGAGGCAGCGGCGGGAGTAGTCCGAAACCGTGAGGATGAGCCGCGCCTGGGCGCAGCCCAGCTTGACCTTGGCGTGCCAGAAGAGCCTGGAGCGCAAGGTGGGGAATACCAGCTCGGGGAACAGCTCCGGGATGACGTCGTGGATGGTGACCAGCTTGGGAACGCCGCTGAGCATGGGCAGGTAGCTGTACACCGAGGGGAAAAAGAACAAGTCCACCTTCTGCGCGCTGAAAGCGCGGCTCGAGCGCCAAAGGTCTTTCAACGAGCGGCTGCCGCTGGCGGCCGCGGCCTTGACCGTGGGCACGGCCGTCGTGATGCGCACCACTTCTACGTTTGCAGGCAGGGGGAATTCGTCTGCTTCATCGTCCACGAAGAAGACGTAGTGGTTGGAACGGTCCAGCGCGAGAGCCGCGCGCAGGAGCGAGCGGGCGAAGCGGCCGTAGCCGCGGCGGTTGGTCCAGCAAGTGGCATCCACGCCGATGCGCATGCTCGTCATTCCTGGGGCGCCCGGTCCGGAGCGAGTGGATGGGCAAGGCGCAGGCCGCGAGAATCCACTGGCGAGCCGCGCAGCTTGTGCGCCATCGCACAGAGAACAAAGACCGCGCCGCTGTAGAAATAGTAGGTCCAGTGGGCTAGCGCTGCGCCAGCAGCGAAGAACCAGCCGCGGCGCTCCGCGAACCACGCATATACGCGCCAGTTCAACGCGACGAGCAGAACCACGACTGCGGCCAGGGCCGCGAGGAGCTTCCCGGCAGATACCCACGGCAGCCGACCCTGCGCAGCCGCGGGCAGTGCGAGAACGCCGAGCACGAGCAGGCCAACCAGCGCGGCACTCAGGCGCGCAGAAACCGTCAGGTTCAGGTCGGCGGGGAGGTTGCGCGTCTCGAGGATGAGCTTTGTCCACGGAATGGCCCGCAACGCGATGTCTGCGCGCAGCAAGCCACGCACCGTCCACTTTTTCAGGTGCTTCACCTGGATGTTTTTGTCGAGAAGGATTTTTCCGCCCGCTTGGGAGATGCGAAAGCCCAGGTCAATGTCTTCGATGGAAGGATTGGGGTAGCGCGCGGTGTCAAAGCCGCCGAATTCGAGGAAGACGTTTTTGCGCATGGCGCCGCAGCCGGCCCAGAACGTCACCGCGCGATTCCTGGCAATCTGGTGAACGTAGTGATGCATTAGGTTCTTGTACTGGGAAAGGAAATCGGGCCAGGCCGGGGCCTCGTCGTAGGAGCCGAAGACCGCGGCCAGCTCGCGGTCGGCATCGAAGTCGGCGGCGATGCGGCGGAGCGTGCCTGGGGCGATGACCACGTCGGCATCCACAAAGACAATGATTTCGCCGCGGGCGTGGCGCACGCCCAGGTTACGCCCGCCGCCGGGGCCCAACTTGCGCGGCGTGCGCAGATAGCGGGCGCGGAAGCGCTCGATAATCTGGCGCGTGTTGTCCGTGGAGCAGTCGTCCACCACGATGACTTCAAAATCGTGGAAGTCGGAAGCCCGCAGGGCCTCCAGGCACCGCGGGAGCTGCAAGCGGCCGTTGTGGACGGGCACGATGACGCTCAACCGCGGGGTGCTCTGCGGAGGCGCACAGACGCCTGCGCGGGCGGACAGTGCTCCCACAGCGGCGGGCTGTAGCTGTTCGGACTTCTTGTCCGGGCTTTGGGCCAAACCAATCCCCATGTCTGAGCACAGAGCGGCGAAACAGCCTAGGGCAACTGCTCTTCCAACACGAGATTCTATCAAGGTCTGTGTTTGCACGGGGTTTGGAAGAGCGGCTGAGGTGCGGGAGAAGATAAATCAGGCCTGAGTTGCCGAGAATGTGCAAATCGTTGCGTGGGAAGTGAAAGGAGATTCTGGAAGACAGGGGCTCAGGAGCTGCGCAAGGTCGCGCGGGCGGAGTTCTGCAAGCGCTGGTGCTCGACTACCTTCTGGATGATTTCGTTCAGAGACGTCTTCGGACGAAAGCCGGTGAGGCGATTGATCTTCTCGAGCGAAGGCACGCGGCGCTGCATGTCTTCGAAACCGGCCTCGTAGGCCTGGTCGTAAGGCACGTAAACGATTTCCGATTTGCTGCCAGAGATTTGTAGCACGCGGCAGGCAAGTTCTTCGATGGTGATTTCCTCATCACTGCCGAGATTGAAGATTTCGCCGACGGCCTTTTCCAGGCGGATCAGCTTGGCCAGGACTTCCACGATGTCGCCCACATAGCCGAAGCAGCGGGACTGCTGGCCGCTGCCGAAAACAGTGAGCGGCTCGCCGGCCAGCGCCTGGCGAACGAAATTGGGGAGCACCATGCCGTAGCGGCCGGTCTGGCGCGGGCCCACGGTGTTAAAGAAGCGCGTGATGATGACCGGGACGCGGCGCTCCTTCCAGTACGCCAGGGCGAGGAATTCGTCGATGGCCTTGGAACAGGCATAGCTCCAGCGGCCCTTGACCGGCGCCCCGATGACCAGGTCGTCGTCCTCGCAGAAGGGCACTTTGTTGGCCTTGCCGTACACCTCAGAGGTGGAGGCCACCACGACCAACTTCTTCTTCTTGGCGGCCTGCTCGAGGATGATCTCCGTGCCGCGGACATTGGTTTCAATCGTGTGCACGGGGCTTTCCACGATGAGGCGCACGCCCACCGCGGCGGCCAGGTGAAAGATGACGTCCACGCGGTCCACCAGTTCGGCCACGGCGGGAACATTCATGATGCTTTCGATCTGGTAGTGGTAGCGCGGATGGTTCTTGAGGTGCTCGATATTGGAGATAGAGCCGGTGGAGAGATTGTCCACCGCCCAGATCTCCGCCTCCTGCGTGAGGAGATGGTCCGCCAGATGCGACCCGATGAAACCCGCGCCACCCGTGATCAAGACTCGCAAAGGTCCTCTTCCTTTCCTGGATCAGAGCCGCGTTGCACGATGCCCTGAAATTCGCGTGCATTGTATCTGTTCCGTTTCCCCCAGGGAACAGCTTGTTCTCCGCACTTGTCAGAAGACCAAAGGCCCGGCCGGTGCAGGCTTGCATGTGACGAAAGCATCACCCGCAATGCGTGCGTCTTGTGTTAAGCTTTTTCGCCGCAGCGCGAACACACGCAGAGGCAATGTTTCCGGCCGCTTGTCGTTTCCAGGGATTCATTCCTACTGAGCCTGCGCTGTGTCCGCAGACCTGCGCGATGAGGTAGAGAACTGAGATGACGATCTCTACGAACCGATTGTTCTTGCTGGGTGTTCTTCTCGTCAGCTTGGCCATGCTCTCCTATGAAACGCTGCTCCCCCGCGTGTTTGCGGTGTACGTGGGACCCAATTTCGTCTATTTCCTCATTTCCATTGCCCTCGTCGGGCTGAGTTCGGGCGGCATCATCGCTTCCATCTGGGAAGAACGGTTCTCCAGCAATCCCTACACGCACCTGACCGCGTCCGCGATTCTTTTTGCGGGCTGCGTGTTCCTGACCACCTGGCTCACCTACGAAGCGGGAAGCTTTCTGAACACCACCCTGGACACGCGCTACGCGACACAGCTCGCGGCCATCGTGGACCGCTCCAAACCCATCCCGGCGGGAATCATCGCCGGCCCCTCCATGCTGTTTGTGCTGGTGGTGGGAGCGCTGACGGCCGTGCCGTTCCTTTTCGCCGGCCTGTGTCTTTCGCTGGCCTTTCGATACGGATCCAGCGCCCTGGGGAAAATCTACGGCTACGACCTGATCGGCGCCGGCCTGGGCTGCGCGCTGACTGTCGGCTCGCTCACCTGGCTTTCGGCTACCAATGCTCTGGTCCTGGTGAGCGCGCTGGCCGGGGCGGCGGCGCTGTGTTTTGCCTACCATTCGCGCGCGGAACGCGGACAGACATACTTCCGCTATGCCGGGGTCACACTAGTCCTGTTTACCGCTCTCTTCCTCTTCGGAGTGCTGTGGAGATCTCCGTTTGAATTTCGCATCCACCAGTTTGCGCACCTGCGTTCCTACCTCGACGGACCGGTCGAGGAAACAGAATTCAAGTGGACGCCGATAGGCCGCATTTCCTTGCTCCACCGGCAATGGTCGCCGCCGCTGAACCTGACGCCGCGGGTGCGTCCGAAGCACTTTGTGGCCATGGACCTGGGCGGTCACTCCGTACTGGAGACTTTTTCTTCGGAAAACCTTGAGGAGATCAAACACACCTCCGTGTTCACGGATGACGTGCCCGAACAGATCGTGATTCCCGGCGGCTACCGGCCGCAGATCCGCGAATACCTTGTTCTGATGGCAGGCAACGGCCAGGACATGATGCGCGCTTACGCCTGGTACGGCGATCAAATCCGCCTGGAGGGCGTGGAACTGAACCCGGTTGTCTATGAGATGGGCTTCGACTATCCGCAGGCCAATCTGCGCACCTTCTTTGAGAAGCCCAACGTGAAGATGTGGATTGCCGAGGGGCGCGCCTTCGTGGAGCGCTCAAAAAAGACGTACGACCTGATCCTGCTCTCTTATAGTGGCGCTACGTTTGCCACCGGAACGGGTTCGTTGGCCTCCACTCCTCAATTTCTCTTCACCAAGGAAGCCTTTGTCGAATACCTGAAGAAGCTGAGCACCGGTGGCGTGCTCATTGTGGCCGGCGGCACGGACCCGGGAGGACTGCCGTCATCCCTACGGACCTTTGTCGCCGCTCTCGACGAAGTCCGTCCGGGCAGCGACGCGCGGCGGCACGTGATTTTCTATCAGTTGAAGGGCGCGCCTTCCACATCCCACTACGCCATCTACCACAAAGATCCTTTGTCCGAGGAGGAGATTCCGCGGATCAAAAGCGTGCTGGACTCCCACGGACTGGAGCTGACCTACTCCGCCTTCACGCGCCCAACGTACGCGCAGGTAGAAGAATACTTTTCATCAGTCAACCCAGAGCGGTCTGCTTCCCTGTGGACTTTCCGACCTCTGGCCGGCGAACGCGTTCACGCCGATAACCAGCCTTTTTACTACTTCGATCTGGTCTGGGGCTCCCTCGGCGGATACCTGGTGCTTGGCTATCTCGGAACGCTGCTGGCGGCCCTGCTGGTGGCCATAATTTTTCTGGTCGCGCCTCTGGCCGTCGCGCGGAGGCGTTCTCCCCCCGGCAGCCGTCGGGTTCCGTGGTACTACTTTTGTGCCTTTGCCCTGCTCGGCAGCGGATTCATCCTCATCGAGGTGGGCTCCATCCAGAAGTTTGAACTCTTCCTCGGCTATCCCACGCTCACGCTGGTCGTCATTCTCTCTTTGCTGCTGATCTGGACGGGCGTGGGAAGCTATTGGTCCAACCGCCTGTTCGACTCCGGGCTGCTCTCGGTGCGCAAGTCCGCTTTGGTCATCGTGGGTTATGGGATCGCAGCGCTCTATTTCCTCAACAGCCTGATCTACCACCTGATGGGACTGCCGCTGGCGGCGAAAATCCTGGTGATCGCTGCTGTACTTTTTCCGTTGGGCCTGCTGCTGGGGACCCTTTTTCCGCAGCTCTTGCGCCAGTTGGGATCCGAGCAGGGGCGATTCATTCCTCTGGCGTGGGGCTTGAACGGGATCTTCTCCGTGGTGGCCTCCAACCTGGGTGCCATCCTTTATCTGTTCTTGGGTGCTTCCGCAGTCTTTTTTCTGGGACTGGCCTGCTATGCCGTCCTGGGAATCCTGGCGCACGCGTTCAGCGTGGAAACTTTTCAGCAAGCCGAGCAAAAAGCCGGCGTCCCGCTGAAAACCCTGGAATCAAAACTGGCGGAATGAGGTATTCTTCTGCCTCCAGTTCCGGTTCGGCTGCCAGCACTTGTGAGGCAGCGCGCTAGCTGGCTGGAGAGAGATTGAGATTATTCGCCGTGCCTCCATCCGTTTACTGGACTCTTGCCGTCATTGCCCTCAGCGCCATCCTCTGGGCCTGGCTCCGGCTGCGCGGCGCGGCGGAAGCGGGCGCATGGCTCGCGCTGGGGCTGGCGGGACAGGCCTGCGCACTGCAACTGTTTGAAGCGGGGTGGCAAGTCCGGCTGCAAATGTTCTATGGCTGGTCGGAACTGTTGCATTCGTGGCGGGGCGTCTTCCTGATCGCGCTTGCGGCGCAGGGGCTGATCGTAGCGTGGGGCATGTGGCGGATGCTGCGCCAGCGCAGAACCTCTCTGCTCAGCGCCATCCGCGTGAGGCCCTGGATTTTTTGGTTTCTGATTTCCACCTTGGCATGCACGACGATTGCACCCGAGTTTGCGCAGGCGCTTCTGCGGGGCGGAGTTTTGAAGCGAGCGTTGGTCCATGCATCCAAGGTGGCATTGGGGATGACTATCCTCGCCGTGGGGACGGCCAACCTGGTGCTGGTTGCGGCCACCATCCCGCGAGAAAAGCTGGAGCGCCTCGTGTCGATCTGGCAGCGTTGGGATCGGCGATGGCTGCCGTGGCTGGCTGCACTGTGGGTCGTAGTTATTTCGTCCTTGTTGTGCTGGTTCGCGCTGGATGCGATGCCGCACTTGCCAGACGAAGCCTCGCACATTTTCCAGGCCCAATACATGTCCACCGGGCGGCTGTACCTTCCCGCGCCGCCGGACCCCACCGCGTTGTATCGCGAGTTCCAGATTATCGAAGGCGGGAAGTGGTACGGGGCGCCGCCGGCGGGCTGGGCGTTTCTGTTTGCGCTGGGTTATTTCTTCGGCGTGCCGTGGCTGGTAAATCCGCTGCTCGGTGGCGCAGCCATCCTGTTGGCACACGTGTTTGTGCGCAGAATCTACAGCCGGGACGTGGCCGACGCAGTGGCCTTGCTGCTGGCCGCGTCTCCCTGGCTGCTGTACCTCTCGGCGAGTTTCATGCCGCACCCCACCACGCTGGCCGCTGCACTCCTCGGCTTCGTGGGCGTGGAGCGGGCGCGCGCCACGGGCAGCCTGGCCGGTGCCGCAGCAGCAGGGCTCGGCTTCGGCGCGCTGCTGCACGCGAGGCCCCTGGAGTCCGTCCTGTTGGCGGGTGTGGCCGGCATCTGGTGGCTGTGCGCGGGGTGGAAGAGACTCCGGCTGGCTGCGCTGGTGACCACGGCACTGCTGGGTCTGGTCATGACCGCCCTCTTTCTGGGTTACAACCGCCTGCTCACGGGAAGCCCTACCCTGGTGCCCATTAACAAATACACAGACGCCACCGAGTATCCGGGCGCCAACCGCATGGGTTTCGGGCCGGACGTGGGCAACTTCGGCTGGGTCGGGTTGGACGCGCTGCCGGGACACGGTCCGATCGACGTCTTCATGAACACCAACCAAAACCTCCATCTCTTGAACTTCGAGCTGTTCGGATGGGCTGGCGGCTCACTGCTCTTTGTGATCCTGCTCTTCGGATGGGGCAAGCTGCGGCAGGACGCGCTGATGTGGTGGACTTTGCTGGTGCTGTGGGCCGGCCTGAGCGCGTACTGGTTCAGCGGTGGACCCGATTTCGGACCGCGCTACTGGTACCAAATGATTCTGCCTTGCGCCGTGCTGACCGTAAGCGGCGCGGCGGAACTCGCTAAACGGCTGCAGGGTGGGGCGTCTGCGATGCCGGCTTCGGAGGCAGTTGGTCGCGTATGGGCTTTTATAGTGCTCGCGAGCGTTCTGGGAATGGTTAACGTGGTTCCGTGGCGTGCTACGGACAAGTATCACCACTATCGCGGCATCCGGCCTGATGTGCGCGCGTTGATGCGCGAAAAGAACTTCGGCCGCAGCCTCGTGCTAGTGCGTGGAAAGCGCTGGCCGGACTATGCTTCGGCCTCCGTGTTCAACCCGGCCCAGCTCGACCGGGAATACCCGGGCCCCATCTTCGTGCGCGATGCCAACCCGGAAGCCACGCAGCGCGTCCGTGAGCACTTTCCGGATCGTCCCATATGGATTCTCGCTGGGCCAACGGAGACAGGGGACGGCTTCCGCGTCATAGAAGGGCCAACGCCACCAACCGGGGCGATGAGATAGAAAGGGAGCAAAAGCTGCAAGGGATTGCACTTAATAGGAAGCTCGTTTGCAGCACAGCTCACGTGGAATTGCATTAACTCCTTTTTATTCTGTATGATTCCGGGAATCCGAACTGGCTGGAGAGTTGCACCGCTTGGGGCGGGCCAAGTCGTCGCCAGTGGTGCCGGCCTGTAACCCAAGAAGCAATGAAATACAAAGACGAAAAAGTGGTCATCCTCTGCGGCGGAATCGGCACCCGGCTCCGGGAAGAGACCGAGCATCGGCCAAAGGCCATGGTGGAAATTGGCGGACGACCCATCCTCTGGCACCTGATGAGGATTTACTACCACTTCGGCTACCGCAAGTTTGTGCTCTGCCTCGGCTACAAAGGCGCAATGATCAAGGACTACTTTCTGAACTATCAGAGCATGCAGAATGACTTCACCTTGCGGCTGCGTTCGGGCGCACAGCATGCCTGGAACCATTCCGACGAAGTAGAGGACTGGGAAATCACGTTCGTAGACACCGGCCATGAAACGCAGACCGGTGGGCGGCTCTACCGCGTCCGGCATCACATCCAGCAAGAGTATTTCCTGGCCAACTACTGCGACGGATTGAGCGACATTGACCTGGAGGCGCTGGTCGAATTCCACAAGGAGAAGAAGAAGGTCGCCACGCTCTCCGGTTTCCATGCGCGTTCGCGCTTCGGGGTGGTGCGGGTGGACGGCAACGGGATTGTCAACCTCTGGCAAGAAAAGCCGCTCATGCATGACCTTATCCCCGGCGGCTTTTTCGTTTTCAACCGGGCGATCTTCGACTGGTTGGACGCGGAGTGCATCCTGGAACACCGCCCCTTCGAGGCCCTGGCCAAGGCCGGGGAACTCGCGCTTTATCCCCACCATGGCTTCTGGCTTTGCATGGACACGTTCAAGGAAGCACTAACGCTGAACGAGATGTGGAAGACCGGCAACACCCCCTGGAAGGTGTGGAAGTAGGATGGGTGGCCGGTTCGGAGGCAGCCGCAAGCACTTACAACCCACAACACGTGAGTACTCCTTGGGCGAGGCCGTGGCCCAGAGCGCAGAGCACCCCGAGAGAAGGAATCCATGCGCATCCTGATCACAGGGAACATGGGCTATGTAGGGCCCAGTGTCGTGCGCCATTTGCGCGCCGTGCATCCGCACGCAAAGCTGATTGGCCTGGACATGGGCTACTTCGCGCATTGCCTGACGAATGCCGCGACCCTGCCGGAGACGCTGCTCGATCGGCAGCACTACGCTGATGTGCGCAACGTGCCGGACGAGGTGCTCGCAGACGTGGACGCCATTGTTCACCTGGCGGCCATCTCCAACGATCCGATGGGCAACGCCTTCGAGGATGTGACGCTGGAGATCAACCATCGCGCCAGCGTCGCCCTGGCCAGGAAAGCCAAGGCCGCGGGGGTCAGCCGCTTCGTGTTCGCATCGTCGTGCAGCGTCTATGGCTTTGCGGAAGAAGGCGCACGAACCGAGCAATCCGAGTTGAATCCGCTGACCGCCTACGCGCGCTCGAAAGTTTTCACCGAGCGCGACCTCGCCGAACTGGCTGACAAGAACTTTGCCGTTGTCTGCCTCCGTTTTCCCACCGCGTGCGGGATGAGTGACCGCCTCCGCCTGGATTTGGTGTTGAACGATTTCGTGGCCGGCGCGGTGGCCTCCCGGAAGATTACGGTCCTCAGCGACGGATCGCCCTGGCGGCCTCTGATCAATGTGCGGGATATGGCCCGCGCCATCGAGTGGGCTTTGAATTTCGGCGGCGAGATGAAAGACCACTACCTCGTGGTCAATGCGGGAAGCCAGGTCTGGAATTACCAGGTCAAGGACCTGGCGGAAGCGGTTGCGCGGCTGCTCCCCGGCGTGGAGGTGTCCATCAACCGCAATGCCCAGCCGGACAAGCGTTCTTACCGGGTGGACTTCAAGCTGTACGAAACGCTTGCTCCCCGACATCTGCCCCAGGTCAGTCTGGCCACCACCATCCTGGACTTGAAAGATGGACTGGAGGGGATGCGCTTCACGGACCCGGGGTTTCGAGACTCCCAGTTGATGCGGTTGAACGTACTGACGCAACTGCGTCAGCAAGGCCAGTTGAACGATCAACTGGCCTGGACGGGCGCATTCCCGAAGTCGGTCCACGCCTGAGGCCGGCATCGCGCGCAGCGGGACAGCACGTGCAGCGCCAACAGGTTTTCCTGTTTGTACCGCCTTCCGCGTCGCAACAGGACTGCCCGACAACGAGAGCCAAGGATGCCAGGGCAAGGTGACATTTTCAGCGCATACCGCGGGCGGCGCGTGCTCGTCACCGGCGCCACAGGATTCATCGGACGCTGGGCGGCCCGCGCGTTGACTGAGGCCGGAGCCGATCTCTGCCTCTCCGGGCGCGACGCAGCTCTGCTCCGCGCGGTCTGCGATGTCTATGGAATCCGCGGCGAGATCAGCGAAGCCGATCTTGCCGAGCCGGAGGCTTTCGCCCGGCTGTACACGCAGGCCAGACCCGCGGCGATATTCAACCTCGCCGGCTACGGTGTGGACCGCGAAGAGCGTGATCCCGCTCTCTCGGCGGCCATCAATACGCGTCTCGTGCAAGAAATGGCCGAGGTCATCGCCAGCGGAGGCGCGAGCGGTTGGCTTGGACAGCAACTCATCCATGTGGGTTCCGCGTTTGAATACGGGCCGGTGGAAGGCGAACTGACCGAGGAATCCCCAACAAAACCGACCAGCCTCTATGGCGAGACCAAGCTGGCCGGCACGCGCCACTTGTTGGAGGTCCAGGCGCGAACCGGCTTGCGGGCAGTTACAGCGCGCCTTTTCACGGTGTACGGGCCCGGCGAACATGCCACGCGCCTGCTGCCTTCCCTGATGCGGGCGGCTCGCAGCGGCGAAGTGCTGCCCATGACCGCCGGCGAGCAGCAGCGCGATTTCATCTATGTAGGCGACGTCGCGGAGGGTTTGCTCCGACTGGGCATGCTGGATCAAGCACCGGGGATCGTCAATCTGGCCACCGGGCAGCTTACTTCTGTGCGAGAATTCGTCGAGTGCGCGGCCGAAGTGCTGGGCTTGCGCGCAGAACAGCTTCAATTCGGCGCGCTCCCCTACCGCGCGGACGAAGTACGCCAGGCTCCGGTAAACACACAGCGTCTGGAAAAACTGACCGGCTGGCGGCCGGCGTGTTCGATCCGCGAAGGCATTCGGGCCACGCACGCCTTCGCGGCGCAGGCCGGCAAAGTGGAGAGCAGATGACATCAGCGAAAGCAGACCAGGCGGAAGTTTCCCTGGTGATGCCCTGCTACAACGAAGAGGAATGCCTGCCGCGTACAGCCGGGGAGTTGTTGCAGGCCTTCGCCAAGCGCGGAATTGCATTGCAGTTGGTGCTGGTGGACAACGGCTCGCGCGACCGCACGGGAGCCATCATTGATGAGCTGATCGCGCAGGGGCAACCGGTAACCAAGGTCACCGTGCAGGTCAACTGCGGCTACGGCAATGGAGTGCTCGAAGGTCTTCGCGCCTGCTCCGCCCCCTGGGTCGGTTTTCTATGTGCCGACGGGCAGGTGACGGCGGAAGATACCGCCATGATCTGCGAGCTAGTCCGCGCGACCACGGCGCCCACTTTGGCCAAGGTGCGGCGACGGTTTCGCAAGGATAGCTGGCGGCGCAAACTGGTGTCGGTGCTGTACAACTTGGGGATGCAGTTCGTGTTCGGCTGGCTGGGCTCCATTGACCTAAACGGTAATCCCAAGGTGCTGCCGCGAAAACTGTATGAGGCCATGAAGCTCGAATCGCGCGATTGGTTCCTGGACCCCGAGATCGTGATCAAAGCCAAGTATCTGGGTGTCCCCGTCCTGGAGCGCGACGTGGAAGGTCAGTTGCGCCAGGGCGGCCGCTCCAATGTGCGTTACATCACCTGCCTCGAATTCGGCAAGAACATCCTGCGCTATCGCTTCGGCGCCGCCATGCGCGAGTGGAAGAAGTCCCTCCGCGCTGCCGGGGTCCGGAAATGGACGAACGTACCGAACCCGGGGGACCCCGCTCGATGAACGCCCAAGCACGGGATTTTGCCAACTCTTCCGACGTGGTGACTCGGCGCAGCACATGTCGTGCCTGCGGCGGCGCGAACCTGGATCTGTTCCTCTCGCTGGGCGAGGTGGCCCTGGCCAATTCGTTCCTCACCGCCGAACAGTTGCACCAGCCTGAGCCTACATTCCCGCTCGAGGTCTTCTTCTGCCTGGACTGTTCGCTCGTGCAGTTGCTGCACGTGGTCAACCCCGAAGTGCTCTTTTCCCATTACCTCTATGCGTCGGGCACCAGCCAGACGCTGGCCCAACACAACGAGAAGCTCTGTGACCGCGTGACGTCCGAGTTGCATCTGGGCTCGCAGGACTTGGTCGTGGAAATTGCCAGCAACGACGGCAGCCTGCTGCGCTGGTTCAAGAAGCGGAGTATCCGCACGCTGGGGGTGGAGCCCGCGAAAAACATCGCCCAGATGGCGCGCGAGGCCGGCATCGAAACGCTGAACGAATTCTTCGACGCAAGAATCGCGGAGAAGATCAACGCCGAGTACGGTCAGGCCAGCGCGGTGATCGCCAACAATGTGCTGGCGCACGTGGACGCCACGGTGCCTTTCCTCTCCGCCACGCGAAGCCTGCTCAAGCCTGGCGGCCGCCTGATCATCGAGGTACCCTATCTGGGCGAAATGCTCGAGCGCATGGAGTACGACACCATCTATCACGAGCACCTCTGCTATTTCTCCGTCACGGCGCTGCTGCGCGTCTTCGCCGAGGCAGGACTCGCCCTAGACCGCGTGGATCACGTGCCCATCCACGGCGGGTCACTGCGCCTGTGGGGCAAGCACGCAGACGCCGGTGGGCACAGCGTGTCGGTGCGCCAGCAAGCGGAAGTCGAGCGACAGAAGGGAATGACGACCCTGAAGCTGTATCAGGATTTCGCAGCGCGCGTGGCGCGCAATCGCGAAGCGCTGCTGGCGCTGCTGGGCCGGCTGCGGCGCGAGGGCAAGAGCATCGCGGGTTACGGTGCGCCGGCCAAGGGCAATACCCTGCTCTGCTACTGCGGTATCGGAACGGACCTGCTTCCCTTCACCGTGGATATGAGCCCGCTCAAGGTGGGACTTTACACGCCGGGCAGCCACCTTCCGGTGGCCCCGGCGCAACGCATCTTCGACGTGCAACCCGATTACGTTTTGATCCTGGCGTGGAACTTCGCGCCGGAAATCATGAAGTTCCTGCAACCCTACAAGGAAAAAGGCGGCTGTTTCATCCTGCCCATCCCCGAGCCGATAGTCCTCTAGAGTTTTCCGGGAAGAATCAAAACATCACAAGAAGATGATGCGCACGCCCATGGCCATGAGCGCTGCGGCGATGATGCCTTCGGGGATTTGTCGCGGGATGCGTCCGTGCAAGCGGCTGGCGTACCACAGCGCGGGGACCGAGCCGCAGAGCAGTCCGAGCACGGCGCGCCAATCCACGTGGCCCAGGCCGAAGTGGGAGATCCCGGCGAGGCCGGCGAGAATCGTGCCCATGAACACGTTCGTGCCCACCAGCGTGCCGGAATCGAGGCGGTAGAAAAGGATCATCGCCGGAATCAAGGCGGCGCCGCTGCCGATGGAAGTGATGGTGACGCTGGCCCCGACTCCAAAGCCCGCGAGGATGATGCAGACGCGACGCCAGCCGTGGGACACCGGCAGCTCACGATCGAGGGCCGCGGGGCGCGCGGCCAGTGGCAACAGGCGCGCCAGCATAATCAGGGAGACAACGATCAGCGCGAGGCCGATGGCGCGAAAGAGAATGGCGTCCATCGCATCCGGCTGGCGCAGGCCGAGGTAGCGGATAAAAAATGCCCCGGCCAGGGCGCCGGGCAAGCCGCCCAGGCTGAGGTCGCGCACGATGTCCATTTGCACCATGCTGCGCCGATAGAAATTCCAACTGCCGTAGAACTTCGAGGCGAAGGAAAACGCCAGGCTGGTGCCCACGGCGGTAGCGGGGGAAAGGCCCCCGGCCAGGATGAGCAGTGGCGTCAGCAGAGAACCGCTGCCCAGGCCGGTGAGGCCGATCAGCAGCCCGATGAACATCCCGATCGCCACCATGCCGGTGAAGTCCACGCGCGGCTCACTGCTCGATATAGCCGAGCTTTTCCAGGCGAGCGCGGATCTTTTCCGCTTCTTCGGGAGTGTAGGCCGGCTCGTGGGCGGGTTCGATCAGGCCCAACTGTTCGAGCTTGGCCAGGATTCGCGCGGCGGACTGCTCCGGAGTCTCGCGGACCGTCTCGATGACGACTTCGGGATGGAGCGGCGCCTCGTAGGGGTCGTCCACGCCGGTGAAGTTCTTCATTTCCCCGTTCAGGGCCTTTTTGTACATGCCCTTGACGTCGCGCTGAATACATTCCTCCAGCGGAGTATCGACAAACACTTCCACGAAATTCTCCACCGCGGCGCGGATTTCGTCGCGGATGGCGCGGTACGGCGAGATGGCGGCGGTGATGGCGATGCCGCCGTGCCGGGCGATCAACCCGGCGACGAAGCCGATGCGGCGGATATTGGTGTCGCGGTCTTCCTTGCTGAAGCCCAGGCCCTTGGTGAGATGCGTGCGCACGACGTCGCCATCGAGGACGTCTACCAGGCGCCCGCGTTTTTCCAGCTCGGCCTTGATCAGTTCCGCGAGGGTGGACTTGCCCGAACAGGGCAGGCCGGTGAACCAGAGAATGAATCCTTTGTTCTTTTTCATCGTGGTTGTGTTTGTCTCTCCCATGAGAATTGCGGCCTACATGTTGCGGTAGGCGGCGCGCAGAATTTCGGCAATTTCGGGACGGGTGAACTCCGCAGGCAGATTTTCGCCGTTGCGGAGCATCTCGCGCACCTTCGTGCCGCTCAAAATCAGGCGGTCCTCGGGGCCGTGCTTGCACGTCTTCATTGAACCCATCTGCCCGCACTTCTTGCAGTAGAAAGTGGCGTCGAAGCAGATGGGCGTGATGCCGAGTTCGTCGGCGTCAAACTGGAAGAACTTCTTCTGGGCGTCAAAGGGCCCGTAGAAGTTGCCGACACCGGCGTGGTCGCGCCCGACGATGAAGTGCGTGGCACCGTAGTTCTTGCGGGCGATGGCGTGGAAGATGGCCTCGCGCGGACCGGCGTAACGCATGGCCGCGGGATAGAGGCTGAGCACGGTGCGGTTCGAGGGGTAGTAGCCGTTGACGAGAATCAGGTAGCACTGCAACCGCACCTGCGCCGGCACGTCTTCTTCGCGCGTCTCGCCCATCAGGGGGTGGAGCAACAGCCCGTCCACGGTTTCCAGCGCGCAGCGCAGAATGTATTCGTGCGCGCGGTGCACGGGGTTGCGCGTCTGGAAGGCGACGATGGTTTTGAAGCCGCGGTGGTGGAAAAGGTAGCGCGTCTCCTTGGGGTCGAGCGTGTACTTGGCAAATTCGCCGCGGTCCTTGCGCCGCAGAAGATGAATGGGCCCGGCCAGGCAGTAGTCGCCTACGCTCTTCAGATATTGGACGCCGGGATGTTCGTCGCTGGTGGTGAGCAGGACTTTTTTCGCTTCCAGCTCTCGGTCATAGCGGAAGACCTCCTCGAGCTGCAGCACGGCCATGACCTGGTTGTTCCCGTCGGTGAGGGCTACTTCCTGCGCGCCAAACAGGCTCTTGGCCTGCTCCTCCTGCACCGCCAGGGTGATGGGCATGGTCCACGGGAGGCGATTGGCCAGGCGCTCGTCGTTGACCACGCTGTCGTAATCGCGCTTGCCCATGAAGCCTTCCAGGGGAGAAAAGGCGCCGATGCCGATCAGTTCGGTATCGGAGAGCTGGCGCGCGTTGAGCTGCACGCGCGGCAACGATTCGGCGCGGGCCAGCGCCTCCTCGCGCGCGGGGCCTTCCAGAACACGATTGATGAGTTTTCCGCCGTGGGGTCGGTTGGAGAACATTCCCGTAAGAGTCCGCCTTCTATTGGATTTGGTCTTGGACTGACGGCGGCGCGCGACGCGCGGCCGAAGCAGTTATTCCCGGCCGCTCCAGGTGCGGAAGTTCCGGATGCGCTCCAGATCCTTCTGTGCGTCACCCGAATAGCACACGGCGCGGTCGTCCCAGTACACATCGGCGACCGGCTTGGCGCCAGGCGTCTTGTAGTCCGAGTTGCAGTTGAACTCGTCGTACGGAATGTCGTGCCGGGCCAAGTATGCTGAGATTTCCTGCTCGCCTCGGGTGGTGTAGATGACGATCTTCCAACCCTCATCCCTCAAGACGCGCAGGGCCTGTTGCACGTCGGGCCGCGGAGCGCCCAGAACTCCGGGCCCTTTGTACCCATCATAGTTGGCAATGACGCCGTCGAAGTCCACTGCGATGGTGCGCCGAGAATTGTTCAGTTTGTATGCCATATCTCCAAAGTTTGCACAAGAATCCCCGCCATCGGATGCAATTCCCTCGCCAACCCGTCGCAGGGGCAAAAGTGGCGCGGAATGCAGGAATTCGAAGCTAGTTTAGCACCGAACGGGAGGGAAGCGGCGGCCAAGGTGAAAAAGCATTTCCACAAATGCGCAGAAAGTTTCCCCCGGATTCCCTCAAAACTGTGGCTCCCAGGGAAACGCGACCATCTACATCAATAACACCTTTTCTTCCAAGGAGTTTGGCAGGCCCGACGAACAGGTTCCCGCGGCCATGAAATTGCTGGCTCTCACACGCCAGTGGCCTTGCCCGGTCTGAGAATCGGCCAAGGCAGAGTCAGTCGAGATTCTTCAGAACAACAGGGAAAAAGGAGAATGCATGCTCTTGTATGTCGGACCTGACCAGCTCATCCCTCTCTCCGGCATCTTTGGAACCGTGTTCGGCCTGGCCCTGATGTTCTGGGGAAAAGTGATGCAGGGCTGCCGCAAGCTGGCCAGCCTGCTGGGTTTCCGGTCGTCTTCCGAAGAGGAATCCAAATCCTGATCGCCCGCGCGTCCTTTGCTGCTTGTCAGTTCGGAGCGCAGCGTCCAAAATTCCCGCACAGAATCGTCCAAGCCATCCTGAATCAGTCTATCCGCTTTGCCGGTCGGGGTGCGGTGGACGCGCGCTCCGCCGGCACCGAACCGGGCGGGATTGGTTCGAGCACCCTCACCTCGTGCAGAAGAAACCTGTGCATCCACACCTTCCAGGCTTCCTGGGGCACGGGGATAACGCGCACCTCCCGGTAGTTCTCTGCCAGCGCCTGGCGGAGACTAGGGTGGCGGTCAAAGGTCATCTCTCGCCGCACGAGAATCCTCATATAGTAACGCTGCCGAAGGCGCTTGACCGTTCCTGAGAGATCAGACGAGCCCGTGCCTGACAGCGTGCCGATCGGGCTTTCCCGGTCCATCATCACCGAGTTCGTGGGCAGATAGATCCAACTCCCCGTATCGAGGAGAACTTTATCGCGTGGCACGCCCGTGAATTCCTTTTCGATTGCGGCAATGTAACTGGCAAAGTCACCCGGCACGGCCGATCCCGCGCGGAGCAAGTCCGCGCCCAGCATGGAGCAGAGAACTCCCAGCGGAACCATTGCCGCACACCACCAGCGGAACGCATGGCTCTGCGCCGTCTGCGTTTCATCCTCTTCCGACCAAAGCGTGGCTAACCCAACGAGAAACCACACCGTGCCTTCCAGCGTCGCCGCGCCAAGGTGTGCCGGGCGGAAGGCAATGCCGCTCGTATAGAGCGAAGCAAGAATGTGCAGCACCCAGCATATCCACGCAGGAAGAAGGCGGGAGAGACCCTTGCCGGACAGCAGCAGTGCCCCACCTATGAAACCCGGCAGCACAAACCAGGCCCCGCTGGTCAACTGGTCTAATACCCTGCGCAGCGAAACATGCAGATGGCTGAGCACCTGGAAATTCCAGGCCCAGAACGGCGCGCCCCACAACACATAGCACAAGCCCACGACCGCACCCGCCAGCACAGTGCTCCCCAGCGCGAAACATAAAACGCGCCGCAGTGACACTCTTCCCGACAGAAGGAAATAAACGACGTACAGGCCGATCCACAGCACCTCTTTCTGCTTGGCCAAAAAACCGAGAGCAGGAATGATTGCCATGGGGATGAGCCAACGGTCGTCCTCCGTGGTGAGGTGCTTGATGAGCAACCAGAAGGCAATCCCGTTGGCAGCCAAACCCAGCCCGTCGCTGTACAGGGTGAAGGCATACACGTTGGTAAACGGGTTGGTAGCGATGAGATAAAGAAACGGAATCCACATGAGCATCCATAGGTTGGCAGACTTGCTCTCCGGACAAATTGATAAGAACAGGGATCGCGCCGCCAAGAGCCCAAAGAGGACAGCCACAAGGATGTATATCTGCTGGATCAGGCGATAAGCCGCGATGGAGGTCGGACGCCCCACGAGCGAGGCGATCCAATAGGTCAAAAGCGGCGCGCCCGGCGCATAGGCGGAGCTGTTCGCGTCGTCAATCGGAGTGTACTGTGGCTGCCCTGCTCGATAGCGGATGATGTGGTCCACAAACTGGCTCTCCGAACCCATCACCAAATCGACCGGCAGGAGAATCAGCGGCTTCATGTAACGCAACTCCGCAGCAACGAATGCGAAGGACAAGACCGCCAACACGAGGATGGCCGGAAAAGCCCGGCTTCGTGGGAGAGCTTCGGGGGCCCGCGAAAGAACGATTCCACCGCCAAGAAGCAGGCATGCAAACCCGGCGAACAAGGAGAAAGGCACCACGTTCGACCCGTAGCGCAGGCCGCCGAGCCTGTTCCAGCCCAGGAGCTGCCCGACCACGGCGAGGAGCAGGAATCCCACGCCCACGACGGCCACTGCCAGCGCCAAACGAACCCACACTCGCTGCGATAGGTTCATGATGCCTCCCAGTGCCGCGTATTCTAGCAAAGGGAGTAGCCCCTGCCGAAGAAACGGCCAATCCTGTGTCCGGGAAGGAAGGCCTTGATTCGAGGCCGGGGAAGCGGCGGCCGCGCAGACCACGCTGCGGCGCCGTCGCAAACCCGGACTTCTCACCAGAGTGTTACGCCTTGAGCCCCGCAGGAGCGAAAGATTGTTAGCCCAGGACGTCAGCCCTGGGTTCCTGCGTCCCCCTACGCGGAGCCCCGCAGGGGGCGAAAGAAGACAGTTGGTGTTCGGCGCCTATCTTTCGCATTTTCAGGGCATACTTCCCATTTCGCATCCTGACCCAGGGCTTGCGCCTTGGGCTACGGTTCTTTCGCGCCTTTGGTGCTCGGTTTGCTGAGAAATGCGGGCTAACGAATATACCGCTGCTTTTTGGGCTTTGTGTAGGCCAAAGAGCCGCGGTACAATACGTGCGCTGAGGGTTTGGGTCACTAACCGCTCAGGGTAGCGACGGCCCAATTGTTTTGCTTCCTCGTGCTGAGCCGGGATTGGCGCACTTTTGTCCACGGGACGAACCAAGGCGTCGAAGTGCGGGTTCTTATTCTGCGCTTGATTCATGTCTGAACTGAAGAAAAGCGATCTCTTCGTGGTCTCCGCTTGGCTGGCGCTCTTCACGGGCGTGCTGGAGGGGATTGTCTGGACGGCCACGCGCCCTTATCCGCTCCTGAACGCGGCGCACAAGATGTCGCCGGATGCGCTGTGGGTTGTGCCGGCCCTGAACCTGCCGTTCTTCCTCCTCGCAGCCGTTGCGCTGCTTCCCTTTTTGCCCGTCCTGCAGCGCAAGCTCGGAGCCAAGGCATGGATGGTGGTCTATGGCCTGTTTCTCAGCGGGGGGCTCTATCTGGCGATTACCTCTCCACAGATAGTCCAGCAGTACGGCGCCGCGGCGATTGCGGTGGGTCTTGCCGTGGCGGTATGCCGTGGAATCGGCGGTACAATCGAAGCACTCACGTTACGCCTCCGCAGACTCGTGTGGGGCGTGCCGGTCCTGCTGATACTCATGTGGCTGGGCGTGCGCGCGTTTGACGGCATGGCGGAATTCGCTGCCGCGCGCTCTCTGTCTGCTCCGGCGGGCGACGCGCCCAACGTGCTGGTGATCACCATGGACACCGTGCGCGCGGATCGCTTCCTGCCGTGGCGGCAAACCACGCTGACGCCGAA
>Ga0073934_10001353_pt1 | contig 59545 bp, 55 predicted proteins | sample LarsenN4metaG_FD_76834 | JGI IMG/M metagenome (GOLD analysis project Ga0073934, IMG submission 76834) | Hot spring sediment bacterial and archeal communities from British Columbia, Canada, to study Microbial Dark Matter (Phase II) - Larsen... ...
AGGAGATGCTCGCGCCCACTTCGGCGCTGATCGGCCAGGGCCTCGGCGAGTCGGTCGGTCTGCTCACCGACGGGCGCTTCTCCGGCGGCACCTGGGGCCTGGTGGTGGGGCATGTGGCCCCGGAAGCCTACGTCGGCGGCACGATCGCGCTGGTCAAGGAAGGCGATTCGATCACCATTGACGCGAAAAAGCGCCTCATCCAGTTGAACGTGCCGGCGAAGGAGCTCGCCGCGCGCAGGAAGAAGTGGAAGCCGCCCAAGCCGCGCTACACCCGCGGCGTGATGGCGAAGTACATGCGGCTGGTTTCGAGCGCGTCCAGGGGCGCGATCACCGACGGGGACTAGAACGACGAGCCCGGCTGCCTGAGGAACTCGATTTCGGCCGGCGTGCTGGGCCTGCCGAGCGCGGCGTTGCGGTGGGGAAAACGCCCGAAGCGGGCGATGACCGCGTGGTGTTTCTCCGCCCATTCGAGCGCGTCGGCGGTTTCCGGATGGCGGGCAAGCTCGCGCATCAGCGCAAGCGAGCGCTGCTGGTCGGCAGCCGACTCGGAGTGCTCGAACGGCAGGTAGAGGAAGAGCCGCTCGACCGGACGCATCGCGCGGTCCCAGCCTTGCGCGAGTGCATGCGCCGCGGCCTCGCGCGCAGGCGCATCCGTCGCAAAAGCGCGGGCGGTGCCGCGGAACATGTTGCGCGGAAACTGATCGAGCGCGATGACGAGCGCGAGACAGCTTCCCGGCTGCTCCTTCCAGTGTTCGAGCGCGCCCGAGGCCGCCTCCTCGTGGATTGAAAGAAACCGGGCGCGAATTTCGGCGTCGAACGCCGGATCCTTCACGAACCATTCCTTTCGCCGCTCGGCGCCGCGGAACCAGAAGCGCAATACCTCGTCCGCGCGAGGGTCTTTGGCCGGGACGGAGGCGAGCATAATGCGAGTATGCCCAATCGCCTCGCCAATGAGACCTCCCCCTACCTGCAGCAGCACGCCGACAACCCGGTGGACTGGTATCCGTGGGGGCCGGAGGCGCTCGCGCGCGCGCGCGCCGAGGACAAGCCGATCCTGCTCTCGATCGGCTACTCCGCCTGCCACTGGTGCCACGTCATGGCGCACGAGAGTTTCGAGGACGAGGCGATCGCCGCGCTCATGAACCGGCATTTCGTCAACGTCAAGGTGGATCGCGAGGAGCGCCCGGACATTGACCAGATCTATCAGACCGCGCACCAGCTTCTTGCGCGCGGCGCCGGCGGCTGGCCGCTCACGATGTTTCTCGCGCCCGACGGCACGCCCTTCTTCGGCGGCACGTATTTTCCGAAGACGGCGCGCTACGGTCTGCCGGGCTTCGGCGAGCTGCTGGAGCGCATCGCCGAAGTCTGGCGCGAACGGCGCGCCGAGATCATGGAGCAGAACGCGCGGCTGCGCGAAGTGCTGCCGCGCCTGGTGCCTTCGGGCGCGGCGCACCGCTCCGAATTCAGCGACGCGCCGATCCGCGCCGCGCTCGACGCGCTGCGCGCGAGCTTCGATCCCGAATGGGGCGGCTTCGGCGGCGCGCCCAAGTTTCCGCACCCGAGCGATCTCGAGCTTTGCCTGCGCCACGGCGCGCAGGACATGGCGCTCGCGACGCTCGCGCGCATGTGCCGCGGCGGAATCTATGACCAGTTGGGCGGAGGCTTTGCGCGCTACAGCGTGGACCGCTACTGGATGATCCCGCATTTCGAGAAGATGCTCTACGACAACGGGCAGCTGCTCGCGCTCCTTGCCGACGCCTGGCGCGTCTCGGGCGAGCCCCTCTTTGCGCGCTGCGCCGAAGAGACCGCCGCGTGGCTGATGCGCGAGATGCAGTCTCCCGAGGGCGGCTACTACTCCTCGCTCGATGCCGATTCCGAAGGCGAGGAGGGGAAGTTCTACGTCTGGGACCGGGACGAGGTGCGCGGGCTTCTTTCGCCCGAGGAGTACCGGGTGGCGGCGCTCGCCTGGGGTCTTGATGCACCGCCCAATTTCGAGAACCGGCACTGGCATCTTCGGGTGGCGAACCCGGTCGCGCCGGACGACGCGGAGCTGCTCGAACGGGCGCGCGCGAAGCTTTTCGCCGCGCGCGAGCGGCGCGTGCGGCCCGGACGCGACGAGAAGGTGCTGGTCTCGTGGAACGCGCTCGCCATACGCGGCATGGCGCGCGCCGGCAGGGCATTCGGCCGCGCGCAGTGGGTCGCGTCGGCGCGGCGTGCGCTCGAATTCATCCGCGGCCGCATGTGGCGCGAGGGGCGCCTTGCGGCGACTTACAAAGACGGCCGCGCGCATCTCGCGGCCTACTTGGACGACTACGCGTTCCTGATCGAGGCGCTGCAGGAGCTTATGCAAGCGGACTTCCGTGTCGGCGACCTCGAATTCGCCGAGGAACTGGCCGAGGTGCTGCTCGATCAGTTCGAAGACCGCGACGCCGGCGGCTTTTTCTTCACGGCACGCGAGCACGAGCGGCTCCTCTACCGCCCCAAGCCGGGGCACGACTCGGCGCTGCCCTCCGGAAACGGCGTCGCGGCGCTCGCGCTCGGGCGGCTCGCCGCGCTCACCGGCGAGGACCGTTACGCGCGCGCCGCTGAGTGCGCGCTGGAGCTGTTCTACCCGGCCATGCGCGAGCAGCCGGGCGGCTTCGCGCAGCTGCTCATCGCGCTCGGCGAACATCTCCGGCCGGCTTCGGTGCTCGTGCTGCGCGGTGATCCCGAAGGGCTCGCCCGGTGGTCGGCGGAGCTGGCGCGCGAGTACCTGCCCGCGACGCTCGTCATCGCCATCCCGGACGGGGCACCGGGCCTGCCGCCGGTGCTCGACAAGCCGGCCCGGCCGGGGCCTGTCAACGGCTGGCTGTGCCGCGGCGTTACCTGCCTGCCGCCGATCGCCGCGCTGGCGGAGCTGAAAGAGGCCTGCAGGCAGGCCGCTTTCGCATGAGGCGCGGCCCTCTCCCGGGAGATGAACCGCATGAAGATGACCGCAATCGCGCTCGCCGTCGTTGCCGGGTGCACCGTGCTTTCGGCGCAGGCGAGCGAGGAACTGGCGAAAAAGTACGCCTGCATGTCCTGCCACAACGTGAAGGGGGCCAAGACCGTCGGCCCGACCTACCTGGACGTCGCGAAAAAGTACGCCGGGCAAAAGGACGCCGAAGCAAAACTCGCCGAGAAGGTGAAGAAAGGGGGGGCCGGTGTCTGGGGGCAGGTTCCGATGCCCCCCAACCCCAACGTCCCGGATGCCGACCTGCGGGCGCTGGTGAAATGGATTCTCGCCACCCGGTAGCCCTGTCGGTACAAGGGTAAATAGCGTCCCGGAGCGAACCCCCCGTCTCTTGTGTTTCCGGGCCGTGGCGGTATGATGCCGGGCCTGCGTGAAACCTTTCAAATTCAATCCCATATCGGACGGAAACGCCATGAAAAACGCCAGGCTTGCACTTACCGTGCTCGCGGCCTCGCTTGCGGTGATCGGCTGCGGCGAGAAGCCCGCCGAAGAGAAGAAGACCGCCGAAGTCAAGAAGGACGCGCCGCCTCCCCCACCGCCTTCGATTGAAATCAAGATCGGCCACGTCGCGCCGCTCACCGGCGGCATCGCCCACCTCGGCAAGGACAACGAGAACGGCGTAAGGCTCGCGCTCGACGAGGCGAACGAGGCCAAGATCAAGATAGACGGCAAGGAAGCGAAGTTCGTCGGCGTCTTCGAGGACGATCAGGCCGATCCCAAGGTCGGCACGACGGTGGCGCAGAAGCTGGTGGACGCCAAGGTCGCCGGCGTCGTCGGCCACCTCAACTCCGGCACCTCGATTCCGGCCTCGGCGATCTACAACCAAGCCGGCATTCCGATGATCAGCGGCTCGGCGACCAACCCGAAGCTCACCGAGCAGGGGTTCAAGAACGTGTTCCGCGTGGTCGGCCGCGACGACCAGCAGGGCCCGGCGATCGCCAGCTACCTCGCGGCCACGCACAAGCCGAAGGTGGTCGCGGTGATTGATGACGCCACCGCCTACGGCGAAGGCATCGCCAACGAGGTGGAGAAGACGCTAAAGGCCGCGAACATCAAGGTGCTCGCGCGCGAAAAGGGCACCGACAAAACCACCGACTGGAAGGCGGTGCTCACCAAGCTGAAGGGCCGCAAGCCCGACGCGGTGTTCTACGGCGGCATGGATGCGACCGGCGGGCCGCTGCTCAAGCAAGGCCGGGAGCTCGGCCTCAAGGCCGTGTTCAGCTTCGGCGACGGCGCGTGCACCGACAAGATGAAGGAGCTTGCGGGCGAGGCCGCCGAAGGCATGCTCTGCTCCCAGGCCGGAATTCCGCCGCAGGCCGCGGACAAGAAATTCCTCGACGCCTACAAGAGGAAGTTCAACACCGACCCGATCCTCTACGCCCCGTTCACCTACGACGCGGCGAAGATGATCATTACCGCAATGCAGAAGGCGAACTCCGCCGACCCGGCGAAGTATCTGCCGGAGCTCGCCAAGCTCGAGTACACCGGCGCCACCGGCAAGATCGTCTTCGACGAGAAGGGCGATCGCAAGGACGCCGAGATGACGATCTTCACCATGAAGGGCGGCAAGCTCGAGCCGATCGCGATCGTCAAGGGCGGCCAGACCATCGCCTACGAGGAGTTCATCAAGGCGGCGGCAGCGCCCGCGCCCGCCGCGGCGGCACCTGCCCCGGCCGCGGAGCCCAAGAAGGACGAGGCGAAGAAGGAAGAGGCGAAGAAGTAATCCCGCAGCGCGGGAAGGCGAACGGCACCTTCGGGTGCCGTTTTTCTTGGTAGGCTCGCCGCCGTGGACATCTTCGTCCAGCAGCTGGTGAACGGCCTCACCCTCGGGGCCGTGTACGCCGTGGTCGCGCTCGGCTACACCATGGTGTACGGCATCATCCAGCTCATCAACTTCGCCCATGGCGAGGTGGTGATGATCGGGGCGATGGTCGCCTTCACCGTCATCCCCATCCTCGCCGCCGCGGGACTTCCGCCGGTGCTGGTGGTCGCGCTCGGAGCGGCCTGCGCGGTCCCGGTGTGCATGGCGGTGGGCTACGCGATGGAGCGCCTCGCCTACCGGCCGCTCAGGCGCGCGCCGCGTCTGGCGCCGCTGATCACCGCGATCGGTATCTCGATCATCCTGCAGCATTTGGCGATGATGATCTGGAGCCGGAACGTGCTCGCTTTCCCGCAGATCATCCCGCTCACCACCTTCAGCTTCGCCGGCGCCACGATGACCGGGGTGCAGATCGCGATCATGGCGGTGTGCGCCGCGATGATGGCGGGACTCGCGTTTCTCGTGTATCGCACGCGACTCGGCCGGGCGATGCGCGCCACCGCCGAGAACCCGCAGGTGGCCTCGCTGATGGGGGTGGACATCAACCGCGTGATCGCCGCGACCTTCGTCATCGGCGCGGCGATGGCGGCGGTGGCGGGCGTGCTCTTCGGCACCTACTACGGCGTCGCGCAGTACACGATGGGCTCGATCCTGGGCCTGAAGGCGTTCTCGGCGGCGGTTCTGGGCGGCATCGGCAATGTTCCCGGCGCGATGCTCGGAGGGCTGCTCCTCGGCGTGGTCGAGGCGCTCGGCGCCGGCTACATCGGCGATCTCACCGATCTGTGCCGCTATGGACTCGGACCCGCCGAGCGCTGCGCCGACGGCGGGCATTTCGTGCTCTTTGGTTCGAACTACCAGGACGTGTTCGCCTTCGTGGTGCTGATCCTGGTGCTCGTGTTCCGGCCCTCGGGGTTGCTCGGCGAGCGCGTGGGCGAGCGCGCATGAACCGGCTGATGGACGCGCGCCGCAATCCGGCGCTTCTGTGGGCGGGCGTCGCCGCGGTGGCGCTCGCGCTCGTTCTGCTCCCCTTCGCGCTCGCCATGATCGGCACCACCTGGGTGCGGATCGCCAACTTCGCCGTCCTCTACGTGCTGCTCGCGCTGGGGCTGAACATCGTGGTCGGCTTCGCCGGCCTGCTCGACCTCGGCTACATCGCGTTCTACGCCGTGGGCGCGTACTGCTACGCGCTGCTCGCCTCGCCTCATTTCGACATCCATCTGCCGTTCTGGGCGATCCTGCCGATCGGCGCGGCGCTCGCCGCGTTCTTCGGCGTGATCCTGGGCGCGCCCACGCTCAAGCTGCGCGGCGACTATCTCGCGATCGTCACCCTCGGCTTCGGCGAGATCGTGCGCATCTTCCTCAACAACCTGTCGCAGCCGGTCAACATCACGCGCGGGCCGCAGGGCATCGCCCAGATAGACCCGTTCCGTCTGGGCCCGGTGGACTTTTCCCGCACCGACACCGTGTTCGGCCTCGTCATCAGCGGCCCGATGAAGTATTACTGGCTGTTGCTTGCGGTGCTGGTCGTCGTCATCGTCATCAACATCCGGCTGCAGAACTCGCGCATCGGCCGCGCCTGGGAGGCGATCCGCGAGGACGAGATCGCGGCGCGCGCGATGGGGATCAACACCACCAACATGAAGCTGCTCGCCTTCGCCATGGGCGCCACCTTCGGGGGCATCGCCGGAGGCATGTTCGCCGCGATGCAGAGCTTCATCTCTCCCGAGAGCTTCGTGCTGGTCGAGTCCATCATGGTGGTGGCGATGGTGGTGCTGGGCGGCATGGGCAACATCTGGGGCGTGATGCTCGGCGCGGTGCTGCTGTCTTTCGTTCCCGAGGTGCTGCGCTGGACCGTCGCTCCGGCTCAGGAGGCGCTCTTCGGTCGCCAGATGATCGAGCCGGAGGTGATCCGCATGCTGCTCTTCGGGCTTGCGCTCGTGCTCGTGATGCTGTTTCGCCCGGCGGGGCTGCTGCCCTCGCAGGTGCGAAAGCGCGAGCTGGCCGGGGAGCCGGCACCGGCCGGGCAGCGCGCATGAGCGTGGTCCTCGAGGCGAGCGGCATCGCCAAGCGCTTCGGCGGCATCCAGGCGCTCTCGGACGTGTCGTTTCGCATCGGCCGCGGCGAGATCTACGGCCTCATCGGCCCGAACGGCGCCGGCAAGACGACGCTGTTCAACGTGCTCACCGGCATCTATCGGCCCGAGGCCGGTGCATTTCACTTCGAGGGCCGCCCGCTTGCCGGCCTCACCCCCGACCGCGTCGCCGCCGCCGGCATCGCGCGCACCTTCCAGAACATCCGGCTCTTCGCCAACCTCTCGGCGCTGGAGAACGTCATGATCGGCCGGCACGTGCGCACGCGCGCCGGGGTGCTCGGCGCGATTCTGCGCACCGCCGCGCAGCGCGCCGAGGAAGCCGCGATCGAGCGGCGCGCGGCGGAGCTTCTCGACTACGTCGGCATCCGCGCGCGCGCGAACGACGCCGCGGGGAGCCTCCCCTACGGCGATCAGCGCCGGCTCGAGATCGCGCGCGCGCTCGCTACCGATCCGCGGCTGCTTGCGCTCGATGAGCCCGCCGCCGGCATGAACCCCGCCGAGCGGCGCGCGCTCGCACGCCTCATCCGCCGCATCCGCGACGACGGGGTCACGGTGCTCCTCATCGAGCACGACGTGCGCCTGGTGATGGACATCTGCGACCGGGTGCTGGTGCTCGATCACGGCGAGGCGATCGCCGAGGGGCTGCCCGCGGAGGTGCAGCGCAATCCGAAAGTCATCGAAGCCTATCTGGGCACGCCCGCCGCGGCATGACGCTGCTGGAAGTGCGCGGACTGCAAGTCCACTACGGCGGGATCCGCGCGGTGCGCGGCATTGACTTCGACGTGGGCGAAGGGGAACTGGTGTGCCTGATCGGCGCGAACGGCGCCGGCAAATCCTCCACCCTGCGCGCGATCTGCGGGCTGGTGGCGCGCTCGGGGCGGGTCCGCTACCGGGGCGAGGACCTCGCCGGCGTCCCGACCTTCGAGCTGCCTCGCAGGGGCCTCGTGATGGTGCCTGAAGGTCGCGGGATCTTCCCGCGCCTCACCGTGGAGGAGAACCTCGCGATGGGCGCGTACGCGCGCGATGACGCCGGCATCGCCTCGGACCTCGAGCGCCAATACGCGATGTTCCCCCGCCTTGCCGAACGGCGCCGTCAGACCGCCGGTACTCTCTCGGGCGGCGAGCAGCAGATGCTCGCGATCGCGCGCGCGCTGATGGCACGGCCGAAGCTGCTGCTGCTCGACGAGCCCTCGATGGGCCTTGCGCCGATGCTGGTGGCGAGAATCTTCGAGATCGTGAAGGAGATCGCCGCGCAGGGCGTCACCATGCTGCTCGTCGAGCAGAACGCGCGCCTCGCGCTCGAGATCTCGCACCGCGGCTACGTCATGGAGTCGGGCGCGATCGCGCTCTCTGGCGAGGCGCGGGCGCTTCTCGCCGACAGCCGCGTGCGCGAGGCGTATCTCGGCGAAGGCGCGGGCTGAGTGCTCGTCACAGCTCGGCATCGAGCGCCCGCAGCATCTTTTCCAGCCCGACGGTGAGGCGCGCAAGCCGCTCGGTGTCCACCTTGTCCGGCGTGTCGCTCGGCAGGTGGTAGTGCGGATAGCGATAGGGCGCGGTATCGGTGATCATCACGGCGGGAACGCCGCGGCGCCAGAACGACCACTGGTCGGACCAGTCCACGCCGGGAATGAACGCGGGCGCGGCGATGCCCTCGGAGGGAAAGCGCGCCTCGCGGCGGAACGCGGCGAGCGCCCGGTGAAGCAGCCCGCGCGAGGCGAGGTTGGCGACGAAGGCGACGAAGTCGCCGCGATCGGGGTAGAAGAGCCCGAGCGGGAACGGGTAGCGCTGGCTGCCCGGGCGCTCCGAGTAGTAGCCGATCGTCTCCAGCGAAAACATCGCCGTGACCGCTTCGCCGCGGTCGAGGAGCTCGTCGGCATAGACGCGGCTTCCCATCGCCGCGGTCGCGAAATACGGCGGCTCCTCGTTCGCGAAGAAGACGAAGCGCAGAGTGAGACGCGGCTTCGTTCCCGAGAAGGCGCGCGCAAGCTCAAGGAGCGCGGCGACGCCGGAGCCGTTGTCGTTTGCGCCGGTCGCGCCGAGCACCGAGTCGTAATGCGCGCCGACGACGATCGAGCGCGGCTCGCGCCCGTCAAGCACCGCCTCCAGGTTGCGCACGACTCCGTCGCCCGAGTCGAAGCGCTGGGCGCGCACCGCGTAGCCCGCGGCGCGAAGCTCGGCTTCGATGTAGCGCGCCGCCGCTTCCAGCCGGTCGGGCGTACGCGTGTTGTGCTCGGCGCTTGCCACCGCGGCGACGTGTTTCCCCAGCCGTTCGGCGAGCGCCGCTTCCCCGGCGTCGAGCGCCGGCAAGGCGCCGCGCCAGGACTCCCCCGGCACCGAAACCATGTACCACAGCAGCGCCGCCAAGAGCGCCGCGGCGGCGACGGCGAGAAGCGCCGCGTTCACCCCTCCACGCCGGCGATGTCCGCCTGCGTGGTGAAGCTGTCGGCGTAGAACTCGTCCTCCGGCAGGCGGCAGAGTGCGGTGAAGTCGCGCTTCGCCGACTCGACCATGATCGGCACACCGCAGGCATAGACCTGATGGCCGGAGAGGTCGGGGAAGTCCTCCATCACCGCGCGATGCACGAACCCGCTGCGCCCGGTCCAGTTGTCCTCCGGCAGCGCGTCAGAAATGACCGGGATGTAGCGGAAGCGTTCAGCGTGCTCGGCCGCCCAGCGCTCGGCGAGCGCGTTCATGTACAGGTCCTTCGGACGCCGCCCGCCCCAGTACAGCACCGCCGGCCGGGTGATCCCCTTGTGGAACATGTCCTCGATGATCGCCTTGATGGGCGCGAAGCCGGTGCCGGAAGCGACGAACACGATGGGCTTGTCGGAGTCTTCGCGCAGAAAGAAGGTGCCGAACGGACCTTCGAAGCGCAGGATGTCGCGCTCCTTCATCTTCCCGAACACGTGGTCGGTGAACTGCCCGCCCGGCACATGGCGCACATGCAGCTCGATCAGTTCCTGATCGTGCGGTGGATTGGCCATCGAGAAGCTGCGGCGCGAGCCGTCGCGCAGCAAAAACTCGATGTACTGGCCGGCGAGATAGACGAGCCTCTCGTTCGCCGGCAGCTTCAGGCGCAGCACCATCACGTCGTCGGCGAGCCGCTCCATTTTCTGCACGCGGCAGGGCAGGATCCGGATCTGGATGCCCTTCACCGCGCCGACGGTGCGCGCCTCGATGACGAGATCGGTGCGCGGCTTCGCCTGGCAGAAGAGCGCCTTGCCCTGGGCCCGCTCGGCGTCGGTGAGCGCCTTCTTCTGGTAGGTGCCGTAGTCCACCTCGCCGGAGAGGATCTTTCCCTTGCAGCTTCCGCAGGCGCCGCTCTTGCAGCCATAGGGCAGCACCAGCCCCTGGCGCAGCGCCGCGGCGAGCACCGATTCGCCTTCTTCGACCTGGAAGCTCTGCCCGGCGGGCTGGACGGTGACGGTATGCATAAAATGGGCGCGATGAAACGGCTCCTGATCGCGGGCTTCGGCGACATCGCGCGCCGCGCGCTTCCGGCGCTCGAATCCCGTTTCGAGTGCCGGCGCGGCTCGCGCGCCGAGGGATTCGACCTCGACCGGCCCGAGACGCTCGCGGGCCTCGCGGCCGAGGCGGTGCTGCATTGCGCGCCGCCGCCCGCCTCGGGCGAGGCCGACACCCGCACCGCGAACCTGCTCGCGGCGCTCGCGAAGGGCCGCATTCTACCGGCGCGGATCGTGTACGTCAGCACGAGCGGCGTGTACGGCGACTGCGCCGGAGCGCTCGTGGACGAAAGCCGGCCGATCCGGCCGCAGACCTCGCGCGCGCGGCGCCGCGCCGATGCCGAGCGCCGGCTCACCGAGTGGTGCGAGGCGCGCGGGATCGCGCTCGTGATCCTGCGCGCGCCAGGAATCTACGCCGCCGACCGGCTGCCCCTGGAGCGCCTGCGCCGCGGGGTTCCGGTGCTGCGCGAGGAGGACGACGTCTACACCAGCCACATCCACGCCGACGACCTCGCCGCGATTGTCGCGCGTGCGCTGGAGGAAGAGGCACCTTGCGGCATCTACAACGCCGCCGACGACACCCGTCTGAAGATGGGCGAGTGGCTGGATCTGGTCGCCGATGCGGCCGGCCTTGCGCGCCCGCCGCGCGTCGCGCGCAGCGAGGCCGCGGCGCGCATCCCGGCCGAGATGCTTTCCTTCATGGGCGAGTCGCGGCTGCTGGACAATACGCGCCTGAAACGCCTGCTCGGGGTGCGCCTTGCCTACCCCACTGTCATCGAGGGATTGAAGGATGTCCGCGCTTCTCGTGCTCACCAACCTGCCTGACCGCGCCGCCGCCGAGCGAATCGCCGATCTGCTCGTCGAGCGACGGCTCGCCGCCTGCGTCAACATCCTCGCACCGTGCCGCTCGGTGTACCGCTGGAAGGGTGCCGTGCAGCACGACGAGGAGCACCCGATGCTCATCAAGACCACCGCCGAGCGCTACCCGGCGATGGAGGCAGCGATCCGCGAGGCGCATCCCTACGAACTTCCGGAGATCGTCGCGGTCCCAATCGAGCGCGGCCTGCCCGCCTACCTCGACTGGGTGGCCGCGGAGACCTCGCCATCGGCATGATCCGGCTGTTCGCCCTGCTCGCCGCCCTGGTTCTCGGGACCGCGCATGCGGTCAACCCGGAGGACCTGCTCGAACCGGAACAGGCGTTCCGGATGTCCGCGCGGGCGCTCGATGCGCGCACGATCGAGGTGGGCTTCGAGATCGCCGACGGCTACTACCTTTACCGCGACAAGCTGCGCTTCGCCGCGCAACCGGGCGCGAGGCTGGGCTCGCCCGAGCTGCCGCCCGGAGCGCGCCACAAGGACGAGTTCTTCGGCGAGGTCGAGACATACCGCAAGCGCGTCGTGATCCGCATTCCGGTGGAAAGCCACGACGGCACGGTAAGGCTCACCGTCACCTCGCAGGGCTGCGCCGACGTCGGCGTCTGCTATGTGCCGATGGAATCGCGCGCGACGCTGCGCCTTGCCGCGCACACCGGCGGCGGGCCGGCGGCGGCCGCGGGCACGGGCGGCTGGGATGCGCTTCTCGACATGTGGGGCCGGGCGAGCGACTTCGAGGTGGCGCGGCTGTTCGAATCCGGCGGCACGATCGTGGTGCTCGCGAGCTTTCTCGGCTTCGGGCTGCTCCTTGCGTTCACGCCCTGCGTGTTGCCGATGATCCCGATCCTCTCGGGCATCATCGTCGGCGACGGCGCGCGCATCGGCAAGGCGCGCGCCCTCGCGCTCTCGGCGAGCTACGTGCTGGGCGTCGCGCTCGCGTACGCGGCGGCGGGCGTCGCCGCCGGCTGGTCGGGCACCCATCTTGCGGCCGTTCTTCAGAATGCCTGGGTGCTCGTCGGCTTCGCGCTCGTCTTCGTCGCGCTCGCGCTCTCGATGTTCGGCCTGTACGAGCTGCAGCTTCCCGGGTTCCTGCACACGCGCCTTGCCGCGGTCCAGGGACGCTTGCGCGGCGGGCGCATCGCGTCGGTCGCGGCGATGGGCGCGCTCTCGGCGGTGATCGTCAGCCCCTGCGTCGCCGCGCCCCTTGCCGGGGCGCTGCTCTACATCGCGCAGACGAAGGACGTCGCGCTCGGCGGCGCCGCGCTCTTTGTCATGGCGCTCGGCATGGGCGTGCCGCTCGTCGCGGTCGGCGTCTCCGAAGGCGCGCTGCTGCCGCGTTCGGGGCCGTGGATGGTGCACGTCAAGCGCTTCTTCGGCGTGCTGCTGCTCGCGGTGGCGGTCTGGATCGTCTGGCCGGTGCTGCGCCCGGGCGGCGGCGCGACCGAGTTCGTTCGCGTCAACTCGGTCGCCGAACTGCAGGCGAAGCTCGCCTCGCCCGGCCGGCCGGTGATGCTCGACTTCTACGCCGACTGGTGCGTCTCGTGCAAGGAAATGGAGGCGTTCACGTTCAGCGACCCGCGCGTGAAGGCGAAGCTCGACCGGATGCTGCTGCTTCAGGCCGACGTCACCGCCAACACGCCCGAGCACAAGGCGCTGCTGCAGCGCTTCCGGCTCTTCGGTCCGCCGGGCATCGTGTTCTTCGACGCACGCGGCGAGGAGATCCGCGGCCTGCGCGTGATCGGCTACCAGAACGCCGAGCGGTTTCTGGTGACGCTCGAGCGCGCGCTCGGCGAGCGGTCCTGAAAGCGCGCCCTTGCGCCGCCATCTTCTCGGCATAGACCACGTCGTGATCGCGGTGCGCGATCTGGAGCGCGCGCGCGAAACCTGGCGGCGCATGGGCTTCACCCTCACCCCGCGCGGCCACCACACGCTCGGCTCGCAGAACCACTGCATCATGTTCGGCCGCGACTACGTGGAGCTCCTGGCGGTGCCGCGGCCGCATCCGGCGCTCGCCTATTACTCGGATTTCCTTGCGCGCGCAGAAGGGCTCGCCGCGCTCGCCCTTGCGACCGACGACGCGGTCGCCGCCCACGCCGAGCTGGCGGCCGCCGGCATCGGCGCCGATCCGCCGCTTGATTTCTCGCGGCCGGTGGACCTCGCCGACGGCGCGCGCGACGCCGCCTTCCGCATCGTGCAGCTGCCGGTGCAGGCCACACCCGGCTGCCGCGCGTTCCTCTGCCAGCACTTCACGCGCGAGCTGGTGTGGCGCGCCGAGCATCAGGCGCACGCCAACGGCGCAACCGGCATCGCCGCGCTCGCGGTGGTGGCCGAGGATCCCGCGGGCGCGGCGCGCGACTACGCGCGCCTGTTCGACGTGCGACCGCAGCCGATCGCCGAAGGCAGGCTCATCGCCACTGGCAGCGCGCCGATCGCCGTTGCGTCGCGCGCGAAGCTCGGCCACAGGCTCGCCGGCGTGGAGCTGCCGGGGCGGAGACGGCCGCTGGTTGCAGCGCTTTTCATCCGCGTCGCCGATCGCGGCCGTGCGGCGCAGGCGCTGCGCCGCGGCGGGTTCGAACCGGTCACGCTCGGCGACGGCTCGTACGCGGTGCACGCCGAGCGCGCGTGCGGCGTGACGCTCGTCTTCGGCTGAGTCAGCGCTTCAGCGCCCGCGCCGCCTCGAGCGCGAAGTAGGTGAGGATGCCGTCGGCGCCGGCGCGCTTGAAGGCGAGAAGCGACTCCATGATGCACGCCTCGGGCAGCCAGCCGTTGGCGATCGCCGCGCGCAGCATCGCGTACTCGCCCGAGACCTGATAGACGAACGTCGGCGCGCGGAACGCGTCCTTCACCCGCCGCACGATGTCGAGGTACGGCATGCCCGGCTTCACCATCACCATGTCTGCGCCTTCGGCGAGATCGAGCGCCACCTCGCGCAGCGCCTCGTCGGAGTTGGCCGGGTCCATCTGGTAGGTCTTCTTGTCGGCGCGGCCGAGCGCTTTTGCCGATTGCACCGCCTCGCGGAACGGACCGTAGAAACCCGAGGCGTACTTCGCCGAGTAGGCCATGATCCGCGTGTGGATGTAGCCCTTCGCCTCCAGCGCCTGGCGGATGCGGCCGATGCGCCCGTCCATCATGTCCGAGGGCGCGACGATGTCCACGCCCGCCTCCGCCTGAACGAGCGCCTGCTTTTCCAGCACGGCGAGCGTGACGTCGTTGAGGATGTAGCCGGTGCTGTCCACCACGCCGTCCTGGCCGTGGGAGGTGTAGGGGTCGAGCGCGACATCGGTCATGACGCCGAGCTCGGGAAATCGCTTCTTGAGCGCCGCCACCGCACGCGGCACAAGCCCTTTCGGGTTGCATGCCTCGCGGCCGTCCGGTGTCTTGAGCCGCGCCTCGATGGCCGGAAAGAGCGCAAGCACCGGGATACCCGCCTTGAGACAGAGCTCGGCATGCCGCAACAGCCGATCCACGCTCATGCGCTCGACCCCTGGCATGGAAGCCACTTTCTCGGTGCGGTTTTTCCCCTCGATGATGAAAACGGGATAGATGAGGTCGTCGGTGCTGAGCGAGGACTCGCGCATCAGCCGGCGAGTGAACTCGTCCTTTCGCATGCGGCGCATGCGAATCGCGGGAAAGGCGGCGTACGGTGTCATGGCGGTGTATCCGGGCAATCAGGATGCGGGCGGGGTGGCCGGGAACTTTTTTCGGCTGCGGGGATCATAAAGCCAGATGGCGTAAGCCGTCTCCCGCTTCTCCTCCCTGAGCGGGTAGCCTTGATCCCATTCAAGGCGCTTCGCCCCCGGTTGCTTTCCCCTTTACCGGGGGTCTTTTATTCCGGGCTGCGGGGCCACCGCCCCGCAGCCCTTCTTTTCGCCGGACCATTCCGCGAGCCAGCGCTCCAGCACCGCGCGCGCCTCGACCACACCGCCGCCGCGGGTGGCCGAAAAGACGATGACCTCGGCTTCACCCGCTTCCTCGCGAAGCACGCGGCTGACCGCGGCTCGCGCGGCAGCCGCGGCCGCGCGCGAGAGTCGGTCCGATTTCGACAGCAGAACGAGGAACCGGGTACGCAGCGGCCGCAGCCATTGGAGCAGGCGCCGGTCCTGCGCCGTCATCGGATGGCGCGCGTCCATCAGCACCACGACGCCTGCGAGCGACTTGCGGCCCGAGAAATAAGCCGATACCAGCCTCTCCCAGCCGGCGCGCACCGCGAGCGGCGCGGCGGCGTAGCCGTAGCCCGGCAGATCCACGAGCCGCGCGCCGGATCCGAGCGCGAAGAAGTTGATCGTGCGCGTGCGTCCCGGCGTCTTGCTGGCGATCGCCAGGCGCTTGCGACCGGCGAGCGCGTTGATCGCGCTCGACTTGCCGACGTTGGAGCGTCCGGCGAACGCGACCTCCGGCCGATCGTCGGGCGGGAAACCCGATGGCGAGGCCGCCGAGGTGAGGAACCGGACTTCGGCAAATGCGGTCATCGGCGCGCCGCTGGCCTGGAAATTCTAATAAAATCGCGGCTTTCGCACGCCTTGATCAGGGAGTTCCTGCATGATGCGTTCGTGGGCGGTCGCCGCCGGCGTCGGTCTGGCTTGCGCGGGTAGCGTGCTGGCGCAGTCGCCGGCGAAGCCGGATCCGGCCAAGGGACAGGCCATCGCGAGCCAGGTGTGCGCCGCGTGCCACGGCGCCGACGGCAACAGTCCCACGCCGGCCAATCCGCACCTCGCCGGGCAGATTCCGGAGTATCTCTTCCGGCAAATGGCAAGTTTCAAGGCGCAGGGAAACAGGAAGCCGCAGCGCGAGAACGCGGTGATGACGGGCATGGTGGCGGCGCTCTCCGAAGACGACATGCGCAACCTCGCCGCCTATTACAGCGCCCAGAAACTGAAGCCCGCCGTCGCGCGCGACAAGGACGCGGCGGCGCTCGGGCAGAAAATCTACCGCGGCGGCATCATCGCCTCGGGGGTTCCCGCCTGCGCCGGCTGCCATGGACCGACGGGCGCCGGCATTCCGAGCCAGTACCCGCGCATCGCCGGCCAGCACGCGGAGTACATCGAGGCGCAGCTCAAGGCCTTCCGCGCCGGCACCCGGGCGAACGACCCGAACGGCATGATGCGCGGGGTGAGCGTGCGGCTGAACGACGGCGAGATCCGGGCGCTCGCCGAATACGTCGCCGGGCTGCGCTGAGCGGATAGAAAACGCCGCCCGCGGGCGGCGTTCACACGGCGGGCGCGGCGGCCCGTTACTTGATGCCGAGGATCGCCTTCGCCTTGGCGAGCGTGGCCATGGATTCGGCGTGCCTGCCGGCCTTGTGGTGCGCCTCGCCCTCGGCGCGCAGCCTCTTCACTTCCTCCATCTTCGCCGCGTCGAGCTTCGCCGCGGGCAGCGCGTCGTCAATCGCCTTCATCTCCTTCGGGCAGCTGTTCGCGAGCGCCGGGCCGCTCGCCAGCGCGAGAAGCGCCGCGAGGGCGATTGCCGGACCCTGTCGTGTCATGACTCTCCTCCTCGAATGTTGAATGACCGGACGTTGCGCGCCCGCGCCGGGCGGGCGGCGACACCATTGTAAACAGGGCCGGCGGGGCGGTATTCCGCCGGCCGGCGCGGGAATAAGGGCGGCGCTACACTGTTACCGGATATGGGCGACGCGCAGGAGATCGTCAGGCTGATCCCGCGGCTGCGCCGCTACGCGCGGGCGCTCCTTGGCGATGCGGCGGCGGCCGACGACCTCGTGCAGGACACGCTGGAGCGCGCCCTGGCGAAGCTCCACCTCTACCGGCGCGGCACCGACCTGCGCGCCTGGCTCTTCACGGTGATGCACAACGTGTACGTCAATCAATTGCGCGCGGCGCGTCCGGTCGCGCCGCTCGAGGAGGAAATGCCGGAACTCGCGCACCCGGCGCGCGAGGCCGACGCGCTCGACCTGCGCGACCTGGACCGGGCGCTGCGGCGCCTGCCGCCGGAGCAGCGCGAGGTGCTGCTGCTCGTCGCGCTGGAGGACATGAGCTACGGCGAGGCGGCGCGCGCGCTCGGCATCCCGATCGGCACCGTGATGTCGCGTCTGTCGCGCGCGCGCGAGAAGCTGCGCGCGATGCTCGCCGGGCTGCCCGCCGGCGCGCGGCTGCATGTGGTGAAGTAGGGTGACATGGAAACCGACCCGCAGAAGGACGCCGAGCTGAAGGCGCTGTCGGAGGCGTTGCACGAGCTGTACGACCCGGTGCTCGGCGAGCCGGTGCCGGCGCGCCTGCGCCTCGCGGGCGCGGGCTCGCGCTGGCGCGGGCTGGCGCGCGCGGCGGGCTTCGTCGCCGTCGGCGCGGCGCTCGGCGCGGTCGCGGCGTGGCAGCTGCGCGGCGAGCGCCCGCCGCTTCCGGTCCAGGCGGAGGCGCCGGCGTTCGTCAAGCGCGCCGCGATCGCGCACGCGACCTACTCGCCGGAGGTGCGCCATCCGGTCGAGGTGGGCGCGGATCAGGAGGCGCATCTGGTCGCGTGGCTCTCCAAACGCCTCGGCGCCCCGGTGCGCGCACCGAAGCTCGAGGACGTGGGCTACAGCCTGGTCGGCGGACGGCTGCTGCCGGGAGACAGCGGGCCGGTCGCGCAGTTCATGTACCAGTGCAAGCAGGGCACGCGCGTGACGCTGTACGTTCGCACCGACGGGCGCGAGAACCGCGAAACCGCCTTTCGCTACCAGGCCGAGGGCAACGTCAAGGTGTTCTACTGGATTGACCGGCGGTTCGGCTACGCGCTTTCGTCCGCGGACATCCCGAAGGAACGGCTGCTCGCGGTCGCCGAAGCCGTCTACCGGCAGCTGAATCCGGAATAGCGACCGGCGCCGGTCAGTGCGCCGGCCGCTCGACGCGGCGAAGGACGTAGCCGCCGGACTTCTCGTCCGGCTCCAGGCGCAGCAGCCCCCGGCGCTCGGCCTCCTCCAGCAGTTCGGAGAAGGCGCGAAAGCCGTAATACGACTCGTTGAACCCGGGATTTCTGCGCTTGAGCGCCTGCTTGACCATTGAGCCCCAGATCTTCTCGCCTTCGCCGCGCTCGGCGACCAGCGCGTCGAGGGTCTCCAGCACCAGGTCGAACGCCTCCTGCGCCTTGTCCTCCGCGGGTGCGCCCGGCGCCGCCGCCTTCTGGCCTTCGCGGCGCTTCTTCTGCGCCCGGCGCTTCGCCTCGTCCTCGCGCACCAGGTCGTCGTAATAGATGAACTCGTCGCAGTTGGCGATCAGCAGGTCGCTGGAGGACTTCTTCACCCCGACGCCGATCACCGTCTTGTTGTTCTCCCGGAGCTTGGACACCAGCGGCGAGAAGTCCGAATCGCCGCTGATGATGACGAAAGTGTCCACGTGGCTCTTGGTGTAGCAGAGGTCGAGCGCGTCCACCACCATGCGGATGTCGGCCGAGTTCTTGCCCGACTGGCGCACGTGCGGGATCTCGATCAGCTCGAACGCCGCGGCGTGCATCGCCGCCTTGAACTCCTTGTAGCGCGCCCAGTCGCAGTAGGCCTTCTTCACCACGATCGAGCCCTTGAGCAGCAGCCGCTCGAGCACGCGCGCGATGTCGAACTTGTCGTACTTCGCCTCCTGCACGCCGAGCGCGACGTTCTCGAAGTCGCAGAACAGCGCCATGTTGCGGATTTCGGGACTTGCCGCCATTCCAGGTACCTCCGTCTAGGGTTCGCGGCGCGGCGCGCTCGGCGCCTCGGTCGCCGCCGCGCCGGCGACGCGTGCGCGCCGGCGCCGCTCGCGCCGGTTCTCGACCAGCGAATACGCCGCCGGCACCACCAGCAGCGTGAGCAGCGTCGAGGTGATCATGCCGCCGATGACCGCGACCGCGAGCGGCGCGTTCGTCTCGGCGCCGGCGCCGAGACCGAAGGCCGCCGGAGCGAGCGCGAGCACGATGGTGGCCGAAGTCATCAGCACCGGCCGCATGCGGATCGGGCAGGCGTCGGCGAGCGCGGCGTCCACCGCCATGCCCTGCGCGCGGCGCTGGTTGGTGAGGTCCACCAGCAGGATCGAATTCTTCGCCACCAGCCCGATGAGCAGCGTCAGGCCGATCATCGAGTAGATGTTGAGGGTGTGCACCGGGATCCTCAGGCCGAGCCATGCGCCGAGCTGCGCGAGCGGCACGAACAGCCACAGCGCGAACACGCCGCCGATGATCGCGAGCGGCACCGCGAGCATCACGAAGAGCGGCTGCAGGAACGAGTTGAACTGGCTCGCGAGCACCATGAACAGCAGCACCAGCGCGAGCGCGAAGGTGAACAGCATCGCCTCGCGCGTCTTCTCCAGCTGCTCGGCCTCGCCGATGAAGGCGACCTGGTAGCCCGGCGGCAGCGCGCGCGCCGCCTCGCGCACCTTCTCCATCGCCGCGGCGAGCGGGATCGCGGGCGTGGCGTAGAAGGTGGCGGCGTACTGCAGGTCGAAGCGCCCGACGACCGCCGGGCCGACGCGCTCGGCGAAGCGCGCGACCGTGTCCAGGCGCACGAGCTGGCCCTGGCGGTTGCGCAGATAGATGCGCGCAAGGTCCTCCTGGGCAAGGAGCGTGCCCTCCTTCGCCTTCACGCGGATGTCGTAGCGCTCGCCGTCGCCGGGCTGGTCGTTGTAGCGGGCGATGTCCGCGCCGGCCGTGAGCATGCTGATCGCGAGCGCGAGGTCCTGGGCGCTCAGGCCGACGGCGGCGGCGCGAACGCGGTCGGGTTCGAGCACGAGCTGCGGAAGGTCCAGTTGCAGATCGGTGTCCATGCGCCCGATCCCGGGGTCGGCCTGGAGCGTCCTTTGCAGCGAGGCCGCGGCGCGCCCCATCTCCTCCAGGTTCGGCCCCTTGACGACGAACTGCAAGGGCTCGGAGCGCTGGCCCATGACGATGCCGAAGGCGCGCGGGAACGCGCGCGCGCCGGCGAGCTGCGCGAGGTCGCGCCGCAGCGCCACGAGCACCTCCTGCTGCGTCATGCCGCCGCTGCGGCGCCGCTCGGCCTTCGGTTTCATGCGCGCGACCAGCGTCGCCTGATTCACCTGTCCCGCCGAGCCCAGTCCGATCACGCCGAACTCGGTCACGACGTCGGGATAGCGGAACACGATCTCCTCCACCTCGCGCAGCTTCTGCTCGGTGTAGTGGATGGAGGAGCCGAGCGGGGTGCGGATGCCCACGAGGAAGCGGCCCTCGTCGGCCTGCGGCGCGAGCTCGGTCGGCAGCATGCGAACGAGCGGGACGGCGGCGGCGCTCACGAGCGCCGCGCCGGCGAGCACCGTCCAGCGGTGCGCGAGCGTCCAGGCGAGCAGCCGCCGATAGAAGCGCTCCAGCCGCTCGAACGCGTGCTCGAGCAGCCAGTACAGGCGCCCGTGCCGGCGCCGGACATGCAGGAACCGCGAGCACAGCATCGGCGTGAGGGTGAGCGACACGAACAGCGACACCAGCACGCCGAAGGTGACCACCACCGCGAACGAGCGCAGGAACTGGCCGGTGATGCCGGAGATGAAGATCACCGGCGCGAAGATCGCCACCAGCGCGAGCGAGGCGGCGATGACGGCGAAGGTGACCTCGCGGCTGCCCTGGATCGCCGCCTGCACCGTGTCCTCGACCAGGTGCTCGCGGTGGCGGTGGATGTTCTCCAGCACCACGATCGCGTCGTCCACCACCACGCCGACGAGCAGCAGCAGCGCGAGCAGCGTCACCGAATTGAAGGTGAAGCCGAAGAAGTACATCACCGCGATCGCGCCGAACAGCGACACCGGGATCGCGGTGGCGATGATGAGCGTGGCGCGCAAGCTCTTCAGGAACAGCCAGACGACGAGCGCGGCGAGCAGCGTGCCCTCGACGAGATGGGTCTTGAGCGAGTCCACCATCTCGCCGATGAACAGCGCGTCGTTCTGCACGTAGTGCAGCTCCAGCCCGGGCGGAAGCTGCGGCCGGATCTCGGTCTCGATCCTTTCGCGCACTCGGCGGATGATCTCGACGGTGTTGGTGTTCGGCACCTTGATGACGCCGACGCCGACGGTGGGCTTGCCGTTGAAGCGCGCGAGCTGGCGGAAGTCCGACAGCCCGTCCTCGATCTCGGCGATGTCGGCGAGGCGCACCGGCGCGCCGTCGCGCCAGGCGATCACCATCCGCTCCAGATCGTCGAGGCGATGGAACTCCAGGTCGAGCTTGAGCAGGTGCTCGGTGGTGCGCCCGGTGAGGAAGCCGCCGGCGACCTGGAGATGCTCGTTGGCGAACGCCGCGGCGACGTCCTGCGCGGCGATGCCGTACGCCGTCATGCGCGCGGGCAGCAGATTGACGCGGATGGTGCGGTCGCGCCGGCCGCCGATGCGGATCTCGCCGACGCCGTCGATCGTCTCCAGCCGCTTCTTGATGACGTTGATCGCGTACTGGTTGAGCTGCTGCTGGGTGCGGTCGCCCTGCAGCGCCGTCCACAGGATCGGCTGCGTGTTGGTCTCGACCTTCGCCACCACCGGCGGATCGGCGTCGCGCGGCAGGCGCCGCAGCACCTGGTTGACCTTGGCCTGGACCTCGTTGAAGGCGACGTCAATGCGCTTGTCGAGGTTGAAGGTGACGGTGACCACGGACACGCCGGGCGTCGAGGTGGACTGGATGTGCTCGATGCCGGGCACGCTGTTCACCGCCGACTCGATCAGGTTGGTGATCGAGGCGTCGATCACCTCCGGGTTCGCCCCTTTCTGCGTGGTGGTGATCGAGATCACCGGAAACTCGATGTAGGGGAGCTTGTCCACGCCGATGCGCGTGGCGGCGATCAGCCCGAACAGGATGAGCACCGCGTTCAGCATGAACGCGAACACATGGCGCCGGATCGAGAGTTCGGCGAGGGTCATCGCTCAGTCCTTCCCGCCGGGGCGCTTCGCCGCGGCGCCGTCCTTTTCCTCGCCGCGCGGCCTGGCGAGCGTCACCGGCGCGCCGTGGGTGAGGAAGCCGGCGCCGTCCACGATCACGCGCTCGCCGGCGGCAAGTCCCTTCACGATCTCGTAGGCGCCGTCCTGGCGAACGCCCGTCTCGACCGGCCGCTGCTCGGCGGCGAGCCGTCCCTCGCGCTCGGCGAGCACGTACACCACTTTTCCCGCCGGACGCAGCACCACCGCCTGCTCCGGCACCATCAGCGCGCCCGCCCGCACCGCGGTCACGATCTTCGCGTTGACGCTGCCGCCGCCGCGGAAGGAACCGTCGTTCTCGAAGCGCACGATCGCCTCGAGCGCTCGGCTCTGCGCCACCACCGTCGGCCGCAGCTCGTCAATCCTCGCCTCCAGCTCGCGCTCGGGGGCCGAAGGCGCCGCGAGGCGCACCTTCAGCCCGGGTCGCACCACGCGGTCGGCGTTCTCCGGCAGCGGCAGGCGCGCGCGCAGCCGTCCGGTGCCGACCATCCGGAACAGCGGATCGCCGACCTTGACGAAATCGCCCGGCGCCACGATCTGCACCTCGATCACCCCGTCCACGGGCGCCGTCACGCGCGTCTTGCCGAGGTTGCGCCGTGTCTGCTCGGCGCGTGCGCGCGCGGCGGCGAGGCTCTCGCGCAGCGCGTTGCGCTGGGCGAGCGCCTCGTCGGCCGCGTTCCGGGAGATGAACCCTTGTGCGACCAGCTTCTGCTGGCGCTCGAGCACGCGCTCCTGCTGCGCGAGCAGCGACTCCAGGCGCGCGACCTCGGCGGCGTCGGCGCGCGCCTGGATCTCGAAATCGCGCGGATCAATTTCCGCCAGCAGTTCGCCCGCGCGCACCTTCCTGCCGGTATACGCGAGCACGCGCACCACCCGCCCGGCCACCTCGGCGCCGACGCTCGGGTCCACCACGTTCTCCAGCGAGCCGACCACATGCTCGATCACTTCCAGGTCGCGCGGCTGGACGGTGACGGCGGAGACGAGCGTCGCCGCCGGACCGGCCGAGCGCCGCGCCGATTCGGCCTCGCCGCCGCATCCGGCCAGTGCGAAGGCGAGCGCGGCGGCGGCCGCGGCGGCGGCGCGCGCGCTCACCATGCGGGAATCCGCTCGTGCGCGAACAGCTCCTCGATCGCCTCGCGCCGGCGCACCAGGTGCGCCTCGGCGCCGCTCACCAGAACTTCGGCCGCGCGCGGGCGCGTGTTGTAGTTCGAGCTCATCGTCATCCCGTAGGCGCCGGCCGCCATCACCGCGAGAAGATCTCCCGGGCGCGGCGCAAGGCGCCGCTCGCGGGCGAGGAAGTCGGCGCTCTCGCACACCGGGCCGACCACATCGTAGAGATCCTCGCGCGCGCTGCCGTCCGGCTCGCGCACCGGCCACACGTCGTGCCAGGCGCCGTACAGCGCAGGGCGAAGCAGGTCGTTCATCGCCGCATCCACGACGACGAAGTTCTTCGCCTCGCCCGGCTTGACGTACTCGATGCGGGTGAGAAGCACCCCGGCCGCGCCCACAAGCGCCCGCCCCGGATCCACCACGAGCTTCTCCGGGCGCCCGGCGAGGGCGGCGAGCACGGCGGCGAGGAATTCCCCCGGCGCGGGCGGCCGCTCGTCGCGGTAGCGTATGCCGAAGCCGCCGCCGAGGTCGAGGTGCGAGAGCGCGATGCCCTCGGCCGCCAGCTCCGCAGCAAGGGCGCCGATGCGCGCGGCCGCGTCGGCGAACGGAGCGACGCTCAACAGCTGCGAGCCGACATGGCAGCCGATGCCGACGACGCGCACGTTGCGCCTGCGCGCGGCGTCGCGGTACAGGCGCGGCGCGTCGTCATAGGCGACGCCGAACTTGTTCTCGCGCAGGCCGGTGGAGATGTACGGGTGCGTGCGCGGATCCACGTCCGGGTTCACGCGGAAGGCGACCGGCGCGCGCACTCCGAGCCGCGCCGCGACCGCATCCACGCGCGCCAGCTCGGCCTCCGATTCGAGGTTGAGGCAGAGCACGCCTGCGGCGAGCGCCCGCTCGATCTCGGACTCGCGCTTGCCGACGCCGGAAAACAGCACTTTGCTCATCGCGCCGCCGGCGGCCGCCACGCGCGCAAGCTCGCCGCCGGAGACGATGTCGAAGCCGGCGCCGAGCCGCGCCATCAGGGCGAGCACCGCCAGGTTGGAATTCGCCTTCACCGAGTAGGCGATGAGCGCGGGCCGGCCGGCGAGCGCGGCGGCGAACTCCGCGAAGGCGCGCTCGATCGCCGCACGCGAGTACACGTAGCAGGGCGTGCCGAAGCGGCGGGCGATGTCCTCGAGCGCGATGTCCTCCACGCACAGCGCCCCCGCGCGGTAGGCAAAGGCCATGGCGCTAGCGCTTCTTCGCGTCTTCGGACCGCTCCTCGGCTCCGTCCTGCGGCGGCGCCGGATAGGGCACCGGCCGGTACGGCTCGGGCTTCGCCGGCTTCACCCCCGGAGGCGGACTGTCGCGCAGATACAGCGGGCCGCGCTGGCCGCATCCGGCGAGCGCGACCACGAAGCCCGCGAAGGCTGCGGCGAGGAACACACGGCGCGAATGCATAATCGGACGAGGGTGGCGGGAACGTACAATGGGCGATGTTAGCAGGCCATGCGCGCCAGCCGATGACCGAGAGCGAGTTCGAACTGCTTGCCGACGCGACGCTCGCGGCCCTGGAACGCGCCTTCGAGGAGGCGGCGCCGGACGCCGACGTGCGCCTGAAGGGCGCCGGGGTGCTGGAGATCGAGTTCGACGACGGCTCGAAGATCGTGGTCAACCGCCACACGCCCGCGCGCGAGATCTGGGTCGCGGCGCGCGCGGGCGGTTTTCATTTCCGCCGTGAGGGCGCCGAGTGGCGCGATACCCGCGACGGCACCGAACTGTTCGCGGCGCTTTCGCGCTTGGCTTCGGCGCAGTGCGGTGCGCCGGTGCTTTTGCGCCCGGCCTAGTTTCCGGGCGCCGAGGGCGGCGGCTCCCACGTCGGCGGTTCCTTCGGCAGGAATTCGCGGTAGAAGAATTCGACCGTGGTCTTCGCCTCCGCCGGCGCCACCGGGTCCGGATCGGCGCGCGCCGCGACCACGCCCTCGGGGATGCTGCGCGGGGCCTCGGGCACGCCCTTGAGCGCGCGGCCCATGAACTCGATCCAGATCGGCAGCGCGACACGCCCGCCGGTCTGGTTGCGGCCGAGCGACTTCGGCTGGTCGAAGCCGACCCAGGCGACGCCGACGAGTGCGGGGTGATAGCCGCAGAACCAGGCGTCGACGAAGTCGTTGGTGGTGCCGGTCTTGCCGGCGAGGTCGCGCCGGCCCAGCCGCGCGGCGGCGGCGGCGGTGCCGTAGCGGGTCACGTCCTGCATCATCGAGTCCATGATGAAGGCGTTGCGCGCATCGAGAACCCGCAGCGACGCGTCGCCGGCGGTCTGCGGCCGCGCCGCCCCGATCGTGTTGCCGCGGTCATCCACGATTTTCTGGATGAAATACGGCTGCACCAGGTAGCCGCCGTTGGCGAACACCGCGTAGGCGCGCGCCATCTGCAGGGGCGTCACGGCGCCGGCGCCCAGCGCGAGCGTCAGGTACGGCGGATGCTTGTCGGCGTCGAAGCCGAAGCGCTGCACGTAATCCTGCGCGTACTTGGGCGTGATGTCCTGCAGGATGCGGATCGAAACCATGTTCTTGGACTTGGCGAGCGCCGTGCGCAGGTGCATCGGCCCCTCGAACTTGCCGTCGTAGTTCTTCGGCTCCCAGCGCTGGCTTCCGGTCACCTCGGCCTCGACCACGACCGGCTCGTCGGGGACCACGGTCGCCGGCGTGTAGCCCTTCTCCAGCGCGGCGGAGTAGATGAACGGCTTGAACGCCGATCCCGGCTGGCGCCAGGCCTGCACCACATGGTTGAACTTGTTGCGCTGGAAGTCGAATCCGCCCACCAGGGCCCGGATCGCGCCGTCGTGCGGGTCGAGCGCGACAAACGCCCCTTCGGCCTCCGGCAGCTGCGCGATGTGCCAGACGCGGCGCTCGTCGCGCTGCACGCGCACGATGGCGCCGCGGCGGATGCGCCGCGGCGCCGCGGTTTTTTCGTCCAGCGCCCGCGCCGCAAAGCGCAACCCCTCGCCGGTGATCGCGACGAGCTCGCCCGACTTCAACACCGCGCGCACCTCGCGTGCATTGGCCGAGAGCACGAGCGCCACGCGCAGGTCGTCGGCGTCGGCGTGCTCGGCGAGCGCCTCCTCGTAGTCCTCCTCGGTCGCCTCGTCCTTCAGCGCGACATAGGCCTCGGGCCCGCGATAGCCCTGCCGGCGGTCGTACTCGAGCAGGCCCTTGCGCAGCGCCGAATAGGCGGCTTCCTGCTCGGCGCGACGGATGGTCGTATAGACCCGGAACCCCCGGCTGTAGGCCTCTTCGCCGTATTGGTCGTACAGCGCCTGGCGCACCATCTCCGCCAGGTGCTCGGCGCGAACGCCGGCGTAGTCCTCGGGCGTGCGGCGTACCTGCAGCGGCGCCTGCAGGGCCTCGGCATACTGGACTTCCGAGATGTGGCCGAGTTCCTTCATGCGTCGCAGGACATATTGCTGGCGCTGGCGCGCGCGTTGCGGATTCGCAACAGGGTTGTAGGCCGATGGCGCCTTCGGCAGGCCGGCGAGCACCGCCGCTTCGGCGAGCGTCAGCCGGTCGAGCGATTTGCCGAAGTAGACCTGCGCGGCGGCGGAGAATCCGTAGGCCCGCTGGCCGAGGTAGATCTGGTTGATGTACAGCTCCAGGATCTGATCCTTGGTGAGGTTGTTCTCGATCTTGAAGGCGAGCAGCGCCTCGTAGAGCTTGCGGGTGAGGGTCTTTTCCGAGGTCAGAAAGAAATTGCGCGCGACCTGCATCGTGATCGTGCTTGCGCCCTGACGGCGCCCGCCCTGCACGAGATTGGCGTAGGCGGCGCGCGCCACGCCGAGATAGTCCACGCCCGTGTGCTGGTAAAAGCGCTCGTCCTCCGCGGCGAGTATCGCGAGCTTGAGCAGCTCGGGCACCTCGCGGATCGAGACCACGGAGCGGCGCTCTTCGCCGAATTCGGCGATCAGCGCGCCCTCGGCGGTGTAGACCCGCAGCGGGACCTTGGGCTGGTAATCGGTGAGGATGTCAAGCGACGGAAGCTGCGGCCAGGCGAGCGCGATCACCAGCGCGGCAAGGCATGCCCCCAGCACCGACAAGCCCGCTGCCAGGGCAAGCGGAAACGCCAGAAAACGCAGCCACATCAAGGAGGTTGATGCTGCCCGGGCCAGCCGTTGCGTGGGGAAGGGAACACGGCGCATTATAGGCGTCCCCCGTTCCGGGACGATTAACTAGACACTCGGGGGAGTTGTTGTTAGCATCTCACGCAATTTCTACGTATCTGCCCTAACCGGCCGATACGAAAGGGAAAACTTGGTGAACCTCGACATCTTCAAGGCGAAGACCCCGCCGCTGTTCGGCCTGGACATCAGTTCCTCGTCGGTCAAGATGCTCGAGCTTGTGGAGGCGGGGAAAGGAACCTACCGCGTCGAGCGTTACGTCATCGAGCCGCTGCCGAAGGACGCGGTGGTGGACGGAAACATCAACATTCTCGAGGCGGTGTCCGACGCCGTCGCGCGCGGCTACAAGCGGCTGGGTACCCGCACCCGGCACGTCGCCATGGCGGTGCCCACCGGCGCGGTCATCACCAAGAAGATCATCGTGCAGGCGGGGCTGCGCGAGGAGGAGCTGGAGGCGCAGGTCGAAACCGAGGCGAACCAGTACATTCCGTTCGCGCTGGAGGAAGTCAACCTCGACTTCCAGGTGATCGGACCCGCGCCCTCGGGCCCGGAAGAGCAGGAGGTGCTGATCGCCGCCACGCGCAAGGAAAAGGTGAGCGACCGGCTCGCGGTCGCCGAGTCGGCCGGGCTCAAGCCCCTGGTGATGGACGTCGAGTCCTTCGCGCAGATGGCCGCACTCCAGCTCGTCGTCAATCAGCTGCCTGGCGGCGGCAAGGACCAGAACATCGCGGTGGTGGACGTCGGCGCGAACGTCACCCAGGTGACGGTGATCCGCAACGAGCAGTCGGTGTACGCGCGCGAGCAGGCCTTCGGCGGCAACCTTCTCACCGCCGACATCGTCACGCGCTACGGCATGAGCCCGGAGGAGGCCGAGAACGCCAAGCGCTCGGGCGGCCTGCCCGATGACTTCGAGGCCGAGGTGCTGCGCCCGTTCATGGAGAACCTCGCCACCGAGGTGCAGCGCGCGCTGCAGTTCTTCTTCACCTCCACCTCCTACAACAGCGTGGACCACATCCTGCTCGCGGGCGGCTCGGCGGTGATTCCGGGCCTGGACGAGGTGGTGCAGACGCGCACGCAGATCCCGACCGCGGTGGCGAACCCCTTCGCCGCCATGGCGCAGCCCTCGCCGCGCGTGCAGCTGAAAAAGCTCATGCAGGACGCGCCGTCGCTGATCGTCGCCTGCGGACTGGCGCTGCGGCGGTTCGACCCGTCATGAACGTGCGCATCAACCTGCTGCCCCACCGCGAGGAGCGGCGCAAGCGCGCGCGCACGCACTTCGCCATGCTCGCGGCGATGACGGCGGCCCTCGGGATCGTGATCGTCGGTGCCGTATACATGCTCAACGAGCGCGCGCTCGCCGAGCAGCAGGAGCGCAACGCCTTCCTCAAGACCGAGATCGCCAAGCTCGACAAGGAAATCGACGAGATCAAGAAGCTCAAGGACGAGATCGCCGCGCTGCTCGCGCGCAAGCAGGTGATCGAGACGCTGCAGTCGGACCGCGCCCAGACCGTGTACCTGCTCGATGACCTGGTGCGGCAGATGCCGGAGGGCGTGTTCCTGAAGAGCCTGAAGCAGAAGGGGCCGGCGATCGAAGTCGTGGGCTACGCGCAGTCGAACGCCCGCGTCTCGGCGCTGATGCGCAACATCGAGTCGTCGCAGTGGCTGGCGAACCCGAACCTGGTCGAAATCAAGGCGGCGAACCTCGGCAAGATGCGCGTCTCGGAGTTCAACCTGAAGTTCGCGCTCAAGCGCCAGGTTCGCGACGAAGGCAAGGACGCGGCCAAGGACGCGAAAGGCGCGGCGAAGGCGGCGCCGAAGGCCGCAGGCAAAGGCTAGGCGATGGCGCTCAACATCAACCAGATTGTCGAGGACATCCGGCGCACGAACTGGAAGGACCCGGGCACCTGGTCGGTCGCGCCGATGCTGATGGTGCTCGTCGCGATTCTGGCGGCGATCCCGGCGCTCGGCTGGTTCCTCGTCTGGCAGGACCAGTGGGATCAGATCGAGCGGGAGAGGAGCACCGAGGCGAAGCTCAAGGAAGACTACCTCAACAAGAAGAAGCAGGCGGTCAACCTCGACCTGCACAAGCAGCAGTTGCGCGAGATCGACACCCAGTTCGGCGCGCTGCTCAAGCAGCTGCCGAACAAGGCGCAGATGGACGCGCTGCTGGTGGACATCAATCAGGCGGGGCTGTCGCGCGGGCTGCAGTTCGAGCTGTTCAAGCCCGAGGCCGAGTCCACCAAGGAGTTCTACGCCGAGCTGCCGATCAAGATCCGCGTCATCGGCACCTATCACGACATGGGCCATTTCGCCGCCGACCTCGGGCAGCTGTCGCGCATCGTGACGCTGAACGACGTCGCCATCGAGGCGCAGAAGGACGGCAATCTGGCGATGGACGCGACCGCGCGCACGTTCCGCTACCTCGACGAGGAGGAGGTGGCGGCGCAGCGGAAGGCGGCCGCGGCGGCGAAGAAGGGGCCGGCGAAGAAATGAGGCGCGCCGCTGTCGGGCTGACTTGGCTTGCCGCCGCCGGCGCGGCGCTCGCGCTTTCCGGCTGCGGCGGCGAGCAGTTCGGCGACCTCAAGCAGGAGCTGGCGCAGATGACCAAGGACCTGCGCGGGCGCGTGGATCCGCTGCCGGCGGTGAAGGCGTACGAGCCGGTGCCGTACCGTGGCGAGAGCCTCATGGATCCGTTCATGCCCGGCCGCATCGTCGTCGCGCAGGCGGGCGGCGGGGCCGGCGCCGCGGGCGGGCTGGCGCCGGACATGAACCGGCCGCGCGAACCGCTGGAGGCGTTTCCGCTCGACGCCATCCAGATGGTGGGCACGCTCAAGCAGGCGAACGAGATCCATGCCCTGGTCAAGGCGGGTCAGAACGTGTACCGCGTGAAGAAGGGCAACTACATGGGGCAGAACTTCGGCCTGGTCACCGCGATTGACGAGGGGCAGATCAGCCTCAAGGAAGTGGTTCAGGACAGCGGCGGCGAGTGGGTGGAACGCACCGCGACGCTGCAGCTGCAGGAGGCCCCGGCAGGGGCGAGGAGATCACCATGACACACAGCATGCGGAGCCTGTTTCTGGTGCTGGTCGCCTGGCTCGGCGGGGCCGGAACCGCCCTCGCGCAGGCGAACGCGATCGAGTCCTTCGACGTGGCGCAGCAGGGCGGAAACATCGTGGTGCGGATCACCACCCGCGAGCCCCTGAAGAGCGTGCCTCCGAGCTTCTCGGTGGTGAACCCGCCGCGCATCGTGTTCGACTTTGCCGGCACCGCGAACGCGCTCGGGCGCAACGCCCAGGAGATCGGCCAGGGCGATCTGCGCAGCATGAATCTGGTTCCGGGGCCCGACCGTGCGCGGCTGGTGCTGAACCTTCGCCGGCCGGTGGCGCACGAGGCGGTGCTCGACGGGCGCACGCTGGTGGTGACGCTCGCGGCCGCCGCGACCGCGCAGGCGGCCCCGGCGGCGCAGTTCGCCGAGGGGCGATCGGACGTGAAGCACGCGGTGCGCGAGATCGACTTCCGCCGCGGCCGCAGCGGTGAAGGCCGTGTCATCGTGGATCTGTCGGACACCTCGACCGGCATTGACATCCGGCAGCAGGGGCAGAACATCGTCGTCGAGTTCCTGAAAACTTCGCTGCCCGAGAACCTGCGCCGGCGGCTCGACGTGGTGGATTTCGCCACGCCGGTGCAGACGGTGAGCACGTTCCAGCAGGGCGAGAACGTGCGCATGGTGATCGAGGCGAAGGGCCAGTGGGAGCACAACGCCTACCAGTCGGATACCCAGTTCGTGGTCGAGGTGAAGCCGGTGACGGCGGATCCGTCGCGCGCCGCGCAGCGCGGTCGCTACACCGGCGAGAAGCTCTCGCTCAACTTCCAGAACGTCGAGGTGCGGGCGGTGCTGAACGTGCTGGCCGACTTCACCGATCTCAACATCATCACCAGCGACACCGTCGGCGGCTCGATCACGCTGCGGCTCAAGGACGTGCCCTGGGACCAGGCGCTCGACATCATCCTGCAGACGCGCGGGCTGGACATGCGCCGCTCCGGCAACGTGATCTGGATCGCGCCGCGCGATGAGCTCGCCACGCGCGAGAAGCTGGCGCTGGAGGCGCAGAACCAGATCAGCGACCTGGAGCCGCTGCGCACCGAGTCGTTCCAGCTCAACTACACCAAGGCCGAGTCGTTCGTGAAGCTGCTCACCGACGAAAAGCAGAGGATCCTCTCCAAGCGCGGCAGCGCGGTGATTGATCCGCGCACCAACCAGGTCTTCATCCAGGACATCAGCGCGAAGCTGGAGGAAGTGCGGCGTCTGGTCGCCAAGGTGGACATCCCGGTGCGGCAGGTGCTGATCGAGGCGCGCATCGTCGAGGCGAGCGACACCTTCTCGCGCAACCTCGGCGCGCGGCTCGGCTACCACGATCTCGGCGGCAACCATCGCCTGTTCGGACAGAATAGCCCCCGCTTTACCTTTGGTGGCGGGCTGGACGACGTCGGTGGCCACGCCGCCGGCGGCGCTCAGGGTGGTAGCCCCTCGTTCATCCCCGGCAGCCTTTCGGTGAACATGCCGGCGGCGGGCCTGAACGCGTTCAGCGCGGGGCAGTTCTCGTTCATCCTGTTCAACTCCAAGGCGACGCAGTTCCTGAACCTGGAGATCTCGGCGCTGGAAGCCGACGGCAAGGGCAAGGTGATCGCCAGCCCGCGCGTTCTCACCGCCGATCAGGTGGAGGCGGTGATCGAGCAGGGCACCGAGATCCCGTACCAGCAGGCGACCTCGTCGGGCGCGACCGCGGTGTCGTTCCGCAAGGCCAATCTCTCTCTCAAGGTCAAGCCTCAGGTCACACCCGACGGCAACATCATCATGACGCTGGACGTCAACAAGGACCAGCCGGGCACGGTGACCCCCGCCGGCGTGCAGATCAACACCAAGCACGTGAAGACCGAGGTGCTGGTGGAAAACGGCGGCACGGTGGTGATCGGCGGCATCTACGAGGAGTCCGACCGGCGCGACATCACCCGGGTGCCGTTCTTCGGCGAGCTGCCGTACATCGGGTTCCTGTTCCGCAACACCACGCAGCAGACCCAGAAGACCGAGCTGCTCGTGTTCATCACGCCGCGCGTCGTCAGTCAGCGCTTGACAGTGCGCTAGGCCCCGGTTTCTTCTCGGACGAGCGGGCGGCCGGGGAAAGTCCCCGGCCGTTTTTCTTCGCCCGTACAATGGCGCGGTGCGGCGCAAGGACAGCATCATCCTCGTGGGCCTGATGGGTGCGGGCAAGACGACGGTCGGCCGCATCCTCGCCCGGCGCCTGAAGCGCGAGTTCCGCGATTCCGACCAGGAGCTCGAGGCGCGCTGCGGCGTGACGATCCCGGTGATCTTCGACATCGAGGGCGAGGCGGGCTTTCGCGCGCGCGAGGCGCAGATGCTCGAGGAGCTGTGCGCGCGCGAGGGCATCGTGCTCGCGACCGGCGGCGGCGCGGTGCTCGCCAGGGCGAACCGGCGCCGGCTCGCCGAGGCCGGCGTGGTCGTGTACCTGCACGCGCGGCCCGCCGAGCTGTGGCAGCGCGTGCGGCGCGACCGCAACCGGCCGCTGCTCGCCTGCAGCGACCCGCGCGCCAAGCTGGAGGCGCTCTACGCCGAGCGCGACCCCCTGTATCGCGAGATCGCGGACCTCGTGGTCGAATCCGGGCGCGGCAGCGCCGCGGCGCTCGCGCGCGAGCTGCTCGCGCGGCTGGAGGACGAGTGCCGGTTGTCCGCGTAGCACTCGGAGCGCGCGCCTACTCGATCCACATCGGCGCGGGGCTGCTGGAGGACGCTGCGCTCTATGCGCCGCACGCGCGCGACCGCGCGGTGGCGGTGGTCACGGACACGGTGGTGGCGCCTCTGTACCTCGCGCGCGTCGAGCGCGCACTCGCCGCCGCCGGGGCGCGGCCGGTCGCGATCACCGTCGAGGCCGGAGAGCAGGCAAAGCGCTGGGAGGTCGTCGACCGGGTGGTGGACGCGCTGCTCGCCGCGCGAATCGGGCGCGACGCGGTCCTCGTCGCTCTGGGCGGCGGCGTGGTGGGCGACCTCGCCGGCTTCACCGCCGCGGTCTACCAGCGCGGCATCCCTTATCTGCAGGTGCCGACGACGCTGCTTGCGCAGGTGGACTCCTCGGTGGGCGGCAAGACCGCCATCAATCATGCGCGCGGCAAGAACATGATCGGCGCGTTCCACCAGCCGCTCGCGGTGATCGCCGACGTCGCCGCGCTCGACACGCTGCCCGAGCGGGAGCTCGCCGCGGGCCTTGCCGAGGTGATCAAGCATGCGCTCATCCTGGATGCGGATTTCACCGCGTGGCTGGAGGCGAACATCGAACGGCTGCTTGCGCGCGAGCGCGCGGCGCTCGCGCACGCGGTGGCGCGCTGCTGCGAGCTGAAGGCGCGGGTGGTCGCCGAGGACGAGCGCGAGTCGGGCTTGCGCGCCATCCTCAACTACGGCCACACCTTCGCGCACGCGATCGAGACCGGCACCGGCTACGGCGCGTGGCTGCACGGCGAGGCGGTCGCCGCCGGCATGGTGATCGCCGCCGAGCTGTCGCAGCGCATGGGTACGCTCCCGGCGGCGCAAGTCGCGCGCGTGCGCCGTCTGATCGAGCGGGCGCGGCTGCCGGTTGCGGGGCCGGCGCTTGCGCCCGAGCGCTACCTCGAGCTGATGCAGGTGGACAAGAAGGCCGCCGCCGGGCGCTTGCGGTTCATCCTGCTGGAAGGAATCGGCTGCGCGCGGGCGCGGGACGACGTTCCCGAGCCGCTCGTGCGCGAAGCGCTGCGGGCGGCGACGTCGTCGGACCGATAGGGCCGATGCGGGCGAACCCCTTGTTCCACAAGGGGCGTGAAGGTATATTCCGACGTTCGCCCGGAATTCTTGTGCAATGCGGCGAAATTCCGGCCGCTGAGCAAGCACCGATAATGCAATCAAGGCCTTAGACGTGGAACAGCCTTCACTGCCGGCCCCGCAGGGGCTCTACCAGCCGCACCGGGAGCATGACGCCTGCGGCGTCGGGTTCGTCGCGCATATCAAGGGCCGCAAGTCGCACTCGATCATCGAGCAGGGTCTGACGGTCCTGCGCAACCTCACGCACCGCGGCGCGGTCGGCTGGGATCCGAAGCTTTCCGACGGCGCCGGCATCCTCATTCAGATCCCGGACCGGTTCCTGCGCGAGGAGATGGCGAAACAGGGCGTGCGGCTGCCGCCGCCGGGGCAGTACGGCGTCGGCATGGTGTTCCTGCCGCGCGAGCCGGCGAGCCGGCTCGCGTGCGAGTACGAAATCGAGCGCGCGGTGAAGGAAGAGGGCCAGGTGCTCCTCGGCTGGCGCGACGTGCCGGTGGACAACAGCGACCTCGCCGAGCCGGCGAAAAAACTCGAGCCGGTGATCCGGCAGGTGTTCATCGGCCGCGGGCGCGGCGTCACCGTCACCGACGCGCTGGAGCGCAAGCTCTACATCATCCGCAAGAGCGCCGGGCACGCGATCCAGGCGCTGAGGCTCCGCCACGGCAAGGAGTTCTACGTGCCGTCCATGTCGGCGCGCACGATCGTGTACAAGGGCATGCTCCTTGCGCACCAGGTCGGCGAGTACTACCTCGACCTGAAGGATCCGCGCGTCGAATCGGCGCTCGCCATGGTGCACCAGCGCTTTTCGACCAACACGTTCCCGTCGTGGGACCTCGCGCACCCGTTCCGCATGATCTGCCACAACGGCGAGATCAACACGCTGCGCGGCAACGTCAACTGGATCCGGGCGCGGCAGGGCGCGATTTCCAGCCCGATCCTCGGCGAGGATCTGAAGAAGATCTGGCCGCTCATCTACGACGGGCAGTCGGACTCGGCCTCCTTCGACAACGCGCTGGAGCTGCTCGTGATGGGCGGCTACTCGGTGGCGCACGCGATGATGATGATGATCCCGGAGGCGTGGGAGAACCATACGCTGATGGACCCGGCGCGGCGCGCGTTCTACGAGTATCACGCCGCCATGATGGAGCCCTGGGACGGTCCGGCCTCGATCGCCTTCACCGACGGCCTGAGAATCGGGGCGACGCTGGACCGCAACGGCCTGCGCCCCTCGCGCTATATCGTCACCGACGACGACCTCGTCATCATGGGCTCCGAGTGCGGCTGCTTGCCGGTGCCGGAGGAGCGCATCGTCAAGAAGTGGCGGCTGCAGCCGGGAAAGATGTTCCTGGTGGATCTGGAGCGCGGCCGCATCGTGGACGACAAGGAACTGAAGGACCAGCTCGCCGCGGCCCGGCCCTACGCCGAGTGGATCGAGCGCATCCGGATCAAGCTCGACGAGGTCGAGAGCGACCGCCAGCGCCCGCCGCGCTCCTCCGTGCCCCTGCTCGATCGCCAGCAGGCGTTCGCCTGGACGCAGGAGGACATCAAGTTCCAGCTCCAGCCGATGGCGGAGAAGGGCGAGGAGCCCGTCGGCTCGATGGGCAACGACGCCGCGCTCGCGGTGCTGTCGCGGCGCAACAAGACCTTGTATCACTATTTCAAGCAGCTTTTCGCTCAGGTCACCAACCCGGCGATCGACCCGATCCGCGAGGAGCTGGTGACGAGCCTGGTGTCTTTCATCGGCCCCAAGCCCAACCTGCTCGGCATTGACGAGATGAACCCGCCGCTCCGGCTCGAGGTGTCGCAGCCGGTGCTCGACTTCTTCGAGATGGACAAGATCCGTCACATCGAGCGCTACACCAGCGGCAAGTTCCGCTCGTTCGAGCTGGACATCACCTATCCGGTCGCCTGGGGCGCGGAGGCGATCGAGGCGCGCTTGGCGTCGCTCGCCGCCCAGGCCGAGGACGCGGTGCGCTCGGGCTACTCGATCCTCATCATCTCGGACCGACGCACCGACCGCGAGCGCGTGGCGATTCCGGCGCTGCTCGCGCTCTCGGCGGTGCATCAGCATCTGGTGGCGAAGGGCCTGCGGACCTCCACCGGGCTGGTGGTCGAAACCGGCTCGGCGCGCGAGGTGCATCATTTCGCGCTGCTCGGCGGCTACGGCGCCGAGGCGGTGCACCCGTATCTCGCCTTGGAGACGCTCCTTGACCTCGCCGCGCGCGGCAAGCTAGGCGACGGCGTGGACGGCAGCAAGGCGATCCGCAACTTCGTCAAAGCCGTCGGCAAGGGCCTGAAGAAGGTCATGTCGAAGATGGGCATCTCGACGTACATGTCCTACACCGGGGCGCAGATCTTCGAGGCGGTGGGACTTGCGCGCTCGCTGGTGGACAAATACTTCACCGGCACCGCCTCCAGCGTCGAGGGGATTGACGTATTCCAGGTCGCCGAGGAGGCGATCCGCGCGCACCGCGCCGCGTTCAGCGAGCGCGACCCGGTGCTGGCGACCGCGCTCGACGCGGGCGGCGAGTATGCCTGGCGGGTGCGCGGCGAGGACCATACCTGGACGCCGGACGCGATCGCCAAGCTCCAGCATGCGACACGACAGAATTCCTTCGCCACCTACAAGGAGTACGCGCAGCTCATCAACGACCAGTCGGCCCGGCACCTGACGCTGCGCGGCCTGTTCGAGTTCCGCTTCGACCGCTGCCGGCCGATCCCGATCGAGGAGGTGGAGCCCGCCGCCGAGATCGTCAAGCGCTTTTCCACCGGCGCGATGTCGCTCGGATCCATCTCGACCGAGGCGCACACGGTGCTCGCGGTGGCGATGAACCGAATCGGCGGGCGCTCGAACACCGGCGAGGGCGGCGAGGACCGCCGCCGCTACGCGCCGATCCGCGCCGGCGAATCGCTGATGACGCGGCTCGGACGCGACCGGGTCGAGGTGGACATCCCGCTCAGGGAGGGCGACTCGCTCAATTCCAAGATCAAGCAGGTCGCCTCCGGGCGCTTCGGCGTCACCGCCGAGTACCTCGCCAACGCCGAGATGCTGCAGATCAAGATCGCCCAGGGCGCCAAGCCCGGCGAGGGCGGCCAGCTGCCCGGGCGCAAGGTTTCGGAGTACATCGCCGAGCTGCGCTACTCGACCCCGGGCGTGGAGCTGATCTCGCCGCCGCCGCACCACGACATCTACTCGATCGAGGACCTGGCGCAGCTCATCCACGACCTGAAGAACGCCAATCCGGAGGCGTGGGTGAGCGTCAAGCTCGTCTCCGAGGTGGGCGTGGGCACGATCGCCGCGGGCGTGGCCAAGGCGAAGGCCGACCACGTCACCATCGCCGGCCACGACGGCGGCACCGGCGCCTCTCCGTGGTCCTCAATCATGCACGCCGGCACGCCCTGGGAGCTGGGCCTCGCCGAGACGCAGCAGACGCTGGTGCTCAACCGGCTGCGGGGGCGCATTTCGGTGCAGGTGGACGGGCAATTGAAGACCGGGCGCGACGTGGTGATCGGGGCGCTGCTCGGCGCCGACGAGTTCGGTTTCGCCACCGCACCGCTGGTGGTCGAGGGCTGCATCATGATGCGCAAGTGCCACCTCAACACCTGCCCGGTGGGCGTGGCGACGCAGGACCCGGTGCTGCGCCGCAAGTTCCGCGGCCAACCCGAGCATGTGGTGAACTACTTCTTCTTCGTCGCCGAGGAAGCGCGCGCGCTGATGGCGCAGCTCGGCATCCGGCGCTTCGACGATCTCATCGGCCGCACCGATCTGCTCGACACCCGCAAGGGCATCGAGCACTGGAAGGCGAAGGGGCTGGATTTTTCCCGCATCTTCTACATACCGCAGATGCCGGTGGAGGTGGCGCGCCATCACTGCGAGGCGCAGAACCACGGCCTGGAGAAGGCGCTCGACAACCGGTTGATCGAGCTGGCGGCGCCGGCGCTTGAGCGCGGCGAGAAGGTGACGATCGAGATGCCGATCCGCAACATCCACCGCACCGTGGGCACCATGCTCTCGGGACGCGTGGCGAAGCGCTACGGGCACGAGGGGCTGCCCGACGGCACGATCCACGTGCGCCTGGCCGGATCCGCCGGCCAGAGCTTCGGCGCGTTTCTCGCGCGCGGCGTGTGGCTGGATCTGGTCGGCGACACCAACGACTACTGCGGCAAGGGCCTCTCGGGCGGTCGGATCTCGGTGCAGCCCTCGCCCAAGTTCCGCGGCGAGCCGACGGAGAACATCATCACCGGCAACGTCGTGCTCTATGGGGCGATCGAGGGCGAGGCCTATTTCCGCGGCGTGGCCGGGGAGAGGTTCGCGGTCCGCAACTCCGGCGCGCAGGCGGTGGTGGAAGGCGTCGGCGACCATGGCTGCGAATACATGACCGGCGGCACCGTGGTGGTGCTCGGACCCACCGGGCGAAATTTCGCCGCGGGAATGTCGGGCGGCATCGCCTATGTGCTCGACGCCGACGGCGACTTCGCCCGGCGCTGCAACACCGCAATGGTGGCGCTGGAGCCGCTGCTCTCGGAGCGCGAGCAGGAAGCGAAGCTCGGCCGCGAGTACTGGCACAAGGGGCGGGCCGACGAGGCGATCGTGAGGGAGCTCATCGAGCGCCACGTCCGCTATACCGGGAGCACCCGCGCGAAGGTGATTCTCGAGCAGTGGGCGGATTTCCGGCGCAAGTTCGTCAAGGTCTTCCCGCACGAGTACCGGCGCGCGCTCGGCGAGCTCGCCGCGCGCAACGGCCGGCTCGCGGCCTGATTCCGGCGCCGGAGGCGGGCATGGGCAAGATCACCGGTTTCCTCGAGTTCGAGCGCGTGCACGAGGCCTACGAGCCGCGCGAGACGCGCAAGCGCCACTACCGCGAATTCATCGCGCGGCTCACCGACGAGCAGGCGAAGATCCAGGGCGCGCGGTGCATGGACTGCGGCATCCCGTTCTGCATGAACGGCTGTCCGGTGAACAACATCATTCCGGACTGGAACGATCTCGTCTTCCGCGGCGACTGGAAAAGCGCGATCGAGACGCTGCATTCGACCAACAACTTCCCCGAGTTCACCGGGCGCGTGTGCCCGGCCCCGTGCGAGGAGGCGTGCGTGCTGCGGATCAACGACGATCCGGTCGGCATCAAGTCCATCGAGCACGCGATCATTGACAAGGCGTGGGAAGAGGGCTGGGTGCGGCCGCAGCCGCCTGCGCACCGGACCGGCAAGCGGGTGGCGATCGTCGGCTCCGGTCCGGCGGGGCTCGCCTGCGCGCAGCAGCTCGCGCGCGCCGGGCACGAGGTGACCGTGTTCGAGAAGAACGACCGCATCGGCGGGCTGCTGCGCTACGGCATTCCCGACTTCAAGCTGGAGAAGCCGCTCATTGACCGCCGCCTGGAGCAGATGGCGGCCGAAGGCGTGCGCTTTCGCACCAGCGTCTACATCGGCCGGGCGCGTCCAGGCAGAGGCATCCTGAACGACGCGACACGGATGCTGCCGGCCGAGAAGCTGCTTGCCGAGTTCGACGCGGTGGTGCTCGCCGGCGGCTCGGAGGTGCCGCGCGATCTGCCGATTCCGGGGCGCGAGCTGGAGGGCGTGCACTTCGCGATGGAGTTCCTGCCGCTGCAGAACAAGCGCGTCGCCGGCGACGTCGGCGTGCCCGACCTCTGGGCGAGCGGCAAGCATGTGGTGATCATCGGCGGCGGCGACACCGGCTCGGACTGCGTCGGCACCGCCAACCGCCACGGCGCCGCCTCGGTCACCCAGCTCGAGCTGCTGCCGATGCCGCCGGATGTCGAGGACAACCCGGTGTGGCCGTACTGGCCGACGCGGCTGCGCACCTCGTCCTCGCACGAGGAAGGCGTCACGCGCGACTGGTCGGTCGCGACCAAGGCGTTCGTCGGCGAAAACGGCCGCGTCAAGGCCCTGAAGGCGGTGCGCCTGGAATGGAAGGACGGCAAGCCGGTCGAGATTCCAGGTTCCGAGTTCACGCTGCCGGCGGACCTGGTGCTGCTCGCGATGGGGTTCGTCTCGCCGCTTGCGAGCCTGCTCGCGGAGTTCGGCGTCGAGCGCGACGAGCGCGGCAACGCACGCGCGCCGACCGACGGCCGCGGCGCCTACGCGACCAGCGCGCCCAAGGTCTTCGCCGCCGGCGACATGCGGCGCGGACAGTCGCTCGTCGTCTGGGCGATCCGCGAAGGGCGCCAGTGCGCCCGCGCGGTGGACGAGTTCCTCACCGGCTCATCCGAGCTGCCGCGCTAGCGTCGCGCGCCTGCGCCGCGCGACACCCGGGCTAGAATCCAGCCCGACCCTCGATGTCGCTCCATGTCGTCATCCTTGCCGCCGGGCAGGGCAAGCGGATGAACTCCGCGCTGCCCAAGGTGCTGCACCGGATCGGCGGGCAGCCGCTGCTCGCGCATGTGCTCGCAGCGGCGCGCGCGCTGCGGCCGCGGCGCGTGCACGTCGTCTACGGCCACGGCGGCGAGGCGGTGCGCGCGGCCTTCGCCGGCGAAAAGGTGCGGTGGGTCGAGCAAAAGCGCCAGCTCGGCACCGCACACGCGCTCGCGCAGGCGCTGCCGGCGGTGCCGCGGCGGGCGACGGTGCTGGTGCTCAACGGCGACGTGCCGCTGGTGCGCCCGCGGATGCTGCGCCGGCTTGTGCAAGCGGCCGGGCGGGGGCTCGCGATCGCCACCAGCGACCTGTCCGATGCGTCGGGCTACGGCCGCGTGGTGCGCGGCGAAAGCGGGCGTGTCCTGCGCATCGTGGAGGAAAAGGACGCAACGCCCGCGGAGCGCGCGATTCGCGAGTGGTACTGCGGCTTTCTCGCGGCGAACGCCTCGCGCCTTGCGGGCTGGCTGGCTGGAATCGGCAACCGCAACGCGCAGCGCGAGTACTACCTCACCGACGTGATCGGCGTCGCGGCGGCGGCCGGCGTGCCGATCGTGTCGGTGAAGGCCGAGCATCCCTGGGAGGTGGCCGGCGTCAACTCGCGCGCCGAGCTCGCGGCCCTGGAGCGCGTCTGGCAGCAGGCGCAGGCGAAGCGGCTGCTCGAGGCGGGGGTCGCGCTCGCCGATCCCGCGCGCCTGGACGTGCGCGGCGAGCTCGCCTGCGGGCGCGACGTCGCGATTGACGTCAACTGCGTGTTCGAAGGCAGGGTGCGGCTCGGCGACGGCGTGACGGTGGGGCCGAATTGCGTGCTGCGCGACGTGACCATCGGCGCCGGCACCGAGATCCGGGCGTTTTCCGTCCTGGAAGGCGCGGTGATCGGCAGGCACTGCCGCGTCGGCCCGTACGCGCGATTGCGCCCCGGCGCGGCGCTCGGCGCCGAGGTGCACGTCGGCAACTTCGTCGAGGTGAAGGCGAGCCGCGTCGGCGCCGGCTCGAAGGCGAATCACCTCGCCTACATCGGCGACGCCGAAGTCGGCCGGCGCGTCAATATCGGCGCCGGCACCATCACCTGCAACTATGACGGCGCCGCCAAGCACCGCACCGTGATCGAGGACGACAGCTTCATCGGCTCGGACGCGACGCTGGTCGCGCCGGTGCGGATCGCGCGCGGCTCGTACATCGGCGCCGGCTCGACGATCACGAAGGACACGCCGGCGGGCCGGCTGACGCTGGCGCGGGCGCGCCAGGTCACGGTGCCCGGCTGGTCGCCGCCGGGAAGGCGGCCGAAGGCTCGGGAAAGCTAGCCATGTGCGGCATCGTGGGAGCGACGGCGCGGCGCAACATCGTGCCGGTTCTGGTCGAGGGCCTGAGGCGCCTGGAGTACCGCGGTTACGACTCCTGCGGCGTGGCGGCGCTCGCCGACGGCGGGATCGCGCGCGTGCGCTCGGTCGCACGGGTGGCCGATCTCGCAGCGCGCCTGCAACGCGAGCAGCTCGCCGGACAGACCGGCATCGCGCACACGCGCTGGGCGACGCACGGCGCTCCCGTCACGCACAATGCGCATCCGATCGCCTCGCGCGGCGAAATCGCGCTGGTGCACAACGGCATCATCGAGAACCACGAGGAGCTGCGCGCCGAGCTGAAGGCGAAGGGCTACGCCTTCGAGACGCAGACCGACACCGAGGCGATCGCGCACCTGGTCCACGACTGCTATCGCGGCGATCTTTTCGACGCCGTCGAGCGCGCCGTGAAGCGACTCCTGGGTGCCTACGCCATCGCGGTCGTGGCGAAGAACGAGCCGCATCGTGTGGTGGGGGCGCGGATGGGGAGCCCGCTGGTGGTCGGCGTCGGAGCGGAGGAAACGTTCGTCGCCTCGGACGCGCTCGCGCTCGCCGGCGTCACCGACCAGATCGCGTTCCTGGAGGAAGGCGATGTGGTCGAGATCAGGCCGGGCGGCTTTCGCGTGCACGACGCCGCCGGCCGCGAGGCGAGGCGTCCGGTGCGCACCGTACAGGTGGCCGGCGCCGCGGCCGAGCTGGGCCCGTACCGGCATTTCATGCAGAAGGAGATCTTCGAGCAGCCGCGCGCGGTCGCCGACACGCTGGAGGGCATCGAGCGCATCTCGCCCGCGCTGTTCGGCGATGCCAAAGGCACCGTGCTCGGACGCGTCGAGTCGGCCCTGGTCCTCGCCTGCGGCACCAGCCACTACGCGGGCCTCACGGCGAAGTACTGGCTGGAGTCCATCGCCCGGCTGCCGACACAAGTCGAGATCGCGAGCGAGTACCGCTACCGCGAGAGCGTGCCCGACCCGAATGCGCTGGTCGTGGCGGTGTCGCAGTCGGGCGAAACCGCCGACACGCTCGCCGCGCTGCGGCACGCGCGCTCGCTCGGACAGAAGAAGACACTCGCGATCTGCAACGTCGCCACCAGCGCGCTCGTGCGCGAGGCGCGCCTGAAGTTCCTGACCCACGCCGGCGTGGAAATCGGCGTCGCCTCGACCAAGGCGTTCACCACGCAGCTCGTCGCGCTGTTCCTGCTCGCGCTGACGCTGGCGAAGCTGCGGCGCCGGCTGCCGGCCGCGGCCGAGCACGAGCACCTGCGGTGCCTGCGGCATCTGCCGAAAGCGCTTGGCGCGGCGCTCGCGCTCGAGCCGCAGGTGATCGCGTGGTCCGAGCGTTTCGCGGCGAAGGAGCACGCGCTCTTTCTCGGCCGCGGCCTGCACTATCCGATCGCGCTCGAAGGCGCGCTCAAGCTGAAGGAGATCTCCTACATCCACGCCGAGGCCTATCCCGCCGGCGAGCTCAAGCACGGCCCGCTCGCGCTGGTCACCTCGGAGATGCCGGTGGTGACGGTGGCGCCGAACGACGCGCTGCTGGAGAAGCTCAAATCCAACATGCAGGAGGTGCGCGCGCGCGGCGGCGAGCTTTACGTGCTCGCCGACGCCGATACCCGCATTGGCGCCGAGGACGGCGTGCACGTGATCCGGCTGCCCGAGCACTACGGGTGGCTTTCGCCGGTGCTGCACGTCGTGCCGCTGCAGCTGCTTGCCTATCACACGGCGCTGGCGCGCGGCACCGACGTGGACAAGCCGCGCAACCTCGCGAAATCGGTCACCGTGGAGTGAACCTCGACGCGATCGTCGTCGGCGCCGGGCACAACGGGCTGGTGTGCGCCTGCTACCTCGCAAGAGCGGGGCTGAAGGTGAGGGTGTTCGAGCGGCGCGCGCGGCCGGGCGGCTGCGCGGTCACCGAGGAGTTCCACCCCGGCTTTCGCAACTCGGTCGCCGCCTACACCGTGAGCCTGCTCGCGCCGAAGGTGATCCGCGACCTGCGCCTTGCCGAGCACGGGCTGCGGATTGTGGAGCGGCCACTCGCCAACTTCCTGCCGCTCGCCGGCGGCTACCTGAAGGTGGGCGGGGACCTCGCGGCGACGCAGCGCGAGGTGGCGCGCTTTTCCGCGCGCGACGCCGAGCGACTGCCGGCCTACTACGAGGCGCTCGGGCGAGTGGCGGACGTGCTTCGCGCGCTCGTGCTGGAAACGCCGCCCAACGTCGGCGGCGGATTCGCCGATCTCGGGCGCGCGCTGCGCGCGGCGAACCGGCTGCGTCGCCTCGACATGGAAGCGCGGCGCGATGTGCTCGCGCTCTTTCTGGGAAGCGCCGCCGACTTTCTGGAGCGCTGGTTCGAGTCCGATCCGATCAAGGCGGCGTTCGGCTTCGACGCCGTGGTCGGAAACTTCGCGAGCCCCTACCAGCCTGGCACGGGATACGTGCTGCTGCACCACGCGTTCGGCGAGGTGAATGGCAAGCGCGGCGCCTGGGGCCATGCGCTGGGGGGCATGGGCGCGGTGAGCGAGGCGCTCGCGGCCGAAGCGCGGCGCCTCGGCGTCGAGATCGAGTGCGGCGCGCCGGTGGCGGAGATCTCGCGCCGGCGCATGCGGCTGGAAGATGGCCGCGAGTTCTCCGCGCGCGCGATCGTCGCCAACGTGGATCCGAAGCGCCTGTTTCTGAAACTGGTCGAGCGCTCGGCGCTGCCCGCGGAATTCGTCGCGCGCATCGCGCGCTACCGCTGCGGTTCGGCGAGCTTTCGCATGAATGTGGCGCTGTCCAGCCTGCCGCGCTTCGAGTGCCTTCCCGAGCCAGGGCCGCATCTCGCGTCGGGCATCGTCTTCGCGCCCTCGCTCGCCTACATGGAGCGCGCGTATCTGGACGCGCGCGCCGAGGGGATTGCGCGCCGCCCGATCGTCGAGATGCTCATCCCGAGCACGGTGGACGAGACGCTTGCACCCAGGGGTGCGCACGTCGCCAGTCTCTTTTGCCAGCACTTCGCGCCGGAGGTGGACTGGGCCGCGCGCAAGGGCGAGGCGATCGAGCGCATTTTCGACGTCGTGGAGTCCTTTGCGCCCGGCTTTCGCGCGAGCGTGATCGCGCACTCGGCGCTCTCGCCCGCGGACCTCGAGCGCGAGTTCGGGCTCACCGGCGGTGACATCTTCCACGGCGCGCTCGCGCCCGACCAGCTCTGGTCGGCGCGCCCGCTGCTCGGCTACGCCGACTACCGCACGCCGGTGCCCGGCCTGTATCTGTGCGGCTCCGGCGCGCACCCGGGCGGCGGGGTGACGGGCGCACCCGGGCACAACTGCGCCCGCGAGGTGCTGCGCGACCTTGGCCGGCGCATGCCGGCCTGATTCGGCCGCATCGCGCTCAGAGGGCCTGCGGGCTGTACCCGGCCTCGGCGATCGCGCGCAGTACCGCCTCTTTTTCCGCCTTGCCCTGCACCCGCACGCGGTGCTCTTCGAGCGAGATTTCCACCCGCGCCGCGGGATCGAGCGCCTTCACCGCCCGGGTGATGGTGCTCGCACAGTGGCCGCAGGTCATGTCCGGAACCTTGAGCTCGATCATCGGCTGCTCCTTTTCGGCGCTCAGGATGAAGTCTCCTATCGTAGCAAAGTCAAGCGCTTGACTTTCCCATCATGTCAGACTTTACTGGTGTCGTCACGTCACCGCGCCGGGAACCGCCGCCATGGACACCAGCCTCCGCATCCGCCTGCCGATCGAGGGCATGACCTGCGCTTCCTGCGTCGCGCGGGTCGAAAAGGCGCTGAAGTCGGTGCCGGGGGTGGCGAGCGCCGAGGTGAACCTCGCCACCGAAACGGCAAGCGTCGCGCTCGCCGCCGGTGCCGATCCGCAGGCGCTCGTCGAGGCGGTGCGCAAGGCGGGCTACGAGGCACGCCTTGCGCCCGAGCCGCGCGCGGCGGCGCCCGGACGCGACACTTCCTGGTGGCCGGTCGCGCTCTCGGCCGCGTTGACGCTGCCGCTTTTTGCGCCGATGCTGCTTCAGCCTTTCGCCCCGGGCTGGGCGCTGCCGGGGTGGGTGCAGTTCGCGCTCGCCACACCGGTGCAGTTCTGGCTCGGGGCGCGCTTTTACCGCGCCGGCTGGAAGGCGCTTGCCGCGGGCAGCGGCAACATGGACCTGCTGGTCGCGCTGTGCACCAGCGCCGCCTGGGGCCTTTCCGTGTACCTGCTGGTCCGTCACTGGGGCGAGCCGCTGCCGCACCTTTATTTCGAGGCCGGTGCCGCCGTCATCACGCTGGTGCTGCTCGGCAAGTGGCTGGAAGCGCGTGCCAAGCGCCAGACCACCGCGGCGATCCGCGCGCTCGCGGCGTTGCGCCCCGAACGCGCGCGGGTGCGACGCGGCGCAACCGAGGTCGAACTGCCGGTCGAGGCGCTCGCCGTCGGCGACCTCGTCGTCGTGCGTCCCGGCGAGCGCATCGCCGCCGACGGCGTGATCGTCGAGGGCGCGACGCACGTGGACGAATCGCTGCTCACCGGTGAATCGCTGCCGGTCGCAAGAGGTCCCGGCGAGCGCGTGACCGGCGGTGCGGTGAACGGCGAGGGGCTGATCGTGGTGCGCGCGACCGCCGTCGGCGCGCAGTCGGTGCTCGCGCGCATCATCGAGCTGGTCGAGACCGCGCAGGCGCGCAAGGCGCCGATTCAGCGGCTGGTGGACCGGGTGAGCGCGGTGTTCGTTCCGGTGGTGCTCGCGATCGCCGCCGCCGCATGGCTCGGCTGGGGCCTCGCGACCGGGGCGTGGGAGCAGGCGCTTCTCAACGCGGTGGCGGTGCTCGTCATCGCCTGCCCGTGCGCGCTCGGGCTCGCCACCCCGGCGGCGGTGATGGTCGGTACCGGGGTCGCCGCGAGGCACGGGGTTCTGATCAAGGACGCCGAGGCGCTGGAGACCGCGCATCGCGTGCGCGTGGTCGCATTCGACAAGACGGGCACGCTCACCCGTGGAAAGCCCGCGTTGCTCGGCATCGAGGTGGCGCCGGGCGGCGCGCCGGCGCTCCGCGACGGCGAAGCCGCCCGCCGTGAGGCGCTGGCGATCGCGGCCGCGGTGCAGAAAGGCAGCGAGCATCCGCTTGCCCGCGCGGTCGTGGCCGCGGCGGAGAAGGAATCGCTCGCCCTGCCGGCGGCGCAAGACCACAAGGCGGCGCCCGGGCGCGGCATCGAGGCGCAAGCGGCAGGGCGCAGACTCGCAGTCGGCTCGACCCGCTGGATGCGCGAGCTGGGCGTGGATCTTGCGCCGCTCGAAGAGCGCGCGGCGCAGTGGGAGCGCGAAGGGCAGACGGTGGCATGGCTTGCCGAGCTGGGCGAGACCCCGCGCGCGCTCGCCCTTCTCGGTATCGGCGACGAGCTGAAGCCGGAGTCGGGCGAGGCGGTGTCGGCGCTTGCGCGGCGCGGAATCGAGGTGGTGATGATCACCGGCGACGGACGGACGGTCGCTGGCGCGGTCGCCGCACGCCTGGGGATCCGAGAATTCCACGCCGAGGTACTGCCCGAGGACAAGGCGCGCGTCGTCGAGGCGCTGCGCAACGCGCGCGAAGCGGTGGCGATGGTGGGCGACGGCATCAACGACGCACCGGCGCTCGCCGCGGCCGATCTCGGCATCGCGCTCGGCTCGGGAACCGACGCCGCGATGCACGCCGCGGGTGTGACGCTCATGCGCGGCGACCCGCGACTGGTCGCCGCCGCGATCGACGTGTCGCGGCGCACCTACGCCAAGATCCGGCAGAACCTGTTCTGGGCCTTCGTCTACAACGTGGTGGGCATCCCGCTTGCGGCGCTCGGAATGCTGAGCCCGGTGGTCGCGGGCGCCGCGATGGCAGCAAGCAGCGTGAGCGTGGTGAGCAACGCGCTGCTGCTCGCGCGCTGGAAGCCGGGACCCTGAAGGGGGCGCCGATGGGAAAGACCGACGCATTCCTCGCGCACGCCGAGGCGATCGAAAAGGGGCTCCTCGACATCGGCCGCGCGGCCAGGGCAAGCGGCGTGTCGGTGAAGATGATCCGGCATTACGAAGCGATCGGGCTGCTCAAGGACATCGCGCGGACGTACGCCAATTACCGCCTCTATACCGAAAGCGACGTCCACACGCTGCGCTTCATCCGGCGCGCCCGCGCGCTCGGCTTTTCCATGCAAGACATCCGCGAGCTGCTGTCGCTGTGGCAGAACAAGGCGCGCTCGAGCGCCGCGGTGAAGAGAATCGCCGCCGCGCACCTGGAGACGCTGCGGCGGCGCATCGCGGAGCTGCAGGCGATGGCGGCGACGCTGGAGCACCTGGTCGCGCATTGCCATGGCGATCACCGGCCGGAGTGTCCGATCCTGGAAGACCTGGCGAGCAGTGCGGGCATGCGGCGATGAAGGCGGCGAGACGCCGGGAACCCGAGGCGGCGGACGTGGTCTAGGTGCAATGCGTGTGTTAGGATTCGCCGCCCCGATGAACGCCTTGCGCGCCTTCCTCGTCATGCTGCTCGTCACGGCGCTGCCGCTACGCGCGACGGCTTCGGTGACTGCAGTGTTCTGCCTCGCGGGCAGCCACGACGCGCCGGCGCAGATGCACGGCGACGCGCATGGGGCGAGCGAGCGTGGGACCGCGCAACCCGAGGAGCGCTCCGCGGGCAGCCCGCTCGGCCACCACTGCGGCTTTTGCGCCAAGCACTGCAGCGGCGCCGCGTACGGGCTGGCTGCCGACGCGCCCCGGATCGCGGTGGCGGTGCCCCGGTATCCGATCCCCTTCGGCATTCGGCCGATTCCCGGCTTCTTCCCCGAGCATCCCGAGCGACCTCCGCTCGCTCTCTGAGCGCAGACCGAAGCCGGCGCGAGATGCGCCGACCCGCACGCGTGAGCGTGCCCTCGATCGCACTTGGAGAGTCATGCTGAAGAAGACCGTTTTTGCGCTCGCCGCGGCGTACGCGGCCGGCGCCGCCGCGCAGCAGGCCGCGCGGCCCGATCCCGCCGATCCGGCGGCCGCCACGAAGGCGACCGTCTACGAGCCTGCGTTGAAAGACTACCGACCCTACGCCGATCCGGCGCTCGCGCGCTGGCGGGAGGCGAACGAGGAGGTGAGGCGCCTCGGCGGCCATCGCGGCCAGGCGCCGGCAAGCGGCAAACCCGCCGCGCAGTCTGCCGACGGAGCGCGCCGATGACAGGCCGCGCCCGTTTCGCGCTCGCGGCTGCGGCGCTCGCCCTCGGCGGTTGCGCGAGCTTCTCGCAGGACGGCGGCTTCGGCGCGGTGCAGGAGGCCGCGCGCGAGCGGCTCGGAAAGGAGTTGCGCTGGAAGAAGACCGACGCCGACGCGCAGAGCATTCGCGCGACGGTGCGCGAGCTGCTGGCGCGGCCGCTTTCGGACGACGATGCGGTGCACATCGCGCTGCTCAACAGCCCCGCGCTCCAGGCGGCGTACGCCGAGCTCGGCATCGCCGAGGCCGATCTGGTGCAGGCGGCGAGCGGCCCGAACCTGCGCCTGCACGCCCTGCGCACGAAGTACGGCAGCGACGTGGCGAAGGTCGAGGAGAGCTTCGGCTTCGAGATCCTCGGCGTGCTGCTGATGCCGTTGCGCCGCAAGATGGAGGCGCGCCGGTTCGAGCGCGTGCAGGCGGACGTGACCGCCGAGGTGATGCGCACCGCGCTCGAGGCGCGCAAGGCGTGGATCGCCGCGGTCGCCGCCGAAGAAGCGCTGCGCTACGCCGAACAGGTGAAGACCTCGGCCGAGGCGGCGAGCGAGCTGGCGCGCCGCATGGCCGAGGTGGGCAACTGGCCCAAGCTCAACCACATGCGCGAGCAGGCGTTTTACGCCGAGGCGGCCGCGCAGCATGCGCGTGCCAAGCACGCGGTGGTCGCGGCGCGCGAACGGCTGGCGCGAACCCTCGGCCTGTGGGGCGAGGACCTCGCGTTCCGGCTGCCCGAGCGGCTGCCCGATTTGCCGCCCGCGCCGCGCGTCTACGACGACCTGGAGCGGCGCGCGATCGAGCAAAGGCTCGACGTGCGCGCCGCGCGCCGGGAACTGGACTGGCTCGCCGAGGCGCTCGGCCTGTCGGAGGCGACGCGCTTCGTGAGCGCGGTCGAGTTCAGCCGTGCGCGCACCAAGGAAGGCCCGGATCCGTTCGCCTACGGCTACGTGCTGGGGCTGGAAATCCCGATCTTCGACTGGGGACGGGCGCGGGTGGCGCGCGCCGAAGCGAGCTACCGCCAGGCGGTCGAGCGGCTGGTGGATACGGCGGTGCGGGCGCGCTCCGAGGTGCGCGAATCCTACGCCGCCTACCGCAGCGCCTACGACCTCGCGCGCCACTACCGCGACGAGCTGGTGCCGCTCCGAAAGCGCATCTCCGAAGAGGTGCTGCTGCGCTACAACGGCATGCTCGCCAGCGCCTTCGAGCTGCTCGCCGACGCGCGCGAGAGCATCGCGACCGTCACCGCGTCGCTGGAGGCCAAGCGCGATTTCTGGATGGCGGATGCCGAGCTGCAGGCGAGCCTGTCGGGCAGGACGATGCACGCCGGCGCCGAGCCGCCGGCGGCTGCGGCACGCATGCCGGCCGGTGCCGGCCGCGGCCATTGAAGGGGAGACCAGGATGAATTCTCGCAGAACGTTCTTGCGCGAACTCGGCGGCGCCGCCGGCCTGCTCGGCGCGGGGCTCGTGTCGCGCGCGGCCGCAGCCTCGCTTCCGGAGGCGCCGAGCATGGACAAGCCCGAGACTCAGCCGCCGCTCGTGCCGCCGAACGGGCGCCCGTACCAGCCGGTGGTGACGTTGAACGGCTGGACGCTGCCCTGGCGCATGAAGGACGGCTGGAAGGAGTTCCACCTTGTCGCCGAGCCGGTGCGCCGCCAGCTCGCGCCGGGCATGAGCGCGCACCTGTGGGGCTACAACGGCCAGTCGCCCGGCCCGACGATCGAGTGCGTCGAGGGCGACCGGGTGAGGATCTTCGTCACCAATCGCCTTCCGGAGCACACCACCATCCACTGGCACGGCGTGCTGCTGCCGAACGGCATGGACGGCGTCGGCGGGCTCACGCAGCCGCAGATTCCCGCCGGCAAGACCTTCGTCTACGAGTTCGAGATGAAGAAGTCGGGCACCTTCATGTACCACCCGCACGCCGACGAGATGGTGCAGATGGCGATGGGAATGCACGGCTTCCTCGTGGTGCATCCGAAGAATCCGCAGTTCATGCGCGTCGACCGGGACTTCGTGTTCCTGATCAACGCCTTCGACATCGAGCCCGGGAGCTTCACGCCGAAGGTGAACACCATGCTCGACTTCAACCTCTGGGCGTGGAATTCGCGCGTGTTCCCGGGCATCGATCCCCTGGTCGTGCGCAAGGGCGACCGGGTGCGCATCCGCATCGGCAACCTGACGATGACGAACCACCCGATCCACCTGCACGGCTACGAGTTCGAGGTGACCGGCACCGACGGCGGCTGGGTGCCGAAGAGCGCCCGCTGGCCGGAGGTGACGGTGGACGTCGCGGTCGGCCAGATGCGCGCGATCGAGTTCGTCGCCAACGAGCCGGGCGACTGGGCGTTTCACTGCCACAAATCGCACCACACCATGAACCCGATGGGCCACGACGTGCCGACCATGATCGGCGTGGACCAGCGCGGCGCGGCGGAGAAGATCCTGCGCCTGGTGCCCGATTACATGGTGATGGGCGAGCGCGGCATGGCCGACATGGGCGAGATGGAGATGCCGCTGCCGGAGAACACCCTGCCGATGATGACCGGCACCGGGCCCTTCGGTGCGCTGGAGATGGGCGGGATGTTCACGGTGGTCAAGGTGCGCGAGGGGCTCGCGCGCGACGACTACCGGGATCCCGGCTGGTACAAACACCCGCCCGGCACCGTCGCGTACGAATGGACCGGCGCGCCGCCGGCCGCCGAGCGCCAGCCGCCGGCGCCGGCCGGGCAGCGCATCCTCAGGGTTCGTAAACCGTCCGGCCACGCCGGACATTGATCGCCATCGAAGGAGAAAAGTGCCATGCACCACTGGAGGTTCTGGGCTGTCGCCGTAGCGGGAGGGATGTTGGCGAGCGGTGCGCTCGCTCACGGCGGCGGCCACGGGAACACGCCCGCTGCGGCCGCCGCGGCCGCCGCCGCCGAGGACAAGCGCTTCGGGCGCGCCGGAGACCCGAAAAAGATTTCGCGCACCATCCGCATAGACATGACCGACGAGATGGAATACCTGCCCAACGGGCTGCGCCTGCGGGCGGGCGAGACGGTCAAGTTCGTGGTGAGGAACAGCGGCCGGCTCATGCACGAGCTGGTGCTCGGCACGATGGAGGATCTGAAGGCGCACGCCGAGCTCATGCGCAAGCACCCGGAGATGGAGCATGACGAGCCGTACATGGTGCATGTGCAGCCGGGAAAGACCGGGACCATCGTCTGGCAGTTCACCCAGCCTGGCGCCTTCTACTACGGCTGCCTGCTGCCGGGGCATTTCGAGTCCGGCATGGTCGGTCTGATCCGGGTCCTTCCCGAACGCAATGGCAAATGAGGAGATCGCAGATGAAGACTTTCGCAATGATCGCCGTCGCCGCCGCGCTCGCCGCGCCGGCGCTCGCCCAGCAACAGGGCGATACCGCGAGCCACTCGACGCACGGCGGCGGCGCCCCGGCGCAGGCCGCCGCGCTCGCCGAGGGCGAGATCCGCAAGGTGGACCGGGAGGCGAAGAAGCTCACGATCAAGCACGGGCCGATCGCCAATCTCGACATGCCGGCGATGACGATGGTGTTTCAGGTCAAGGACCCGACGCTGCTCGACAAGGTGAAGCCGGGCGACCGGGTGAAGTTCCAGGCCGAGCGGCTCGGCGGCGCGCTCGCCGTGACGCGCCTGGAGCCTGCGCAGTAGGTCGCGTGGGCGCGGTGTCACCTCGCCGGCTGGCGCGATGCGCCGCGCTGCTCGCGCTTGCCGCCGCCGGATGCGTCGCGCCGGGGGTGGCGGCGCTCGCGGCCGCCGACCGATCGAACGGCGCCGAGGCCGAGGCGCGGCTGCTCGCCGCGCTGGAGCGGGTCGCGCGCGCCGAGCCGAGCGCGGCGCTCGCCGAGCTGGAGGCGCTGCTCGAGCGCCATCCGAACTTTCGCCTCGCGCATCTGGTGCGCGGCGACCTGCTGCTCGCGCGCGCGCGACCGATCGCCGAGGTCGGCAATACCGGGCATGCGGCGCGCGAGCGCCTGGAGGAGCTGCGCGCCGAGGCGCGCGCGCGTCAGCGTGCGCGCAGCGAGCGGCCGAACGGGGATCTGGTGCCGCGCTATTTTCTCCACCTCGATCCGGCGTACAGGCACGCGATCGTCGTGGACGCAAGGCGCTCGCGGCTCTACCTGTACGAGAACGCGCCCTCCGGGCCGCGGCTGGTGCTCGACTACTACGCGACGCTCGGCCGGCGCGGCGTCGCCAAGGAACGCGAGGGCGATCAGAAGACGCCGATCGGCGCATACCGCGTCACGTCGCGGATTCCGGGATCGAGACTGCCCGACCTGTACGGCTGGGGCGCGCTGCCGCTCAGCTACCCGAGCGAGTGGGACCGGCTGCGCGGCCGCACCGGCTACGGGATCTGGATCCACGGCGTGCCCTCGGACACCTACGCGCGCGCGCCGCAGGCGAGCGACGGCTGCATCGCGCTCGCCAATCCGGAGCTCGAGGCGCTCGCCGAGCGCGTGCAGCCGGGCGCGACGCCGGTGGTGATCGCCGATGCCGCCCAGTGGGTGCCGGCGCATGCGCTGCGCGCCGAGCGCGAGGAGTTTCTGCGTGCGCTCGATGCCTGGCGCGCGGACTGGGAGAGCCGCGACAGCGGGCGCTATCTGGCGCATTACGCCCGGAGCTTTCGGAGCGATGGCATGGACCTCGCGGCCTGGAGCGCCCACAAGCGCCGCGTCAACGCCGCAAAATCGTGGATCAAGGTCTCGCTCGGGGCGCTCACGGTGCTGCGCGTGCCGGGCGAGGCCGATCTCATCGAGGCGACATTCGAGCAGGACTACCGCTCGAGCGATCTCGTGCAGCGCACGCGCAAGCGCCAGTACTGGGTGCGCGAGGACGGGCGCTGGAAGATCGCCTACGAGGCTGTGGCCGGCCGGCCGGTGGTGGCGCTGCCGGAGTCGTATTCGAACGCGGGCCGGTGATGCGCCGCCCCGGCGCTGGACGCGCGTGGGCACTCGGCAGCCCGGCCCCCGGGGCGGAGCACGCTGCGGCGGAAACCGTGACGGTGAAGGCATGAGGGTGACCGCGATTGCATCGCTCGTTGCGCTCGCCGTTCTGGGCGGATGCGGCGAGCGGGCAGCCGAGAGCGGCTCCGCGCCAGCGGCGTCGCTCGCCGCGGGCGCGGAAATCTATGCACGGCACTGCGCTGCCTGCCACGGCGCGAACCTCGAAGGCCAGCCGAACTGGCGCGAGCGGCGGCCCGACGGCCGGCTGCCGGCTCCGCCGCACGACGCGAGCGGCCACACGTGGCACCACTCCGACGAGGTGCTGTTCAACATCACCAAGTTCGGGATGGTGCCGCCGTACGCCCCGCGCGACTACCCGAGCGACATGCCGGCGTTCAAGGACAAGCTGACCGATGAAGAGATCCGCGCCGTGCTCGCGTACATCGAGGGCCGCTGGTCGGACGAGGTGAGGCGGGTGCGCGCCGAGATGCTGCGGCAGGCCGGCCGATGAGCCGGGCGCGTCCCGGGGAGGCGGAGAGCCTTTGACCTGCGTCAAGACGGCGACCGCAGTTGCGGCTCGAATGTCCGGCGAGCGACTGAGGTTCCGCGCCGATGCAGCAGCGGGGCCTTCATCGCCTCGCGCGTCGAGATCGCAAACTGACGCGATGAACTTCGTCTGCGCGCGGCAGGGATTTTCGCGACCCGTGCTCGCCCTTTGACATAGGTCAACTCCTGCCCTGCCGGGGCCGCAAGAATGTAGCCCAAGGGAAGATGGGCTGATGGCGGCACAGCCGGGACACGCAACTCGCGGAGGAAGAATTGTGACGGCCATGCGGCACCGTGCCTGGTTCGTTGCGCTCGCACTCGTCGCGGCGCTTTTCATCGGCGCCCGCCCGTTGTGCGAGGCCGCGGCCCCGGGCGACGGCGCGCTGCACACGGCGATAGCGGCGGCGCTCGGTCATTCGGCCGCCGGACACCGTAACAGCGCCTCGACCTGCTGCGCGAGCGCCGAGAGCGCAACGCTTGCCGCGGTTTCGAAAGCGTGGGCGCCGGCGGCGGACGGCGGCAAGCCTGGCCTCTTGGCTGCCGTAGCCATGCTTTCGGCAGCGGCCGTCGTTTCGCGGGCGATGGCAACGCCTTTGCGCTCGGAGCGCAGGAGTCTCTCCTACTACATCCGCTCGGCGCGCATCCTGCGCTGAGCTAACACCTATTCGTGGTTTCATCGCGCGGCAACTTTGGCCGCGGGCATTCAACCTTATCAACCAGGAGCAAGTCATGAAACGCAAACTTATCGCCGCGGCGGCGCTCGCCGCGATCTTCTCCGCAGCCGCATGGGCGCAGTGGGGACCCGGCATGATGGGCGGATACGGTCCCGGCGGTGGCTACAACCCGGGCTACGGCATGGGCCCCGGGATGATGGGTGGCTACGGCATGGGCCCCGGGATGATGGGTGGCTACGGCATGGGCCCCGGGATGATGGGCGGCTACGGCATGGGCCCCGGGATGATGGGCGGCTACGGCATGGGCCCCGGGATGATGGGCGGCTACGGTGTGCGCGGCTACGCTGGGCTCAATCTCACGGATGAGCAGCGGGCGAAGATCGCCGAGATTCAGAAGGACGTCTCGCGAAAGCAATGGGAGCTAATGGGCAAGATCCACGATCAGCTCTTCCACCTGTACGAGCTGGAGTCGTCCGGCAAGCTGGACGACGACGCGGCGCGCAAGGCCTACCAGGCGGTATCCGACGCCCACAAGGCAATGTTCGAGTACGGGCTCGATGCGCGCAAGCGCATCGACGCAGTGCTCACCGATGAGCAACGCAAGCAGCTCCGGCGCGACTGGCGCAGCCGCTGAGGCCAAGGCCGCGCCGGGGACGCGCTGGGCCGCGTTCGGGCCGCCGGCGATTGTTGCCATCGGGGTTGCATTCGTCGGTGCGGGCTCGACGCTCCATCCGCGCGCGATCCCCGCGCCGCTGCTCGGCAAGCCCGTGCCGCGGTTCTAGCTGTGAGGCGTCAAGAGGTTGCTTCTGGACTGAGCCAGGCGACTGATCGGTGCCAGGCCCCCAATGCCCTCACGAGGGCGATAACTGCACGGCGCTGGCCGTGCGCGCATCCGGATACAGCTCGGTGAAGCCGATGCGCGTACGATCGTCGATCGCCACGAACAGGAGTTCCCAGCCTGCCCCGTCCGATTTGCATCGGGGTCGCGGGCGCCCGGCTGTGGAGGCGGGTTGCGCGCTCTGCGGGCCTGCCGACCGATGCGACGATGCTCGCGGTGGTCTCGGCGACATGTCTTCGGCCGCCGCGCCATGCACCGGCCGACAGGAAGGTCGGCTGGAAGCTGGAACAGCAGACAAAGAGTTGCTGCCGAGGCGCCACGCACCAAAGCGGTGTTCGCCGGCTCTCTCTATTGCGCGAGCGCATCGGTGGTGTTCTCGGCAAGCCTGAAAGGAGAACGACATGTGGGGTGACATGGGAACGATGGGCTGGGGTTGGGGCTGGGGAATGCTCGGTACCGTGCACATGCTGCTGTGGTGGGTGCTCATCGTGCTGGGCATTGCCGTGCTCGCGAAGTGGCTTTTCACGTCCGGCCCGCGGCACCAGGCTGGGGCGGGCGCCAGTGCGCTGGAGATACTCAAGGAGCGCTACGCGCGCGGCGAGATCGGCAAGGACGAGTTCGAGCAGAAGAAACGGGATCTCGGCGCATGAGCGCGATCGTCAACGGTCAAATTCCGCTCGCGCGGCCTTCGGCGTTCGGGGCGCTCGCGTTCGGCGCGCTGCTGGCGGCTTACTTCGGGGTGCTCACGCTGGTATCGGGCTGGAGCTTCACCGTCAGCCAGTTCGCCGATTTCTGGTTCTACATCGTGCCGCTCGCCCTGGGCTTCGGCGTCCAGATCGCGCTCTTCGTGCGTCTGCGCGAGGTCGTCAGCCGCACCAGGGATACCGGCGCCGTGGTCGCGGCCTCGGGCACGACCTCGACGGCGGCGATGATCTCGTGCTGTGCGCACTATCTGGCGAACGTCGCGCCGGTGCTCGGCGCAACGGGCCTGGTCGCGTTTGCCGCGCAGTTCCAGGTGGAGTTGTTCTGGGTCGGGCTGCTTTTCAACTTGGCCGGCATCGCCTATGTTGGCCACAAGCTCTTCAAGGCTTCCAGGGAGCATGCACGATGCGTTGCGTGATTGCTCGTGTCCTCGCGCTATTGCTGGTCGTCGCATCTACCGGCGGCGCGTTTGCCGCCGCCGAGCTTCCGCCGCAGGCGAGCAGCCAGTCCGGCGTCACCGTCAAAGTCACGCCGCGCAGCTTCTCCGGGGCGCAGTGGGAGTTCGAGGTCGTTCTCGATACCCATTCGCAGGAGCTCGACGACGATCTGTTGAAAGCCGCGGTGCTCATTACTGACGGCGGCGCGCCGACCTCGCCGATCGGCTGGGATGGCGACGGCCCCGGCGGGCATCATCGCAAGGGCCTGCTGCGCTTCAGGCCGACCACGGCTTCACCTGCGAGCGTCGAGATGCGGCTTGAGCGGCCCGGAGAAGCGGCGCCGCGCGTATTTCGCTGGAAGCTGCGCTGAGGAGTGGCGGTCACGGCGACAGATCCGGTTTGCGGCATGACGGTGCAGCCCGCAAAGGCGGCGGGAACCTTCGCGCACGGCGGCAAGAGCTACTATTTCTGCTCGGCGCACTGCCTCGATGCGTTCAGAGCAGACCCGGCGAGGTATCTCCCCGGGTCCACGCCGAAAGCCGCCGCCGCCCCCCGGGCCGGCCAGTACACATGCCCGATGCACCCGGAGATCGTTCGGAACGGGCCTGGCTCGTGTCCCAAGTGCGGCATGGCGCTCGTTCCCGTGGCGGGAGCCGAGGAGGGCAACGCGGCGCTGCGCGACATGACGCGGCGCCTCTGGGTGGGCGCCGGCGCCACGATTCCGCTGCTCGCCATTGCGATGCCGGTCTACTTCGGGGTTCGGGAGCCGTTCGGAATTTCGCCCGCCGTTCGCGTATGGCTCGAGCTCGTGCTCGGAACCCCCGTCGTCCTCTGGGTGGGGGCTCCCTTCTTCCGCAAGTTCGCGCTCTCGCTCAGGAACCGCAGCCCGAACATGTACACGCTGATCGGCCTGGGCGTCGGTCTTGCATACCTGTTCAGCGTGGTTGCGGTGCTCGCACCCGGGATCTTCCCGGAGGAATTCCGCGAGGAGGGGGGGCGGGTCGGCGCGTATTTCGAGGCCGCGGCGGTCATCGTCACGCTCGTCATGCTCGGCGAGGTGCTGCAGCTTCGCGCGCTGGGGCAGACGAGCCAGGCGATCAAGCAGCTGCTCGCCCTTGCGCCGAACACCGCGTTGCGCATCGAGCCGGACGGCCGCGAGGTCGAAGTTTCGCTGAACGACGTGAAGGTGGGCGACCGGCTGAGGGTGCGCCCCGGAGAGAAGGTGCCCGTGGACGGCATCTGCCTGGAAGGCTCGTCGAACATCGACGAGTCGATGCTGACGGGGGAGCCCGTCCCCGTGCCCAAGAAGCAGGGCGACCGCGTCACCGGCGGGACGATCAACGGCATGGGCACGCTCGTCATTCGTGCCGAGCGGGTCGGGTCGGACACGCTTCTGGCGCAGATCGTCCATATGGTGGCGCAGGCGCAACGCACGCGCGCCCCGGTGCAGCGGCTCGCCGACCTGGTCGCCGCCTACTTCGTGCAGGTGGTAATCGCCATCGCCGTCGTCACGGCGATCGTCTGGGGGTCTTTCGGCCCGCCGCCGGCGCTCACCTACGCGCTGGTCAACGCCGTCGCGGTGCTGATCATCGCCTGCCCGTGCGCGGTGGGGCTCGCGACGCCGATCTCGATCACGGTGGCGATGGGGCAGGGCGCGCTCAACGGCATCCTGTTTCGCAACGCGGAAGCCGTGGAAAAGCTGCGCGAAGTCGATACGCTCGTCGTCGACAAGACCGGGACGCTCACGCTCGGCCGGCCGCAGCTGGCGGATATCGCGGTGGCGCCGGGCTTCGAGGAGGGCGAAGTGCTCGGCCTCGTTGCGAGCGTCGAGCGCGCGAGCGAGCATCCCCTGGCGCAGGCGATCGTCAAGGGCGCCGAGGAGCGCAATCTCCCGCTGCACGCGGTCGAGAATTTCAGCTCGGTGGCGGGACAGGGCGCGCAGGGCGATGTCGCCGGCCGTCGGGTCGCGGTCGGCAGCCGGCGCTTCATGGACCCAATCGGCAGCGTGCCGCAGGCGCTCGCCGACAAGGCCGATGTCCTCCGGTCTCAAGGCAAGACCGCGATGTTCGCCGCGATCGGCGGGAAAGTCGCTGCGGTGATCGCGGTCGCCGACCCGATCAAGGAGACGACGCTGGAAGCCGTCAGAGCCTTGCAGGCCGAGGGGATATCGGTGGTCATGCTGTCAGGAGATTCGCGCAGGACGGCCGAGGCCGTGGGCAGGCAGCTCGGGATCCGCGAGGTGATCGCCGAGGTGCTTCCCAAACAGAAGGTGGACAAGATCAAGGCCCTG
>Ga0073934_10001354_pt1 | contig 59530 bp, 50 predicted proteins | sample LarsenN4metaG_FD_76834 | JGI IMG/M metagenome (GOLD analysis project Ga0073934, IMG submission 76834) | Hot spring sediment bacterial and archeal communities from British Columbia, Canada, to study Microbial Dark Matter (Phase II) - Larsen... ...
CCATCCTGGTGGATGCCGCTGCTGTGGGCGAACGCGTTGGCGCCCACGATCGCCTTGTTGGGCTGGACCACGATGCCGGTGATACTCGACACGAGGCGCGATGTGCGCGTGATCTCGCGCGTGTTGACGCCGGTGTCCACCCCGAAGACGTCCTGGCGCATCTTGAGCGCCATGACCACCTCTTCCATCGAGGTGTTACCCGCCCGCTCGCCGATGCCGTTGACGGTGCACTCGACCTGCCGAGCGCCCGCGCGCACGCCGGCCAGTGCGTTGGCGGTCGCCATGCCGAGGTCGTTGTGGCAGTGCACCGAGATGGTGACGTCGTCGATGCCCTCGACGTGGCGCACCAGCCCTCCGATCAGCGCGCCGAAGACCTCAGGGTAGGCGTAGCCGGTGGTGTCAGGGATGTTGACCACGGTCGCGCCGGCCGCGATGACCTCGCCGATCATGTGGTAGAGGAACGCCGGGTCGGCGCGGCCCGCGTCCTCGGCGTAGAACTCAACGTCGTCGGTGTAGTTGCGGGCGAGCTTGACCGCGGCCACGGCGCGCTCGACCGCAACCTCGCGACTGATGCGCAGCTTGTCGCGCAGGTGCGACTCCGACACGCCGATGCCCGTGTGGATGCGCGGCCGCTTGGCGGTCTTGAGCGCCTCGGCGGCGACCTCGATGTCCTTGGGCACGGCCCGCGTCAGCCCGCACACGACCGCCGCGTCGCCTACCTCTGCGCCGATGCGCGACACGCTCTCGAAGTCGCCGGGGCTCGAGACCGGGAAGCCCGCCTCGATGACGTCGACGCCGAGGCGCACGAGCTGCCGTGCGATCTCGAGCTTCTCCTCGGTGTTCATGGACGCGCCCGGCGACTGCTCGCCGTCACGCAAGGTGGTGTCGAAGATGTGTACGCGGTCGGTACTCATGGGATCCTCCGCAGGTGGGTGGAAGCGGTCACGGACGTGCGTGTGAGGGCCGGCGCGGGTGCCGCGACAAGCGGCAGCCGGCTACGTAAGTCGCGTGGCCGCCAGGAGGCCGAGGGATGACGGGAGCACCGACACGGCGCGCGGTAAGCGCAGCTCTGCGTACGGCGTGGCCATGCGGGTTTCGCATGGACACTCCGTAGATCGCTGCGCGTTCGCGCGCCGTGTCGGTGCGTCACACATCCCTACAGCTCCACACTCCAGGCGCCGTGCATCCCCGCTTCGGTCGAGATCTTGTTGAGCACGTCGGCCGGCACCGGGATGTCGACGTTGATCCCCATGAGCGCGTTGCCGCCCTGGGTCTCTCGGCCGACCTGCATCTGCCCGATGTTGATGTCGTAGGCGCCCAGCATCGTGCCGACCTTGCCGATCATGCCCGGCTTGTCCTCGTAGACGAAGAAGCTCATGTACTTGGACGGCGGCATGTCGAGGTCGTAGCCGTACAGCGAGACCAGACGCGGGTCGTTCTTCTTGCCCACGAGCGTGGCGCCCATCTCGACGGGGCCCTCGGGGGTCTTGGCGCGCAGGCGGATCAGCGCGACGTAGTCGTGCGTCTCGGTCTGGCGGGTCTCGGTGACGGTGATACCGCGCTGCTCGGCGTAGTAGTCGGCGTTGACGAAGTTGATCGACTCGGCACTCACCGGGGTCAGCATGCCCTTGAGCACGGCGGTCTTGAGGATGCGGGTGTCGACGTCGGCCAGCGTGCCGACGAACCCGATCTCGATCTCGTCGACGCCGCCGTGCGCCATCTGCGCGAGCATCTTGCCGAGGTCCTCGGCCAGGCCCAGATACGGGCCGACCTTCTCGAGCACATCCGGCGAGACCGGTGCGATGTTGACCGCCGTCGGCACCATCTTGCCGAGAAGCCCATCGGCGACGAACTCGGCGATCTGTTCGCCGGCGCGGTCCTGGGCCTCGGAGGTCGAGGCGCCCAGGTGCGGCGTGAGGATCACGTTGTCGAACTCGACGAGCGGCGAGTCGGTGCACGGCTCCATCTCGAACACGTCGATAGCGGCGCCGGCGACCTTGCCCGAGCGCAGCGCCTCGGCGAGCGCCTCGATCTGGTAGATACCGCCACGGGCGGTGTTCACGAGCCGCACGCCGTCCTTCATCTTGGCGAACTGCGGCGCGCCGAACATGCCGATGGTCTCTTTGGTCTTGGGCAGGTGCACGGTGATGAAGTCGGCCAGCGGCAGCATCGCCTCGGTGTCGTCGAACAGCTCGACGCCCATGGCGGCGGCGCGCTCCGGCGAGATGTAGGGGTCGTAGCCGATGAGCTTCATACCGAAGCCGCGCGCCCGCTCGGCGACGAGCGAACCGATGCGGCCCAGACCGTAGATCGCGAGCGTCTTCTCGTAGAGCTCGGCGCCGGTGAACTTGGAGCGCTCCCACTTGCACGCGCGCATCGAAGCGGCGGCGTTGGGGATGTTGCGCGCCATCGACATCATGAGCGCCATGGTGTGCTCGGCAGCCGACACGATGTTGGAGGTCGGCGCGTTGCACACGATGATGCCGCGCTCGGTGGCGGCCTCGACGTCGACGTTGTCAACGCCCACGCCCGCGCGCCCGATGATCTTGAGGTTCACGCCGGCCTCGATGACCTCGCGGCTGGCCTGGGTGGCCGAGCGCACGATCAGTGCATCGTAGGCGCCGATCTCGGCAACTAGCTGCTCGGGCGTGAGGTCGGTCTTGACGTCGACCTCGAACTGCTGGCGAAGCGCCTCGATGCCGGACTCGGCGATGCGCTCTGCTACGAGTACCTTCATCTGTCCTGTCCCCTTACTGCCCCATGAAGACGGCCTCGGCCGCCTTGATCCCGGCACCACGCTCGAACTCGTACCCGAGCTCGGACAGCGTCATCTCGAGCGCCGCCAGCGTGGTGATGATGTCGAAGTCGCCGAAGTAGCCCAGGTGGCCGATGCGGAAGATCCGGCCCGCGTAGTCGTCCTGGCCGCCGGCGATGGTGATGCCGTGCTTGTCCTTGAGGATCTTGACGATCGCCTTGCCGTCCACACCCTCGGGCACCCACACCGGGGTGACGGCGCTGCCGCGCCCTTCCGGCGGAGCGAACAGCTTCAGGCCGAGCGCCTCGCAGCCCTTGCGGGTGGCCTCGGCGAGGCGGCTGTGGCGGGCGATCGTGTTCTCGATGCCCTCCTCGCGGATCATGTTCAGCGCGATGTTGAGGCCGAGCACCAGCGTGACCGCCGGGGTGAACGGCGTCGTGTCCTTCTCGATGTTCTTCTTGTACTTCATCCAGTCGAAGTAGAACTTCGGCAGCGTAGAGCGCTCGTAGGCGCGCCAGGCCTTCTCCGATACGGTGCACGCGGCCAGGCCCGGCGGCAGCATGAGGCCCTTCTGCGACCCGGTCATGACCACGTCGAGGCCCCACTCGTCGGTCTTGCAGTCCACGGCGCCGATGCCGGTGATCGAGTCGACGATGAGCACGCACTCGTCGTAGCCCTTCACGACCGCGCCGATCGCCTGCACGTCGTTGAGCACGCCGCTCGACGTCTCGGACTGGGTGACGATCACGCCGCGCACGCCCGGGTTGGCCTCGAGCGCCGCGCGCACGTCGTCGACCGACACGACCTGGTTCCACTCGTAGGCCAGGTCGATGACGTTCACGCCGTACGTCTCGCAGATGAGCTTCTGGCGATCGCCGAACTTGCCGTTGCGGCACACGATGACCGTGTCCCCGGCGCTGAAGCAGTTGACGATGGCCGCCTCCATGACGCCGGTTCCCGACGCCGCGAACAGCAGCGCGTCACCTTGCGTCTGGAAGACGTACTTGAGCCCCTCGATGGCCGAGGCGAACGCCGCCGAGAAGTCCGGCGTGCGGTGGTGGATGATCGGCGCCGCCATGGCGAGCATGACCTCGGCGGGTACCGGGGTGGGCCCCGGCGTCATCAGGTACTTCTTCTGCATGGATGCGCTCCCCTAGTCTTTCTTGATCCAGCTGAACATGCTGCGCAGCTCGCCGCCGACTTCCTCGACGTAGTGCTCGGCGTTGATGCGGCGGGTGGCCTTGAAGCCTGCCTGGCTCGCCTTGTTCTCGAGGATCCAGTTGCGGGCGAAGGTGCCGTTCTGGATCTCCCACAGCACCTCGGCCATGGTCTCGCGGGTCTCGTCGGTGACGATGCGCGGGCCGGTGACGTAGGCGCCGTACTCGGCGGTGTTGGAGATCGAGTCGAACATCTTGGCCATGCCGCCCTCGTACATGAGGTCGACGATGAGCTTGAGCTCGTGGAGGCACTCGAAGTACGCGATCTCGGGCTGGTAGCCGGCCTCGACGAGCGTCTCGAAGCCCGCCTTCACGAGCTCGGTGGCGCCGCCGCACAGCACGGCCTGCTCGCCGAACAGGTCGGTCTCGGTCTCCTCGCGGAAGTCGGTCTCGATGACGCCGGAGCGCGAACCGCCCACACCCCACGCATAGCTGAGCGCGAGCTCCTTGGCCTGGCCGCTCGCGTCGACCTCGACGGCGATGAGGCACGGCACCCCCGAGCCCTCGGTGTAGACGCGACGGACCATGTGGCCCGGGCCCTTCGGCGCGATCATGATGACGTCGACGCCCGCCGGCGGCTCGATGAGCTGAAAGTGGATGTTGAAGCCGTGGGCGAACGCGAGCGCCTTGCCCTCGGTCATCGACTCGTGGATCTCGCTGTAGTAGGTGTGCGCCTGCGTCTCGTCCGGGGTGAGGATCATGACCAGGTCCGCCTCGGCGGCGGCCTCACGCACGGTCATGACCTTGAGGCCGGCCTCCTTGGCCTTGTTCCAGCTCGCCGAGCCGGCGCGCAGGCCCACGCGGACGTCGACGCCCGAGTCGTGCAGGTTGAGCGCGTGCGCGTGCCCCTGGCTGCCATAGCCGATGATCGCGACCGTGCGGCCCTTGATCAGCTCCGGATTGCAGTCACTCTCGTAATAGATGGTGGCCATCTTCTCCCTCTCGCCTTCCCTTCGGTTTCAGGTCTCACGCGTCGCCCCGCCTGGCTGCGGGGACGGTCTCGCGGTCGTTCCTTCTCGTCAGTTCTCCCGGCCGCGCGACAGCGCGATCTTGCCGGTCCGTGCCATCTCCTTGATTCCGTACGCGCGGAACAGGTCCTCCATGGCGTCGATCTTGTCGGTCGCGCCGGTGGCCTCGATGGTCACCGAGTTGCGTCCGACGTCGACGATCTTGGCCCTGAACACGTTCGCGATCTCGATGATCTCGTGGCGACGCTCGGGCGCCGCGTTGACCTTGAACAGAACGAGTTCGCGATCGACCGAGTCGCCCGGATCGAGTTCTTGGACCTTGATCACGTTGATGAGCTTGTGGACCTGCTTGGTGATCTGCTCGATCGGCGTGTCCGCCGCCGAGCACACGATCGTGATGCGCGACAGCGTCGGGTCCTCGGTCGTGCCGACCGCGAGCGAATCGATGTTGAAGCCGCGACGGGCGAACAGGCTCGTGACGCGCGTGAGCACGCCGGGCTTGTTCTCCACGACCACCGATAGGGTGTGCTTCATTACTCCCACACCTCCTCGAGCAGGTCGTCGTCGAGCATCTCGGAGACCGGGCAACCCGGCACCCCGCCGAGCATCTCGTCGATGGAGCCGCCCGGGGCGACCATCGGGAACACGCACTCCTCACCCGCGACGCGGAAGTCCACGAACACCGGGCCCTCGTGCGCAAACGCCTTCTTGAGCGCGGCGTCGACCTCGCTGGCCTTCTCGACGCGCAGGCCCAGCCAGCCGTACGCGTCGGCCAGCTTCACGAAATCGGGGCACCCCTGATCGAGCACCGAGGATGCGTAGCGCTTGCCGTAGAACAGCTCCTGCCACTGGCGGACCATGCCCAGGTATCCGTTGTTGAGCAAGATGACCTTGACCGGCGCACCGTTGATCGCGGCGGTCGCCATCTCCTGGCTGTTCATCTGGATAGAGCCGTCACCGGCGATGTCGAGCACGAGCGCGTCGGGCCGGGCCAGCTGCGCGCCGATGGCCGCCGGCAGCCCGAAGCCCATCGTGCCCAGGCCGCCCGACGACACCCACGAACGCGGGTTGCGCAGCGTGTAGTACTGGCACGCCCACATCTGGTTCTGGCCGACCTCGGTGCACACGATGGTGTCGCGATCCTTGCTCAGTTCACTGACACGCTGCACCACGTACTGCGGCAAGATCGTCTCGGGGTCCTCGGCGTGGCCGTAGTGCAGCGGGAACTGGCTGCGCCACTCGTCGACGACGCGCACCCACGCCTCGGTCTTGGGCTCGGCCCCCGTCTTCCTCAACTCGCCGAGAAGCCCGGTCAGCACGTTCTTGGCGTCACCGACGATGGGCACGTCGACCGGCTTGTTCTTGCCGATCTCGGCCGGGTCCACGTCGACGTGGATGATCTTGGCCTTGCTCGCGAACGCCGAGAGTTTGCCGGTGACGCGGTCGTCGAAGCGCACGCCCACGCTGATGAGCAGGTCGGTCTCGGTGATCGCGTAGTTGGTGTACTTGGCGCCGTGCATGCCGGGCATGCCGAGCCACAGGTGATGGTCCTCGGGGAACGCGCCCTTGCCCATCATGGTGGTGACGACCGGGATCTGCATGAGCTCGGCGAGGTCCTTGAGCTCCTTGGCGGCACCCGCCGCAATCACGCCGCCACCGACGTAGAGCAGCGGCTTGCGCGCCCGGGTGATCAGCGAGACCGCCTGCTTGACCTGCTTGGAGTGGCCCTTGGTCGTGGGCTTGTAGCCGGGCAGGTTGACCGTCTCGGGACGCTCGTAGACGAGCTCGCCCTTGCTCACGTCGACGGGAACGTCGATGAGTACCGGACCGGGACGGCCGGTGGTGGCGATGTGGAACGCCTCGCGGATCGTCTCGGGCAGCTCGGCGGCGTCGGTCACCAGGTAGTTGTGCTTGGTGATCGGCAGCGTGATGCCGGTGATGTCGGACTCCTGGAAGGCGTCGGTCCCCAGTACCGCTTGCGAGACCTGCGCCGTGAACACGACCATCGGGATCGAGTCCATGTAGGCGTTGGCCAGGCCGGTGATGGTGTTGGTGGCGCCGGGGCCGCTCGTCACGATGACCGGCGCGACCTTGCCGGTCGCACGGGCGTAACCGTCGGCCATGTGCATCGCACCCTGCTCGTGGCGCGGCAGCACGGTGCGGATCTGCTTGGAGTCGAACAGCGCGTCGAAGATCGGCAGCGCCACGCCACCGGGGTAGCCGAAGATCATCTCGACACCCTCGGCCTCGAGGCTCTTCACGATCGCTTCTGCGCCGGTGATGGTCTCGCTCATGAGACCACCGCCCCCTTGTCGGCCGAAGATACGAGCTTGGCGTAGCGGGCGAGCACTCCGCTGTCGACCCGCGGCTCGGGCGCCGTCCATGCCGCGCGGCGCGTTTCGAGCTCGGCCTCCTCGACGTTGAGCGTGAGCGCGCCGGCGTCGATGTCGACGGTGATCGAGTCACCCTCGGCGACCAGGCCGATGGGGCCACCCGCCGCGGCCTCGGGACTCACGTGACCGACCGCCGGGCCCTTGGTGGCGCCGGAGAAGCGGCCGTCAGTGATCAGTGCGCAGCTGGTGGCCAGCCCCATGCCCGAGATCGCGCTCGTCGGGGTCAGCATCTCGCGCATGCCCGGGCCGCCCTTGGGGCCCTCGTTGCGGATGACGACGACGTCGCCCGCGACGATCTTGCCGCCCAAGATCGCCTCGACGGCAGCCTCCTCGGACTCGAACACGCGGGCCGGGCCGGTGTGCACGCGCATCTCGGCGGGCACGGCGGACTGCTTCACGACCGCACCGTCGGGAGCGAGGTTGCCGGTCAGCACGCGCAGGCCGCCCTGGCGGTAGTGCGGGTCGTTGAGGGTGCGGACGACGCGACCGTCGGCGACCGGCGCCTGGTCGGCGATGAAGCCCATCGTCGTACCGTTGACGGTCAGAGCGTCGCGGTCGATCAGTCCGCCGCGGTCGAGTTCGCGCATGATGGCCGGGATACCGCCGACGGCGTACAGGTCCTCCATGTGCAGGTCGCTCGCGGGGCTGATGCGCACGAGGTTCGGCGTCTTGGACGACACCGCCTGCCAGTCATCGAGCGTGACCGGGGCGCCCGCCTCGCGTGCGATCGCGGTGAGGTGCAGCACCGTGTTCGACGACCCGCCGAAGGCCATGTCGAGCGTCATCGCGTTCTTGATGGCCGCCGGGGTCATGATCTGGCGTGCGGTGATGCCCCGCTCGAGCAGGTCCATCACGTGCATACCTGCGTGCTTCGCGAGGCGGATGCGCTGCGAGTAGACGGCCGGGATGGTGCCGTTGCCCGGCAGGCCCATACCGATCGCCTCGACCAGGCAGTTCATCGAGTTGGCCGTGAACAGACCGGCACAGCTGCCGCAGGTGGGGCACGCCTGCTCCTCGAGCAGACACAGCTCCTCCTCGGTCATGGTGCCGGCGTTGACCTTGCCGACCGCCGTGAAGACGGTGTCGAGGTCGACGGCTTCGCCCTTGGGGCCGCGTCCGGCCAGCATCGGCCCGCCGGAGATGACCACCGTCGGAAGATCGAGGCGGGCAGCGGCCATGAGCATGCCGGGGATGACCTTGTCGCAGTTCGGGATCATCACGACCGCGTCGAATGCGTGGGCCGAGACCGCGACCTCGACCGAGTCGGCGATGATCTCGCGGCTCACCAGCGAGTAGCGCATGCCCTCGTGGTTCATCGCGATGCCGTCGCACACGCCGATCGTCGACATCTCGAGCGGGGTGCCGCCGGCCATCAGGATGCCGTGCTTGACCGCCTCGGCTACCTTGTCGAGCATCAGGTGGCCGGGGATGACCTCGTTGGCGGAGTTGACGACCGCGACCAGCGGCCGCGAGATCTCCTCGTCGGTGAGACCGTCGGCCTTGAGCAGGCTGCGGTGGGGCGCCTTGGACAGGCCGCCCTTCATGCGGTCGCTCGCGTATGCCATGCGCACGCCCTTCCCTCACAGGGGGCGGTGGCTATCGGCCGCGTACGCGCCGCACGAGAATGCGTCGAAGCGCCGGGGCCGCCTTTGGAGGCGCACCAGCGCAAGTACTCGAGAGCGGAGATGACGAAACCGCGGGCACGCTTCCGCCCGGCCGTTTCGCCGGGACGGGAGCATCACTCCCGCGGTACCACCCCGCTTGGCGCCCGTTCTCCTCGGCGATGCGCATCACTGCGCGCTCGCGAAGGCGGGCACCCACTCGTACGGCAGGTAACGGATGCCACCGACCCGGTCTACTTGCCCGGCCGCGTGCGAAGGTCGTTCGCGAGTCATCGACGGACGGGCGTTGGTCCGAGTGGCTCAGGGGTGAGTTTCGAGACGTCCTGCGCCGGGTTTCCACCGTCCCCGGCTCTCTGATGCAAGGATTGGCCTGTACTTGTCCCCGTCATCGCCTATGCAGTGTTCGGTTGTGTAGGTCGCGAGTATACGGAAGGGCTCATACCCAGGCAACCGCGATCCGAACGCTGCCAGTCGTCGGCTTCGGACCCCCGCTTCTGTGACTCCCACCGAGGTATCGCCCTCACGCCGCACGCGCGCTATTATCGTTCGTGAATGAACTAACTGGGGGTGGGCGTGCCGAACAAGCAGGTCCGATACGCGGCGTCGATCGCCGCCGTGCTCGCGGCGGTGGTTCTCGGCGTGCCTGCCGTCACCCTCGCCGCCCCCGTGCCGGGCCCGTACAACGACTCCGGCTACAACTACACGACCGGCGGCGACGCATCGGCGACCGCCGGCAACTCCGGCCTCTACCAACGCGAGCCGGCTGACCCCGACCATATCCGCTCCTACGCGGGTCCTCACGGCGGCTACACGTCGACGACGAACAAGTGCAAGGACTGCCACGCCGTGCATTATGCGCGCGCGGGCGTACTCCTCCTGCGCGCGGCGAGCCGAGACGACGCCTGCAGCTTCTGTCATGAAGGCGGCGGCGGATCCTCGACCAACATCCAGATGGACAACGACTACGACGCCGACGGCCCCGTGGCCGGCACCGGCTCGGGCGTTGGCCACACGTTGGGCGCCACCTGGGGCGCACCCACCGACATCAAGCCGGCCTTCAGATCGCCGACCGGCCTCACATGCTTCGAGTGCCACACCCCGCACGCCGCCTCGACCCGCATGATCACGACGTTCGCCGACCCCGGACGAGCTCTGGGTGGACAGCGGGTCTCGGCCCTGTGGTCGGGCTCGACGCTGTTGACCACCACGCCGGACCCGAGCGGTATCGACCTTGCTACCTACAACGGCGGCGTCGGCTCGTACTGGGGCACCACCGTCGAGGAGGGCAACATCGCCTCGGCGCTCAACGGCGGCGTGACCCAGCACCCCGTGTGGCCGAAGGGTCGGTTCTTGCTGCTCAAGGACCCGCATCCCACGTCCGCCGAGGGAGCCGGCGACACGGCGGTGGGCACGAGCCCCGGCACCGCGGGTGAAGAGGGCACCAACAAACTCGCGATCGACTGGGAGGATCCGCTCGGTCCCGCGGACGCCGCATACGGCGGGGCCCAGGACACCGACAACGACACCGACTACTACGGCTCGCCCGGCCTGGCGACCGTGAGCGAGGTCTGCACGGACTGCCACGACGGTAGCGCAGGCGCGGTGACCCAGCGTGCGGTCGTATGGCGGCCGGCGCCCTCGGATCCGACGTCGGGAAGTTACGAGACGGCGTGGGGTCATGATGCGCAGCCGCGCGACCTGTGCCGCGCCCAGCTGCTCGACGCGGCGGGCGGCGCGGACAACCCCGACGGGCGCGACGACAACTTCGGGCCCGGCTGCCGCCAGTGCCACGCGGGCGGCTCCTCGTGCGGGCAGTGCCACGGGACCGACGCCGCGGGCGTCCCCAGGGCGGCGTACCCGAGCGACCCGCGCACGCCCGAAGCAGGCGCCACTCCCTACTGGCCGCAGGCGTCGATCAGCCGCAGCGCGGTCGCCAACCTGTCGGGCCAGTGCATCGACGCCGGTTTCAGCTGGCCACACCGCACGCTCGCCGTGAACATGCTGCCCGACGAGGTCTACGGCGTGGACTTCGACGGCTCGCCGGTCGCACCGGGCGAGTACCGCTCGGACCCGGAGACCCTGGTCACCGGGTTCCTCGCGGACCAGCCATTCGCCAGCGAACCCGCCACGACCGCGTGGAAGCCGTTCGTCGACACCCAGGCGCGCGTCGCGACAGCCGTCGCCGAGAACCTCGATGGCGTGTGCATCGCGTGCCACGGAGATGCGACCTACTACAACGGAGGCGACCCGGCGTTCTACCACTCGGGACCGGGCGGCTCTGGGTGGGAGCTGATTCTGAAGGGCCTGCCGTAGGCCGTACTGCGAAGCGGTTCGCGTCAGCCTAGACGGCGGCTTCGTGGATGATCTCGCTCAGGATGCGCTCGACCTCTGCCGAGATACCCGCGACATTCGCGCGCGGATAGATACGCGTCATGGCCGTGGGCCGCATCGTGCTGATGAAGACCTGACCGCGCTGCTCGTAGACCATCAAGGGACATGGCAGCATCAGCCCGATGCGCACGTCGCGCTCGAGTACCGCGTGTGCGTAGCGGGCGTTACAGGCCTCGATGAGGGTGAGCGGTTCGCGCTCGAAGCCCTTCTCGGCCAGCGTCCCCGAGACATCATGGATCGCCTGGACCTTGAACCCGTGCCGCTCCGCAGCCTCGACCACCGCGTCGATGGCGGCCGAGTAGGTCTTCGCCGTCTTGACGGTCATCTCCATGTGTTCCACGCGTGCCTCCGATCAGCTCGCGTTCACTGTGCGCCGGTGACCACGATCGTCCGCTTGGTACCGTCGGGACGCACGCTGATCAGCGCAGTGGTCTCTCCTTGATAGCTATTCCCCTCGCGCAAGAACAGCACGTCGCCGGTGGCCGACCATCCGTGGATCTCGGCGTCGCGGCGCGGGGTCAGATCGGTGCTCGTTCCACCGCCCGCAGGCACGACGCGTACGCGCGAATGTCCGTCGTCGCCGGTCGCGGCTACGGCGAGGCGCGCCCCGTCCGACGAGAGCGTCAGCTTGCCCCAGACGGCTCCCGATCCGCCGGGCGGGGCACCCAGTACCTTCTTGATGCTCGATCCATCGAAGGCGACTGAGATGATCGAGGGCTCACCCTTCGCATCGACCAGTCCGACGTAGACACGGTCCCTACCCACAGCGATCGCCGTGGGCTGGCCGGGAAGCGAGATGGGCTCGAAGCCGCCGTCGACACTCACGAGCAGCCGCGAGGCATCGGCGGGCGACGAGTAGCCGGCGTCGAGCGGCCGGATCACCGTGGTTCGACCGTCAGCCGAGACGGCGCCCTCCATGCCGGCCTCGAGCCGCTTGGTGCCGGTGCCGCTCGCCGAGACGCGCCAGACCTCCGGCGTCCCGCCGGCCGACGACGACAGCCGCACATACAGCACCGCCGAGGAGTCCGGGCTCCAGACCGGCGCCGATAGCTCGGCCGGGCCGACCGGTGTGCGCCGCCCGGTCGCGACGTCGTACAGCACGAGCGATCCCGACTCCACGACGGCGAGCGTTCGTGCGTCCGGCGACAGCGCGTAGGGGCCCTGCGGCACCCGCGCGACGGCTACCGCGCCCGAGCCATCTTCGGCTGCGACGTAGACCGAGCCACCAAGCCGAAACGCGAGTTTCGACGCGCGCGTGAAGCCGGTGGGCGTGGTGACCGCAGGCCCAGAGGACGAGGCTGGCGCGGAGCCGGAGGTGGCCGAAGCCGAGCCCGACGGCGGCGTCGAGGGCACAACCGGCAGGGTCGCCTCGGCGGTAGGCTCGGCAGGCTCGAACTCGGGTTGCTCGGCGCTGTTGGAGGCACCGGGCTTGGCGACGAGCGCCCAGACCAGTATCGCGGCCACGCCGACGAGGAAGACCGAGACGCTGGCGATGAGTGCGACGCGCTTGGCGCGCTTCGCATCGTCGGGCATCGGCTCGGTCATCTGAACCTTCCTCGCCTTACGTATGCGCTTACAGGGCGGCGATCAGGGCGTCGGCGTAGGCCTGCGTGCCCACCGCGCCCTCGGTGCTGCCGGTGTTGGAGCGCTTGATGTCGTAGGTGACATGGGTGCCCTCGCCGATGACCTTGCGCACGGCCGCCAGCACACGGTCGGCCGCCTCGGTCTCGCCGAGGTGCTTGAGCATCAGCATCGCCGAGAGGATCTCTGCGGTGGGGTTGGCCATGTCCTTGCCCGCATACTTAGGGGCCGAGCCGTGGACCGGCTCGAAGACGGCGCAGTCGGCACCGATGTTGGCTCCCATCGCGATGCCCAGGCCACCGATCAGGCCGGCCGAGAGATCCGAGACGATGTCGCCGTACAGGTTCGGCAGCACGAGCACGTCCCACCACTCGGGGTGCAGCACGAGCTGCATGCAGGTGGCGTCGACGATGTAGTCCTCGAACTCGATGCCGGAGTCCTTGTACTCCTCGGCGACCTCACGGGCGACCTTGAGGAACAGGCCGTCGGACATCTTGAGGATGTTGGCCTTGTGGACCGCGGTGACCTTCCTGCGGCCGTTGGCGATCGCGTAGTCGAAGGCGTAGCGCACGATGCGCTGCGTGCCGGTCACGCTGATCGGCTTGAGCGACAGGCCCGAGTCGGGGCGGATGATGCCCGCGCCGTGATCGGCGGCGAACTTGATGAGGTCGGCCGCGCCCTGGGTGCCCTGCTCGAACTCGATACCGGCGTAGAGGTCCTCGGTGTTCTCGCGCACGATGACCAGGTCGATGTCGTCATAGCGCGCACCCGAGCCCGGGATCGAGAAGGCCGGACGGAGGCAGGCGTACAGGTCGAGCTCCTTGCGGATCGCGACGTTGACGGAGCGGAAGCCCGTGCCGACCGGCGTCGTGATCGGGCCCTTGATCGCGACCTTGTTCTTGCGGATCGAGTCGAGCGTGGACTCCGGCAGCGGCGTGCCGTAGGTGTCGATGACGTCGGCGCCTGCCTCGGCCACCTCCCACTCGATGTCGACGCCGGTCGCCTCGACGACGCGCGTCATCGCGCTCGTGAGCTCGGGTCCGATGCCGTCGCCGGGAATCAGGGTCACGGTGTGCTTGGCCACGGGGGCTACCTCCGAAGTTGAGTGGTCTGTCACCTGCTGTGCGCCACCGGACACGGCTACCAGGCCGCCCGGCGCGCACGTGCGATTGTACCCGAGCTTACGACGTCGAGAAGCATCGAGGCGATCACGCCCCGATTGCATCTCGTGTCCCCGGCTTGGACGCGCTCCGATAGAGAGCACTCTCAGCCCCGCCTCGACAGGAGTGAGGAAGGACCCGCCGAAGCGGGTCCTTCCGACAAGCCATCACGCTCCAGCGGGCAGCAAAGCCCGGCTACCAGCCCCACCCATCGCTGGAGCCGTCTGACGACGAGTCCAAGTTGGTGTGGCAGGCCAGACAGTTCCAGTTCACGTCAGCGCTTTGGATGCCGTGACAGGACTTGCAGTCACTGTTGCTGTCGACATGCCTGCTCGTCTCACCGTGCAGGCCGCTGCGGCTGTGGCAGTTCGAGCACGTTCCGCGGTCATGCGGGCGGCTGTGACAGTCGTCGCACGCAGCCTTCCACGTGGAGTTGGAGGCTCCTGATGCGAGCTTGTTCGTGATGGGCGCGTGCGGCTTCGGCACTCCCGACTCGTGGCACTTGGTGCAATCGGCGCTCGAGTGGTTGCTGACGGCGTGCACCGAGGTCTCCGAGTGGCAGATGCAGGCTTCGGCCTGTGCGACGCCATGGCAATCAACGCACTCCTTGGGATGCGATGCCACCCTGTGCACCTCAGCGTTGACCTCGTGGCAGTTGGTGCATCCGCTGAACGGCTCGACGACGACGCCGGGGGTGACTCCGCTGCCGGGAGTGGGCAGGGCCGCCGCCCCCTTCGGGTGGCATGTGATGCATGGGTCCGAGAGATCGGCGGACGGGATGCTGTGGCACTTGCTGCAGTCGCTGTTGCCGTCCGTATGACGGCTGTCGAGGCTGTGCAGCTTGCTCAGCGAGTGGCAGCCGGTGCAGGTGCCCCTGTCATGCACGTAGCTGTGGCAGTCGTCGCACACGGCCCTCCACTGCGACCTGGTAGAGCTGGTCGTGAGCTTCGGCGTGATGATTCCGTGCGGCATCGAGGTGCCGGACGGGTGGCACGTGGAGCACGACTTGGCGGCGTGCGTCGTGTACGAGTGGATCTGCGTCTTGTCGTGGCATACGCAACCCATCTCGGCATCCAGGCCGTGGCAGGACGCGCATTCCGCCGGGTGCGTCGCGAGTCCGTGGATGTCGGTCGACAGCGTGTGGCAGCCCGTGCCCGTGCAGCTGTCGTACGGCTCGGCGATGGGGCCGGCGCTCTTGTGGCCATCGGCGTAGCCGGCGTGGCAGGTCGCGCACTCCTTCACGCCCGGCGTGCTGCCGGCGGCGTGGCACCCAGCGATCGCGCAACCGACATCGGTGTGCACGGTGCGAAGGTCGGTGCTGTCGTGCGGATGGCAGTACGAACCCGTGCACGTGTTGCCGGCAGGCGCGACGCCGGCATGGGCGGCGTTGATGTCAGCATGCTTGGTCGGGTGGCATGCGGTGCACGACTTGTCCCATGCACCCGTGAAGCCGTCGACCTTGAGCTCGTGACACTGCGCACACGTCACGATCCCCGTGTGCTCGGCCTTCATGTCGAGGCTGTGGCACTGCGTGCACGCAAGCGCGCCTTCTGTGCCGTTGTTGGCAGCATGCGAAGCGGCGTCGTAGTGGTTCGGATCCGCAGGCGAGAGTCCGCCATGGCAGTTCGCGCAGTCCGTCGTCGACGGCAGCGCGGGAACCCGGGCCGGGTTGGCGTGACACACGTCGCACCCGCCGAGAGAAGACCTCGCGTGCAGTGCGACAGCATCACCGGTCTCGTGGCAGGCCACACAGTCAGCACTGGCGGTTGCAGTGTGGTCGCCTGCGCCGTGGATGGTGTGACATCCGGAGCACGCGGTGTCTCCCGCCGCGATGGCGTCTTCGACCTGCTGTCCGCGCTCGCCCTCGTAGTAGTCGTGACACACGGCGCATCCGACAAGGACACGGCCGCTTGGAGTCGTCGCGGAGAAGGTGCCGTTGTGCTCCATCGGCAGGCTGACCGAATGACACTGCGCGCAGTTCATCTGCGGATCGGTCACGAACGACGATTGATGCGTCGAATCGATCGGACCGTGCACGACATGGCACGCGTCGCAGTTGGTCATCCCCGTCGCAATCGCGCCCGAGACATCGGGATCCAGCGACAGGTGGCATGTGTCACACGTGAGCGGGTTGCCGAACCGGTCCTTGCGCGGAGCCGTGATCGGGTTGCCCAGAGAATCGGTCGCGCCCATGTGCTCGAAGATCACGTTCGAGGTGTGGCAGGTCGCGCAGTCGCTCGTGTATGCGCCGCCCGCGGCACTACCCGTCCAGTAGGCGTACTGCGGCACTCCGTTCTGTACGAGCGGTGGATTCGCGTAGTGCTGCGCGAGGTGCCCGTCGGTCTCGCTGATCTGCGGGTGGCAGCTGCTACACGTGGTCGACCCGCTCGCTATCGCGCCCACAACGGCCGGGTCGGTGCTCCCGTGGCAGCCGTCGCACCCGAAGGTGGCGTCCTTCTCCTGGTGCATGACAAGCAGGTCTTTGTTGGTCGAGTGGCAGCCGACCCCACCGCAGCCGGGCATCGCCGAGTCACTCAGGTGCGCCTCCGGCGTATAGCCGTGCACGGCCGTGTTGGCAGCGTGGCATGAGCCGCACTCGGGGACGAACGCCTCCGAAGCGGCCACGGCCAGGGCGTGGCACGAGGGATTGACGCACGTGGACGGTGTCGTGGTCGTGCCCGTGCCGGTCGCCTGCAGGTACGAGACCGCAGGGTAGGTCGGCACGGCATGCGCGTCGTGTCCGACAGGTGCGGCATGGCACGTCCCGCATGCGGCCGGTCGGTGGCACCGACTGCACCCCTGTCCCGGGAACGACATCTCCGGCCACGACGTTTTCGTGTGGACCGCATGCAACTGCGACGCCGACATGTCGAGCAAACCCGCGGTCGCGAAGTAGCCATACGGCGTGTTCACGGCTGGAAGGACGATCGGCACACCGCCGGACACGCCGGCCCCGTGGCAGTCGTTGCGCGAACAGCCCGTGGTGAAGTGCTCGTGGCCCCATTTCGTCGGGCTGATTCCCGAGTGGCACGCGACACACGATGCGAGCGATACCTCGCCCACCTCGAAGTCGACCTTAGTGAACGCCCCGGATCCGGTCGCAAGATCGTGACAAGACAGACACTCGGCGTTCTCGGTGTAGGGCGGCTCAGGCGCTGCCCAAGCGGTGGCGGTGACCCCCAGACACAACACCGCAGCTAACGCTAATCCCACAAGTACGCGTTTCATTCCCACTCCTCGCTCTCGACCCGGCATGCATCCGCCTTGAGGCGGATGTCGAGCAGGTGTTCGAAGGTCGCAGCGGAGCTGGGTGCGTACGAGTCAGGTCGGGCACCAGCGGGTCTGCAACGGCCAACGAACGTCACGCAGGTCGGCCGGTTGCACCACTGGCTCGCCGCCACCCAGGTGCCCAGGCATGGGGATGGCGGGTCATCGCTTCCGATAACCACGCGATTCGCGTCGAAGCTCCCCCTTCATGGAACCGCGTGGCATTGGAAGACTCCCACTAACCCTGTGGAGTGTCAATAGTGACGCACGTCACACTTAGCCGTGCCCACACGCTCCTGAGCCGCAGGAAAACGCGCACGAGAAAGGACTGGCCTCCGCCCCTGCAAGAGGGTTCGGAGGCCAGGTAGGCGCGAGCGGTGAGGGTTCGACGCCTTCGCACGCTGCGGGGGGGGTTGGACCCCTACTTCTTCTTGCGGCCCTTCTTGGGCGCGCACGCCACGATGCGCGATGCGCGGCGCTTGAGCAGACCCTTGGCGTTCTCGGCGTCAAAACGCATGATCTCGGCCGCGGCGAGCTTGACCTCGTCGGATGCGTTACCGGAGACCATGCGGTAGACGCCGGACAGCATCGCGTCGAACTCGGAGTCACCGTGGTAGCAGCGGATCGCCTCGGCGATGAGCGGCCACACGCGCTCGGAGCGGTGTGCGGTGGTCGCGCCGTAGGCGGTCAGCATGCGAAACGCCGCCAGCCGCACCACGCCCGACTCCTCGTCGTGCAGCGCGGCCTCGGCGCCGGGCAGCGCCTTGTCGACCAGCCGCGCGTCGACCGCGACAAGCTTCTCGAAAGTGCCGAGCACCTCCCAGCGGGTCTGCGACTCGGGCCGGTGCAGCGCGTCGGCCAGATCGTCGGCGTAACCTTTGAGCTGGGCGGGGTCGTGCAGTGCCACCTGATGGACGACCGACGCCGAGAACTGGCGTAGGCGCCGGTCCTCGCCGGACAGCGCCCCGACGGCCTCGGCGAGCACCTTGGGCTCGGCGATGGCGCGCGCGGCGATATCGTCTTTCTGGTCGTCAGCCGTGAACAGCGGACCGGTCTTCTCGGCCATGCGTGGGTCCTTTCGGGGGTGGCGCTTTTCAGGCGTGCCTACAGGTTGAAGCCGCCGTGCTTCTTGAAGTGTTCCACGAGCCCGCCGTCGGCAAGCAGCTGCGCCATGACCGGCGGCAGCGGCGGGAACTCGATCTCGGTGCCCTTGGTCAGGTTCTTGAGCACACCGGTCTCAAGATCGGCCACGAGCTCGTCGCCCTCGTCGATCAGGTCGGTGTCGCACTCGATGACCGGCAGGCCGGTGTTGATCGCGTTGCGGTAGAAGATGCGCGCAAAGCTCTTCGCGAGCACCGCCTTGGTGTTGGAGTGGATCAGCACGAGCGGAGCCTGCTCGCGGCTCGAGCCCATGCCGAAGTTCTTGCCGGCGACGAGGAAGCCGCCTTCCGGCTTGACCTTGTCGTAGTAGTTGGGGTCGAGCTCCTCCATGGCGTGGTGTGCCATGGCCTCCATGTCAGCGGACTTGAACTTGTACTTGCCGCTAATGATGTAGTCGGTGTTGATGTCGTCGCCGTACTTGAAGGCCTTCGCCTTGAGTTCCATGTCGCGTGACTCCTCGGGTCGTCGTCGGTTCGGGGTCTTTGAGGTCGCCTAGCCGGCGAAGTACTTGCGCGGGTCGGTGATCTTGGCCTCGATGACCGAGGCGGCCACGGTCGCGGGGCTTCCCAGGTAGATGAACGAGTTGGAGTTGCCCATGCGGCCCTTGAAGTTGCGGTTCGCGGTGCTGATGACGTTCTCTCCGTCCGAGGGCACGCCGTTGTGGGTGCCGACGCACGGACCGCAGCCCGGCGTCACGAGCGCGGCGCCGGCCTCGACGAGCGTCTGGATGTAGCCCGCGGCGATGGCGTCGAGCAGGATCTGCCGAGAAGCCGGGGCGACGATGAAGCGCACGTCCGGGTGGACCTTGCGACCCTTCAGGATCTCGGCGGCGATGGCCAGGTCCTCGAGGCGGCCGTTGGTGCAGGTGCCGAGCACACCCTCGGCGATCGGGGTGCCCTCGACCTCCTCGATGGGGCTGACGTTGTCGACCGCGTGCGGCTTGGCGATCTGCGGGCCGATGGCGCTCGCGTCGAAGGTGAGCTCCTTGGCGTAGACCGCGTCGGCGTCGGGGTTCTGCGGGTTCGGGGTCTTGGGACCACGGCCGTCGAACCAGGCGAGCGTCTTGTCGTCGGCCTTCATGAGCCCGGCCTTGGCGCCGACCTCGATGGCCATGTTGCTGATGGTCATGCGCGCCTCGACCGACAGGTCGTCGATGACGGGGCCGTGGAACTCGATGGCCTCGTAGGTCGCGCCGTCAACGCCGATCTGGCCGGCGAGGTACAGGATCAGGTCCTTGGAGAAGACGCCCGGCTGCATGGCACCGTTGTAGGTGACCTTCATGGTGTCGGGCACCTTGAACCACAGCTTGCCCGAGGCCATCGCGGCGGCACCGTCGGTCGAGCCGACACCGGTCGAGAACACGCCGAGCGCACCGTAGGTGCAGGTGTGCGAGTCGCAGCCGACCATCAGGTCACCCGGGACGACGTGGCCCTTCTCGGGGATGAGCTGGTGGCACACGCCCTCGCCCACGTCGTAGACGGTGGCGCCGGTCTTCTTGCCGAACTCGCGCATCATCGTGTGCAGCGCGCTGACGCCCTCGAGCGGGCTCGGCGAGCTGTGGTCCATGACGACGGCGACCTTGGCAGGGTCGAACACGGAGTGCACGCCCATGTTCTCCAGCGCTCGGATGGCCAGTGGCGTGGTGCCGTCCTGGCCCATGACGAAGTCGACGTCGGCGACGACGATGTCTCCGGCGTGGGCGTCGGTCCCTGAGTGGTTCGAGAAGATCTTCTCGGCGATGGTCTTACCAGGCATGCGCGCTCTCTCCTTGCCTCGTGGCGTACTCGACGGTGCGGACTTATCCGGCCGCGCGGGTCTTGAACTCGTTGAAGAGCTCGACGAGCTCCTTGTCGAACATCGGCCGCTTGAGCTCGACGGTCTTGGCGCGCACGAGCGGCAGCAGGGCGGCCGCCTCCTCGCGCGTCATCGGGATCCCGTACTCGTGGAACTTCATCTCGAGCGTGCGGCTCCCCGAGTGCTTACCCACGACGATCTGGCGCTCGCCGCCGACCTCGTCGGGGCTGAAGATCTCGTAGGTCTTGGGGTTCTTGATGACGCCGTCGGCGTGGATGCCGCTCTCGTGGGCGAACATGTTGGAGCCGACGACCGGCTTCCACACCGGGACGGTGCGCCCGGCGGCGTTCATCACGTAGTCGACGACCTCGGTGAAGCGCTTGGTGTCGAACTTGAGGTCCATCGCCTCGACGTACTTGAGCGCCATGACGACCTCTTCGAGCGCGGCGTTGCCGGCACGCTCGCCCAGACCGCCCACGGTGACGTTGACCCAGGTCGCACCCGCGTGGATGCCGGCGATCGCGTTGGCCACGGCCATGCCGAAGTCGTTGTGCGTGTGCATCTCGACCTCGAGGCCGGTCGCCTCGATGAGCTCACGCACGACCTTGTAGGTCCGCAGCGGGTCCATGATGCCGATGGTGTCGCAGAAGCGCAGGCGGTCGGCGCCCTCGGCCTTGGCGGCCGCGGCGTACTCGCACAGGAACTCGAGGCTCGTGCGGCTCGCGTCCTCGGCGTTGACCGAGACGTAGACGTCGTGGCTCTTGGCGAAGGCGACGGCCTCGCGGATCGAGTTCAGGACCCAGGCGCGGTCCTTCTGCAGCTTGGTCTCGATGTGGATGTCGCTCGTGGCCAGCGAGATGGCCACCGCGTCGACACCGCAGTCGATCGAGGTCTGGATGTCACTGATGGCGGCGCGGTTCCAGCCCAGGACGCTCGCGCGCAGGCCCATCGAGGCGATCTGCTCGATGACCTCGCGCTCGTCGCCTCCCATCACGGGGATCCCGGCCTCGATCTGGTCGATACCGATCTCGTCGAGCATCTTGGCGATCGCGACCTTCTCGGCGTTTGTGAAGACGACACCGGCCGTCTGTTCACCGTCACGAAGGGTCGTGTCGTCGAGCTTGACCGGCGCGTTGCCGAGCATGCTCTCGACGGGCATCTCCCAGATCTTGGTCGTCTCCACGCATGACCTCCTCGGTACCGGGCGCGGGCACGCCACTTCCTTGAAGGCGCGGGCCGGCACGGCGGGTGTCGGGATGCATCCGTTTGTATCTCGGACGCGGTGACAGCGAACGGCTATTGTATCGCAGATGGTGCCTGTGATACAGGGGCAGCGTGGTGGCGAGACGATCGCGGGCCTTGTGGCGGCCGGAGGCGGCTCAGGCCCGGTCGCGCGCTCGCTCGCGGTGCTCGACGATCTCGCGGGTCAGCTCGGCACCACCCAGTGCCATGAGCGACGTGTAGTAGACCCACAGCAGCAGCGCGATGAGCGATCCCAGCGATCCGGCGAGCGTCACGCGGCTCGTGGCCGACAGGTAGTACGACAGCGCCACCTGCCCGATCGCGAACGCGAGGCCGGTGAGGACCGCGCCCGGGACCACGTCGCGCAGGTTGATCTTGCGGTCGGGCACGAGGGTGAAGGCGACCAGGAACAGCAGCGCCGCCGCGATCGTGTCGACCGCGAAGCGCCCCAGCAGGACGGTCGCCACACCGGTGGTCTCGAGCCCGGCCGCCTCGGCGATCGCACGGAGCTGCCCGACGAGGAACACGAGCAGGTTGCCCGCGATCACCGAGACGAACAGCGCCACGCCGAGCACGACCACGAGCACGAACCCGAACAGGTGCCTGCGCGCGTAGCTCCACACGGCGCCGCGCCCGTTGGTGCCCCAGATGCGCTGGAGAGCGTAGGCGAACTGCGTGAAGAACGCCGACGCCGAGTAGACCACGATGAGCAGGAACACGAAGGTCGACCAACCGCCGGAGACGACCTCGCGGACCGCCATCTCGCCGGTGAGCACCGACACCATCTCGGCGAGCGTGGTGTCGTACTCCCCCGCCTGGCTCACCGCGCTACCGACGACCGACAGCAGGTAGACGAACGGCGCGAGGGCCACGAGCAGCCAAAACGCCATCGAGGCCGCCATCATGCTGACGGCATGCTCGCCCGAGGCGTGCACCGCCGCCCGCACGATCGCGTAGGCGCTCGTGAGTGCTCGGGTCAGCCGGTCACGCATCTGCCCACGCCGGCACGAGACGGCCCGCCCCCTTCAGCGCCGCGCGGTGCTCCGCGGCCGACGGATCGAGTTCGAGCAGCAGCGCCCAGAAGCGCGCCGAGTGGTCGAGCACCCGCGTGTGCGCCAGTTCGTGCAGCAGCAGCGCGTCGACCAGCTCCGGCTCGAGGAACATCAGGTTGCGGTTGAGCGAGATCGTGCCCCGCGCCGAGCAGCTGCCCCAGCGCGAACGCTGCCGAGCAACCCGCACCGCCGAGAAACCCAGTCCGTGTGCCTGCGCGAGCTCGCCGAGACGCGCCGCGAGATGCTCGCGGCCCACCCTATGCACCCAGGCGTTGAGCGCGGCGAGGCACGCGGCACCATCATCGACCGATCCGCTCACCACAAGCGCCGAGCCGCTCTCGCGTGTCCGCACGCCGGTACCCTCGGTGTTGCGGTACTCGACACGCCAGGCGCGCGCGACCGCGGGCAGCTCGATCAGGTCGGGCAGCAGGGCATCGGGGCCGGCGAGGTGCAGGGCGCGCGCCTCGGCCACGGAGTCGAGCGCCCGGCGGGCCCACAGCTCCTTGGAGGCGACGATCTCGCCCGGGTCGCCGTTCCAGCGATGCGGCACCACCACGACCAGCCCGTCGCGCGGCGTCACCGTCAGCCGGATCCGCCGGGCGCGCCGCGAGCGGCGAACCGTGTAGGCGAGCGCCTCAGGCACGCCGCACCGTCCAGCACGAGTGGATACCGGGGCGTCGCTCGAAATCCTTGGGGATCGTGCGCTTCGTGACGTCGGCGGCGACGAGTCCTTTGCCCCACAGCCCGGCGACGTCCATCTCGAAACGCCGACGGTTGCACGAGAAGACGAGCGTGCCGCCGTCGGCGAGCAGGGCAGCCGAGCGTGCGATGAGCTCCACGTGGTCGCGCTGGACGTCGAAGGTCGACTCCATCCGCTTCGAGTTCGAGAAGGTGGGCGGGTCGCAGAAGATCAGGTCGTAGCGCGCCTCCTGAGCGGAGGCCTCCGTCAGCCACTCCATCACGTCGGCGCGCACGCGGGAGTGCGCCTCGGTGTCGAGACCGTTGAGAGCGAGGTTGCGCCGCGCCCAGTCGAGGTAGGTCGACGAGAGGTCGACCGTCGTGGTGGAGACGGCCTTGCCGGCCGCAGCATAGACGCTCGCCGTCCCGGTGTAGGCGAACAGGTTCAGGAAGCGTGTGCCGCCGGCCAGCTCGCGCAGCCACGCACGGGTGTCGCGATGGTCGAGGAACAGTCCCGTGTCGAGATACTCCGACAGGTTCACCTCGAAGAGCAGGCCGTTCTCGGCCACGGTGCCGATGACCGCGCGCTTCGACACGCGGTTGTACTGGGCGCTGCCGCGCTTGCGCTCGCGCCGCTTGAGGAACACGCGGTCGAGCCCGACTTCGAACTGCGCTGCGCAGTGTGCCACCGCGTCGACCAGCCGGGCCTCCGCGCGGGCGGCGTCGATGCCCGCGGGCGCGACGTACTCGGCCACGTGCACCCAGCGCTTGCCCTCGTGCGCACCGGCGCCCGTGTACAGGTCGACTGCGACGTTGTAGTCGGGCAGGTCGGCGTCGTAGACGCGGTAGCAGGTCACGCCGGTGCGCCGCGCCCACTTGCCGTAGTGCGCGGCCATCTTGGCCAACCGGTTGGCGAACTCGACGCCGGTCGCAGGCGCCACGGGGATCTCGGTGCCCGGCTCGACGTCTGGCGGCGTGACGGCTTGCTCGCGAGCGCGCTCCCGCTGCCGCTCGACGCGCTTCGCCGAGACACCCGTCGGCTCGGCCTTGGCGACCGCCGGAGCGACCGTGAAGACGCGCACCGGCGAGGCGATGCGGCCGTTGAACAGCTCGTGGTTCTTCTCGGCGGTCATGCCGAGACCGTCGCCGAGGAGCTCGTCGGGGGTGATGACCGCGAGCTTCCAGCCGTCGAAGCGGTCGCGCAGCGCGGTGGCGAGCTCGGCGTAGAGGCCGGGCAGTGCGGCGCGCTCCCCGATCCGCTCGCCGTAGGGCGGGTTCGTGGCCACGAGGCCGTGGGTGGCCTGCGCGGGCGGGCGCACCATGCCGGCGCGGCCGCGGCTCACCGAGACGAGACGCTCGACCCCGGCGCGGCGAACACACGCCGTCGCGGCGGCGACCGCGCGCGGGTCGATGTCGGAGGCAAGTATCGGCGGGCAGTCCTTCTCGCCGGCGGTGCGCCGCTCCTGGGCCTTGCCGACCAGGCGCTCCCACGCCTCGCGCTCGAAGCCGAGCCAGCGCGTCACGGCGTGCTCGCGGGCGATGAGCCCAGGGGCGATGTCGGCGGCCATCAGCGCGGCCTCGATCGCGATCGTGCCGGAGCCGCACATCGGGTCGACGAACGCTCCGCCGCCCGCGGCGATCTCACGCCATCCGGCGACCTCGAGCACGGCTGCGGCGAGCGACTCCTTCATCGGGGCCTCGACCTGGGCCGCCGGGTCGCGGTAGCCGCGGCGGTGCATCGGCACGCCGGACAGATCGAGCGAGATGGTGGCCTTCTCGGCGCGGATCGCGACGTTGACGCGCACGTCGGGGGTCCGCGTGTCGACCGATGGGCGGCGGCCGAACCGCTCCCGGAACCTGTCGGCGATCGCGTCTTTGCACTTCACCGCGGTGAACTGGGTGTTGCGCAGCGCGTCGTTCATGCCGACCGCGTCGATGGCGAGCGTCCCGGACGCGCGCAGGTGGTCCTCCCAGGCGATCGCCTTGACGCCCTCGTACAGCGTGTCGGCGCTCGACGCGTCGACCTCGGCCAGGCGCATCAGCACGCGCGATGCGAGCCGGCTCCACAGCAGCACGCGGTAGGCATCGGTCGGGATGCCCGAGAACAGCACGCCGGAGCGTTGCGGGCGCACGCCCTTGAGATTCAGACGCCGCAGCTCGTCGGCCAGAAACGGCTCCACCCCGCGAGCGCACGGGGCGAAGAACTGCCAAGCCTGAGTCTGTGGTTGGGTAGTCGAGGTCACACGCAGGAGTCTAGTGCATCACTCGGCGGCGCGCAGAATCTCGGCGACATCCTCGCGGACCTGCTGCGTGACGGTGTTCATGCCGCCGTAGACGCGCATGCGATCGATATCGGAGGCGCGCTCCTCGATCTGCCCGCCCACGCGGGCCGGGAGCTCGACCCCGCGCGTGAGCAGCATGACCGAGCCGGCCTTGCCCTGCGCGGGACCGCCCGCAAGCGCATCGGCGAACACATCACCGCTGGACAGCCCGCATCCGGCCCAACCCAGGCCGAGCGAGACGCCGTGCCGCGCGACGAGCACCGCGGTCGAGTAGCGGTCGCGGTCTGCAATGCGGCTGACGCTGACGCCGGTCTTCGAGACGTCACTCGCGACCTTCGCACCCACCGAGGCCTCGCCGCCGAGCACGATCGCCGAGGTCACGCCGGTGTCGCGCAGCGCGCTCGCCGTCGATGCGGGCAGCACCGCGGGGCGGACGAGCAGGATCGGGCGCACCCGTGCAGCGGAGATCGGGGCGACCGCGAGCGCGTCCGGGAAGTTCTCCCCGGTCGCGAGGTAGGCGGTGTCGACGTTGCGCCCGGCCTTACGGGCCTCGTAGACGGCCGCCCGGGCGACGGACGCGGCGGTCTCGTAGCGGTCACGCCCACCCAGGCGCACGACCTCGGGCACGTACGACGCGATACGGCTCGCGACCGCGTCGGAGACGCTCGCAGTGCCGCCCAGCACAAAGACGCGCGACGGCTTGAGCCTGAGCAGCTCGTTCTTGGTGACGGTGGGCAGGGTGCCCGGCTTGGTCAGCAGAAGCGGGCCGTCGACCGCGCCGGCCAAAGCGGCGCCGCCCAGCGCGTCGGGCCAGTTCTCGCCGTTGGCGATGACCACGGCCGCGGCGACACCCGGATACGACGTCTGTGCGGCCGAAGCGGCGCACTCATAGCGGTCGATGCCACTGATGCGCGCCTGCACGTCGGCGAAGTCGTCCTCAATGCCGGGATAGGTCCAGGTGGAGAACCCCGCGGCCTGATCGGCGTCGAGGTCCCGGATCTTGGCGATGGTGCCGGTGCGCGAGCTGGACTCCTCGTAGGCGAGGTAGGTGCCCTCGGCGACGTTGTTCCAGCGCACGAAGATGACGGTGTGCCCTGTGATGCCGGCGCTGGGGTTCTTGGGCCTGAGTACGACGTCGCCCGGCTGAAGCGCTCCGCGTGTGATCTTGTCGAGCGGTCCGGGCAGGCCCGCCGTGTCGTACGACATCGGCGTGACACCGTCGCTGCGCACGAGGCCCAGGCACATCGAAACGAAGCCGGAGCAGTCGGTGCGGTAGCCCTTGCTCGACGCGGCGGAGTCGGTCGCCGAGATGAGCACGCCGGGGACGGTCGCGTAGCGCGACTGGCTGTACGGCACGTTCTTGTCGACCCAGACCTTGCCGCGCGCGAGGACCTGGTCACGCGTCAGGGCGTGCGCAAGCGAGGGCAGCGCGAGAAGGGCTGCGACGACAAGGGAGGCGAGCAGAAGCGCTCTGCGTGTGGTGAAGCGTGTACTCATGACCGCCTTACGGAGCTGCGACGTGGTTCTACGACCGGTTCGGCCCGGCTATCTTACCACTTCGGCAGCTTCTTCCGCGAGCGTGAGCACCCGCGTAACCGACCGGTCACACTCCCGTGACCGCCGTCACGCAAACCGCCAGCGCCCCGGCAACCTCACCGGGCAGGCCCGCACGGGGCGCGCTACTGCTTCGCGAACCCCTCGACCACGTAGGTCCCGGAGCGCGGGTCCTTGCGCAAGACGATGAAGCCCAGCGCCTGGGCGTCCTCGAGCATCTGGTTGAAGGAGCGGTAGCCGTAGGTCGACTCAGAGAACTGCGGCTGCTTGCGCCGCATGGTGTCTTTGACCAGCGAGCTGTGCATGTTCTCGACGTTCTCACGCTGCAGCGCCTCGATCGTCTCAAGCAGCAGCTTGAAGGCCGGGCGCTTCTTGCGCGGCAGCGTCTCGCCCAGGGCGGGCGCTCCGGCCGGGGCCCCAATGTCCTCGTAGTAGATGAACTCGTCGCAGTTGGCCGCGAGCAGATCGCTCGTCGAATCGCGCATACCCACGCCCACGACCGACTTGCCGTTCTCCTTGAGCCGGAGCACGAGCGGCGTGAAGTCCGAGTCGCCCGAGACGATCACGAAGGTGTCGATGTGCTCCTTGGCGTAGCTCATCTCCATCGCGTCGACCACGAGGCGGATGTCGGCCGAGTTCTTGCCGGTCATGCCGCGCTCGGGGATCTCCGTGAGCTCGATGCCGAGTTCGTGGAGCGGCGAGCGGTACGTCTCGAAGCGGCTCCAGTCGGCGTAGGCGCGCTTGGTGACGATGCGCCCCTTCTCGACGAGACGCTCGAGCACCTTGGCCATCTCGACCTTCTCGGTGGTCTTGCGGCGTCCCCCGCGCGGCCCGCGCGGCGTCAGTCCCAGCGCGAGGTTCTCGAAGTCGATGAAGACGGCGAGTGAATGTGACTCGTCAGGCATGTGCCCTCCCCTGCCCGCTTCGCCCGCGCCGGAGTGCGCGGACCGCAGTCGCGGACACCTTCATCGTACCCGAGCGCACCGACATGCGCGCGAGCGGGTCCACCCGCAACCCCGCAGGGGTAGTAACCCTGACGTGGACCGTCCGCCGGAAGGAACCCCATGTCCGAGACACCCGAACTCATCGTCTACTGCCGCCGCTGGTGCGGTGACTGTCACCGCGCACTCGGCTGGCTCGACGAGCACAACATCGCCTACACGATGATCGACGTCGAGGCCGACGACGTCGCCCGGGACCGGGCGGCGGGCATCAACGGCGGCGCGCTGCACACGCCGACCTTCGAGCTGGGAAACGAGACCTGCGTGGACTTCAGGCCGGATCGTCTGAGCGAGCTTCTGGGGCTGCAGTAGCCGCCGAGAACGGCGTGTCAAACCCGTGGCGCAGGCCCGTGAGCGCGCCGAAGGCCATCCCGATCGGAACTCCGACGATGTCGGGCTGCCCCGAGCGCAGCGCCAGATACCCCAGCGGCATGACAAGCGCCGCAACGGCGAGGTTGGCGGCCACGTAGCGCATCTTGCGCCCGCGCATCCGTCGCCCGCCCCACAGACCGCCGAGGAACCCGAGCCCGGCTCCGAGCAGTGCGTAGACCCAGGTCATGCGAGCGCCCCCGTGACGCGCTCGGCGACTCCCGCACCCGCCCGCTCGTCCGCGCCGCCGTACAGCAGCCAAAGCGCCTGCGTGCCCAGCTCGGAACCGCCGGAGTCCTCCAGCGCCTCGTAGAGCCGCTTGGCGAGCGCGAGCCCGGGAAGCTCGAGGCCCATCGTCTCGGCTGAGGAGATCGCGATGCGCAGGTCCTTCACGAAGTGCTTCACGAAGAAGCCCGGCGCGAAGTCGCCGGCAAGCACCCGCGGCCCGTAGTTCGTGAGCGTCCAGGTCTGCGCGCTGCCGCCGGACAGCGTCTCGATGACGCGGGCGCGGTCGAGCCCCGCACCCACCGCGTACGCCAGGCACTCGGCCATACCGAGCATCGTGGCCGCGATGGCGATCTGGTTGGCCATCTTGCAGTGCTGGCCCGCACCCGGTCCGCCGTGGTGCGCCATCGTCTTGCCCATCGCCGAGAACAGCGGCTCGGCGCGCGCGAACGCGTCGGCCTCTCCGCCCACCATGATCGTGAGCGTCGCGTTCCGCGCTCCGACGTCACCGCCCGAGACCGGCGCGTCGAGCACCTGCAGTCCGCGGGAGCGCGCCGCCGCGGCGACCCGCTCGGCGAGTCCGGGTGACGACGTGGTCATGTCGACGAGCAGCGCCCCGGGCTCGGCGCGCTCGACGATCCCGCCGGGAGCGAGGTACGCGGCCTCGACGTCGGCCGGAAAGCCGACCATCGTGATCACCGCGTCGGCTCCCGCGGCGGCCTCACCGGGTGTCTCGGCCCAGCGGGCTCCTCGAGCCAGCAGCGGCTCGGCCTTGGAGCGCGTGCGGTTGTGGACGGTGAGTTCGAAGCCGGCGTCCATGAGGTGTCCGGCCATGGCGGCCCCCATCACCCCGGTGCCGACGAAACCGATGCGTGACAGCGTCATGCGTCCTCCCCGGATGGGGCGTCGAGCTCGGGTCCGAGCAGGTCGACGCGCGTGTAGATGACTGAGAAGCCGAGCCGCTCCATGTTGCGTTGCGATACCGACCCCGGGCGCGCCTCGGTGACGGCGAGCGTGCAGCCCGCGCGTGCAGCGAGCGCGAGGCGGTGGCGCTGCAGCGCCTGCTGGATGCCGCGCCCGCGGTAGTGCGGAAGCGTCGTATCGGCCGACAGCCAGGCGATGTCACCGGTGATCTGCAGCTCGGCGGTACCGGCGGGGCGCCCGTCGACCCACGCCAGGAACAGCCGCGTTCCGGGCCTGCGGGTCACGAGGCGGCCGAGCTCGAGCTGAGCCGGCTGCGGATCGAGCGGTGCCGAGAAACCCGTGGCCGCGACGTGGGCCCACAGCGAGCGGCCCTCCTCGTCGGCGGGCTCGGAGATGGAGAGGCCGGGCGTGAGCAGCTGCTCGCCGAGTGCAGCGTCGCCCGCGGCACACTCGCGCACCAGGACCTGCTCGAAGGAGTCAGCGACGTAGCCGAGCGCGGCGAACGACTCCAGCACGGAGCCGTCGGCCAGCGGGCATACGCTCACGACCGCGCGCTCACCCCGCTCGGCGAAGAAGTCGGTGACGGCGCGGGCATGCTCGACGGTGACCGGGCCCTCGAAGCCCAGGCCGAACGCCTGGTTCATGAGGCAGCCGCGCCCGATGTAGGCGGCCACGCCACCTGCGACATCTAGGGCGACCGCGCCGCCCTCAGGCTCGTCGACCAGCGCGGCCGTGACGAAGCTGCGCATCTCCTCGGCCGCGAGGCCCTCGAGTCGGGCGGCCAGCGCGGTGTCGGCGTGGAAGGTCAAGCGTACACGTCCCTCGTGAGTCGTCCGGATATCCCCGCCAACCACTATCGGGCTGGTAACGTGTCAGGGCAAGGAGGCGATCGCATGTCGCTCGAGCACCAGAGTCCGCAGCCGGTCAAGAAGCGGAGCGCAGGGCGCGCGTGGGCGATCGCGCTCATCGTCGTCGGCATCGTCGCGGTGCTGGTCGCCGGGACGGTGTGGCTCGTGGGGCTGACCGCGGAGCCGGTCTCGTCGCAGGCCGAGCGCCAGCGCGCCGCATACGAATCGGCGATGCGCAAGGCGGGCGTGGACGCGACGATGCCGCCCGAGCCCGTCGACCTGCGGCTCATCGAGACCTTCGGCTCGCACTCGTTCGAGGCCACGTTCACCGCCGACGAGATCGCCGCGCTGCTCAACACCTACCCCTTCACCAGCACCGTCCAGGGCGCCACGGTGTCGCTCGGTGCTGTGCGGATGGCTTTCGAGGAACCCGGCGTCGTATCGATGCGCGGCAGGCTGTCAGCGGGCGACCAGTCCTTCTCGGCGAGGCTCACCGCGCCTGCGACATGGACGGCGACGGGGCTGTCGAGCAGCGGGGTCACGGAGCTTCGGGTCTCCGGGATCGAACCCGACGCCGAGCAGACCGCGCAGGCGAGCGCCGCCGTGGTCGCGTACTTCAACGACCTGATCCGTGCGGCGCCCGGACTCGTGGTGCGTAAGGCCGCGATCGTCGAAGGCGGGCTCGCGGTCTCGGGCGACGCGCCCGACACCATCACCCACCCGCAGGTCCCCTAGTCCCCGAGGCGCTCCAGCACCCACGCCATGTTCTCGCCGAGCCGGCGCATGGTCGCGATGCCTTCCGCGTCGTCATCGACCGCGCCCACGGGTCCGCCCACGCCCAGGTTCCAGTAGCTCGAACCGACGACGATCATCTCGGCGATCAGGAAGAAGTGGTTGATGGTGTCGAAGACGTGGATCGCTCCGCCGCGGCGCACGGCCACAACAGCCGCGCCCGGCTTGCGGGCAAGCGGGTTGCCGCAGCCGCGGTTCACGTAACCGGCGCGGTCGATGAGCGCCTTCATCTCGGTGGTCACGTCGGCGAAGTACGTCGGGCTGCCCAGGATCACCGCATCGGCGGCCAGCAGCTTCTCGATGACCTCGTTGCCGAAGTCTTTGCGCCCGTAGCAGCGCCCGTCGGCCTTCTCGCGGCACTTGCCGCACGCGGTGCAGCCGCGGATGTCGGCGCGGGCGAGCTCGATGTACTCGACCTCGTGTCCGGCATCACGGAGCGGCACGAGCGCGGTCTCGATCAGACGGGCAGTGTTTCCGGCGGGCCGTGCGGAACCGTTGACGGCGATGACCTTCATGGAGGCGTCCCCTCGACTGAGTGCTCACGGAAGCGTCGCGTCCGCGCGGTGCGGGCGCCGGACTCCACTCTAGCGCGTGAGCGCGCGAAGCGTCAGTCGCGGTCCGAGGAGTCGGGCACCGGCGAGAACGCGGCCCGCCAGAAGTGGCGGTCGGCGGCCGCAAGCGCCGCTCCGATGCCGACGTAGAGCGCGCCGAGGATACCGGCGCCGATGGCGTCGGGGCGCACGAAGGTGTTCCGGATGATGATGCCGCCACCCATCATCAGCGCGATGAACAGCCACGCCTTGACCGAGAAGAACCCGAAGACGCAGGCGGTACCGCGCCGGTAGATGCGCTCGACGGCCTTCTTGGCGGTCCCGTCGAGGATGTAGCGGGTCTTCGGGATGGCGATCAGCGTGGCGAGCACCGCGCCGAGCACCCACGAGTGCCACGAGCGGTCCGAGACGTAGATGACGCCGCGAACGAGCAGGATCGACGCGCCGACCGCCCAGACGAAGGCGGCTAGGAACAGCTGCACGCGCACGGGGGCGCGCGGCGCGAAGCGCGGACGGCGCGGGGCCTCGATGGCGGCGGGGGTCTCGGCGGCCGGAGCCGGTGCGGTGGTGTCAGTCATGCGGGCCTTCCTTGCGAGCGCCGTGCCGAGTACGGCTCACGGGCGCAGCGGGTTTTGCGTGACGTAGACGAGCCCGACCGCCGGCCCGACGTGCAGCCCGATGACAGGGCTGACGGGGACGACCTCGACCTCGCGTCCGGCGATCGCCGCGATCGTGTCGCGCGCGAACTCCTCGGCGGGGGCGCGGTCGGCGATGTAGTGCACGACGGCGTCCGAGAATCCGTACGCCGAGACGTCGGCGGCGAACGTCGAGGCCATGTCGGAGAGGGCGCGCGCCTGGGTGCGCACCTTCGCGAAGGTGGCGGTCTCGCCGTTCTCGACGGTCAGGATCGGCCGGATCTGGAGCAGCTGGCCCAGCAGCGCCGATGCACTGCCGATACGCCCGCCGCGGCGCAGGTACTCGAGCGAGGCGGGCGTGAACAGGTAGCGCGAACGGGCGATGGTGTCACGCGCGGCGCTCAGGCAGCCCTCGAGCGACTCGCCGGCCAAAGCGGCCTTGGCGGCGGCGACGGCGACGAAGCCCTCCTGCATGGAGTTCGAGCGTGCGTCGACGATCTCGATGACGGCCTCGGGGATCGACTCGCGCACCATGTCGGCCGCGAGCCGTGCGGCCTGCGCCGTGCCACTCATCTTCTCGGAGATGAACACGCCGATGACGGCCGAGCCGTCGGCCACGCCCCGCGTGAACGCCTCGACCAGCGAGTCGACGGACGGCTGCGAGCTCGTGGGCAGGTGCGCCATGTCGGCCAGCCGGCGGTAGAACGCGTCGAGGTCGATGTCGATGTCGCGCATGTGGCTCTCGCCATCGTTGACCCACAGCGAGACGACCTCGATGCCCAGCTGCTCGGCGAGGCGCGCCGGCAGCGATGCGACTGAGTCTGTGACGATGCGGATGATGGCGTGCGTCCTTCTAGGGCGGTGGTCCGGGCGGCGCACCCCACGATACACGACATCGGCCGCGTACGGCCCGGCGATGTGGCCTGCGCGTGTCTCGGCGGGGGCGCCTCGCTATGCGGCGTTTCGGGAATCCTATGCACCAAGACCTTCGTCGAGAGGAGGGCTTCGTGCCCGCACCCGAATCCGCACGCCGCGTCATCGTCATGGGCGCGGCGGGCCGTGACTTCCACAACTACCTCGTATCTCTGCGCGACGACCCGAGCATCGAGGTCGTCGCCTTCACCGCGACGCAGATCCCCGGCATCGACTCGCGCACCTTCCCGCCGGCGCTTGCCGGGCCCCGTTACCCCGACGGCATCCCGATCCGCCCGGAGTCCGAGCTCGAGGCCCTCGTCGCCGAGAAGGCCGCGACCGAGGTCGTGTTCGCCTACAGCGACGTGAGCCACGAGACGCTCATGCACACCGCCTCGCGCGTGCTGGCGACCGGCGCCGACTTCCGGCTCATGGGACCGGCCGCGACGATGGTGCGCTCGTCCAAGCCGGTCATCAGCGTGTGCGCGGTGCGCACCGGCGTCGGCAAATCCGGTATCTCGCGGCGGATCTTCGAGCGGCTGCGCGACCGCGGCCTGCGCGCCGTCGACATCCGGCACCCGATGCCCTACCGCGATCTCGAGGCGATGACGGTCGAGCGCTACGCGAGCGTGGCCGACCTCGACCGCCTGGGCGTGACCGTCGAGGAGCGTGAGGAGTACGAGCACCTCGTCGAGGTGGGCGCTGTGGTCATGGCCGGCGTCGACTACGAGAAGATCCTGGCCGCGGCCGAAGCCGAAGCCGACGTGATCGTGTGGGACGGCGGCAACAACGACTGGCCGTTCTACGCCTCGGACCTCGAGATCGTGGCACTCGACCCGCACCGCCCAGGCCACGAGCGCGCCTACTTCCCCGGCGAGGTCAACTTCCGCCGCGCCGACGTGCTCGTCATCAACAAGGTCAACACCGCCGAGCAAAGCGCCGTCGACTCGCTCGTCGCAGCCGCGGCCGAGCACAATCCCGGTGCGCGACTCGTGCTCTCCGACTCGACCATCGTGGCGAGCGACCCGGCAGCGCTTGCCGGCAAGCGCGTGCTCGCGGTCGAGGATGGCCCCACGGTCACGCACGGCGGTATGCGCTACGGCGCCGCCGCACTCGCGGCGCGCGAGGCGGGCGCGAGCGAGCTCGTCAACGCCGCACCGTGCGCGGTCGGCTCGCTGGCCGACACCTTCGCGAGCTACCCGCACATGGACGCGGTGTTGCCCGCGATGGGTTACTCGGCGGCACAGCTTGCCGACCTCGAGGCCACGATTGCGGCCTGCGACTGCGACGTGGTGGCCATCGGCACCCCCATCGATCTCGCGCGGCTAATCAAGATCGACAAGCCGGTCGTCCGCGTGACCTACCGGATCACCGACCGCGGCGCGCCCACGCTCGACGAGATCGTAGACGGGTTCTGCGCGCAGCACGGGTTGGGCGCGTGACGCCGCGATGACCGCCGACTCCACAACGCGGCCGGGCGCCGACACCCCGGCCAACATGCTCGACCCCAAGGTGAAGACGGCCTGGCGGATCCAAGGCCTGGCGGTGACGCTTCCGGTCGCGCTGGCGGCCGTCGCGCTTCTCGGCATCGCGCCGGTGCTTGGCATCGACACGCTGTGGCCGATCGCGGCGCTCACGCTGGCAGCGATTGTCGCGCTGGTCGTGCAGCTGATCGTGCCGGAGTTTCGCTACCGGCGCTGGCGCTGGGAGGTGCGCGAGGAGGAGATCCGGCTCCAGGAGGGTCTGATCGTGCGATCGCAGACCGTCGTGCCGATGGTGCGCGTGCAGCACGTCGATACCGCGCAAGGACCCGTGATGGGGTGGCTCGGCCTGATGGACGTGCACTTCTACACCGCGGCGGGCGGACACACGATCCCGGCGCTCACCGAGCGCCACGCCGCCGAGCTGCGCGACCGTATCGCCACGCTTGCGAGAGTGACCGACGATGGCGGCCTCTGAGCTCGAACGCACGCACCCGCTGACGGTGCTCGTCGGCACCGGGCGGGCGCTCGTGCAGATGGTGTGGGCGCTCGTGGCCTTCGTGTTCCTCAGCATGGGCGACTCCGGCTGGGTGGCGCGCCTGGGACTCGTGGGGCTCATCGTCGTGGCGTCGCTGATCGCTGCGGGTGCGTCGTGGCTCAACTGGCTGTACTTCCGCTACGGCGTCGTCGGGACCGACCTGGTCATCGAGTCCGGATGGCTGGTGCGCAAACGCCGCGCGATTCCCATCGGCCGCATCCAGGGCATCGACATCCGAGCCGACCTCGTCTCGCGCCTGCTGGGGCTGGCCAACGTCGTCGTGCAGACCGCGGGCGGCGGCTCCGGAGATGCCGAGGCCTCCATCGGCTCCATCCCGCTCGCCGCTGCCGAGGCGCTGCGCTCCTCACTGCTCGCCGAGCGCCAGGCCACCACCGCCGAGAAACCCGCGCCGGTGGCCACGATCGCCGGCACCCCCATCGAACTCACGGACTCCGGGGCGATGGTCGGCGCCGACCCGGTCGGGCGCATGAGCGACCTGCGCGGGGCGTTCGGCGGAGCCCCTACCGAGACACCCGCGCCCACCTTCGAGTACCGCCTGCCGCTGTCCCGGCTGCTGGTCGCGGGGCTCACCTCGAACGCCGTGTTCGGCGTGTTCGCCGCGTTCGTGGCGGCCCTCGCGCAGGGTGCGCCGATGCTCCTGAGCGCCGACGGGCTGGGCGACGCGATAGCCGGGGTCGTGCTGACCGGCTCGGGTCTTGGGCTGGCCGTGCTGGTCGTCGCCGGCTCGATGTTCGCGATCGCATCACGGGACTACGGCTTCGTGGCGCGCCGGGTGGCCGACCGCATCGAGACCGAGGCCGGCCTGTTCGAGCGACGCATGACGAGCCTGCCGGTCCGGCGCATCCAGGCGGTGCGCGTCGAGTCCAACCCACTGCGCCGTGTGCTCGGCTTCGAGTCGGTGTACGCGGACACGGCGGGGTTCGGCCGCAGCGACGACCAGCAGACCGCGCAGGCCGCCTCGCCCATCCTGCCGCTGTCGCGCTCCACAGAGGTGGCCGAGCTGCTCCACGCACTGCTGCCCGAGTCCGAGCGCTTCCCGACGACACAGCCCATGGGGCGACGGTCGCTACGGTTCTACCTGACGTGGCCGACCTTCTCGGCGACGTCGCTCGTCGCCCTTGCGCTGGTCGGAGCGACCATCGCGCTGTGGCCGTCGCTCATAGGCAGCGGATACGAGCTGGCGGTGCCGGGCGCCCTGGCCGGCGTGTGCCTCACTGTAGGCGCCATCACCGCCGGACTGCAGGTCGCGGCGTGGCGCGCCTCGGGAGTGGGCGCGGACGAGCGTGCACTGTGCATCACGTACGGGACGATCGGGCGGTACCGGGTCCGGATCCCGCGCTCGCGGATCCAGTCGATCTCGTGGCGCCAGACGCCCTTCCAGGCCCGAGCCGGACTCGCGACGCTGCGGGTGGCGACCGTCTCCGGGTCGCGGGGCACGAGCTACTCGGTGCGGCACCTCGATGTCGCCGACGCGATGCGAATCGCGGAGTGGTACTCGCCATCATGAGCACCGGACCCGACAGCATCGTAGTCGCGCTTGGCGGCAACGCGATCGCGCGCCCCGGCGACGACGGGACGATCGGCGCACAGTGCCGACGTGCCGACGAGGCGCTCGCAGACGTCGCGGACCTGGCCTGTGGCGGCGCGCGGATCGTGCTCACACACGGCAACGGTCCCGTGGTCGGCAACATCGTGCTGCGCGGCGAGCTGGCCTCGGGCCAGGTGCCGCCGATGCCGCTGTTCATCGCGGGGGCGGACTCCGAGGGCGGCATCGGGCTCGTGCTGCAGCAGTCGCTGGGTAACCTGCTGCGCGACCGCGCGTGCCCGCGCCCGGTCGCAGCCGTCGTCACGCAGGCGGTGGTCGACCCCGACGACCCGGCGTTTCACCGGCCCACCAAGCCGATCGGGCCCTACTACGGCGCTGAGGCGGCAGCCGAGCTGTCCCGGGAGCGTGGCTGGAAGATGGTCCGCGAGGATGAGCGTGGATTCCGCCGCGTCGTCGCCTCCCCTCGCCCGCTCGAAGTCGTTGAGTCCCAGGTCGTCGCGACACTGACGGACGCGGGTGTGATCGCGATCGCGGCGGGTGGCGGCGGGGTGCCGGTGTGGCGCAACGACGAAGGCCACCTCATCGGGATCGACGCGGTGATCGACAAGGACTGGACGAGCGCGGTGCTCGCCGTGGCGCTCGAAGTCGAGACGCTGGCGATCCTCATGGAGGCCGACGCCGTCTACGCGGACTGGGGGACCCCTGACGCCCGCGCTTTGCGCGAGCTGACGGTCGCTGACGCCGCTGAGCTCGTCGCCTCGGGCTCGCTGTCGGCCGGCGGCATACGGCCCAAAGTCGAGGCCGCGATGCATTTCGCCAGCCACACCGGGCGAGACGCCATCATCTGCGCCGGTGGGTCGCTGGCCGCCGCGCTCGCGGGCGACGCGGGGACCCGCATCCTGGGCGCCCGCGACTGATCCCGGGCCGCCCGGCGCGCCGGGCGTACGGTCACCCAACGCGACATGTGACGGGGGTCACAGTACAACTGTGAGAGGTCCTTCATGAAGCCCGCCGAGCACCCGATATCCGTAGTGCTCGAAGACCCCGCCTAGGTCTCAATGCCCTGGAAGGACCAACGTGCTCACTGCGACGACAGGCCTCGCGAACCTGAGGCCTCACTACTGCGACGACTCGCTCGAGTTGCTTCGAGTCCTGCTCAACTCGACGTCGGCCGCTGAGGCGAACCTCGCCCTCGACGTGCTCAAGGGCATGGTGCCAGAGAAGGCGCTCGTCACCGCGTGCAACCTCCGCGAAGTCCTCGCCGCGCTGCCGTCCTCCCCCTTTGCGATGCGCGTCGACGAGGAGACGCTTGCCAAGTCTGCGGGGCTCAAGCGGCACATCGCCGCGATGGGCAAGACGCTCGACGACGGCCTTGAGCTGCACGTCACGACCGCCGGCAACCTCGTGCTCGACATCATCGTGCGCGACGGCGACGAGAAGTTCTTCTGGAACCCGGTCCCGGTGACCGACGACTACGTGAACACCCCGGTCCTGGACCTGGTCATCGACAGCCCGTGCCTGCTCGACGAGATGATCGACCTGGCCCACTGCATGGGTATCGTGCTCAACCCGAAGTTCTACCTCTCACTGGAGGACTGGCACCTCGAGTACGCGTCCGACGTGTTCGAGGGACTGGGCGACCTCTTCTAGCGGTCCTCCCACAGAAACGCCCCTGGCGACCGGGCATCGTAGACAATCACGAAGCCCAACAGGCAGCAGCATCGCAGCCGCCCGGTCGCCAGGGGCGTCTTCGCGTCGTCGCGGACGCGAACCCTTCTGATCAGTCCACCTGCGCGCGGAAGGCCGACTCCTGAGCGGCCGGCACGCTGACGGTCCCGCCCAGCACCCACCCGTTATCGATGCGCTTGCCGTTCGCTGCGATGAACGCGGCAGCGGTCGAGTGCATCGTCGTCGTGGGCGTGGTGTAGAGCAGCACGCCGCCCCGCTCGCCGAGGAACGCCCCGCCGGAGAGTGCGTCGGCCATCGATGCGGCGATACCGGTGTTGGTCTCGCGCAGCCAGCCGCGCGAGATCGCCTGGTTGGCGATCTGGCTCGCCGCGGTGTAGCGGCTGGCACTGGTGGCGAGCCGCTGCGTACCCGGCGGCACCGACGCGATGTAAGTCGACGATGAGGCCGAGTAGACCGGCTTGCCGGCCAGCGCGCCGTTGAGCACCGCCTTCACCGTCGTGGGAATGCCGGTCTTCTTGACCGCCAGCATCGGCATCACGTTGCCGTAGGCGATCGGCGAGGCAGCAAGCGCGTCGTAGAAGGCCAGAGGGTTGTCGGCGGCCACGAGTATCGCTCCCTGGACGTCAGATGCACCCTTGAGCGTGACGATGCGGTTGGCGATGGCGGCCGAAACCGCATACCGGTCCGCACCCGCGAGCCGGTCGCGAGCGCTGCTCACGCCGGGGATCGTACGGATCTCGGTCCAGCGAGCGTCGGGTATCGACGCGGTGCCGCCGACGATGTGGATGTAGAGCTGCTTGTTCTCGAGCCTACGACGCGAAGCGATCTCCGTGATCAACGACTTGGTTGAGGCCGGCACGCTCGTGGCCTTGATCGGCAGGATCGGCGCATCGTAGGCGCCGGCAAGCCCGACGGCGGACAGCAAGTCGGCCTCCTTGCCCGTCTCGCCGTTGACCACGATCACGTGGTTCACGTTGACCCACTTCTTGGTGTTGGCCGAGTCCCAACCGCGGCGGGCCATCGCCGCCGCGACCGCGTACCGATCGGCACCGGTCGCGCGCACGACGGTACCCGGCGCGTCCTCGAACTTCACCCGATCGATCATGCCGTTCGCGCCGACGGCATGACCGGCGGACCCGCCAGCCGAGAAGTCCACGCTCTGGAGCTGCGCGGTGGTCGAGGAGTTGACCGCACGCCACGAGCGCCCCCCGTCGATGGTGCGCAGGATCGTGCCGGTCGCACCCACAGCCCATCCGAGGTTGCGGTTCGAGAAGTCAATGGAGAGCAGCGTCGGCAACACACCGGTATTCGCGAACGCCCAGGTGCGGCCGCCGTCAGTGGTCATGACGATCCGGCCCTGGTCGCCCGAGGCCCACGCGGTCGTGCGATCCAGCGCACTGACAGCGTATAGATCGACGTCACCACTCAGGTTCTGCGTGGTGTCCCACGTGAGCCCTCCGTCGAGCGTGCGCAGGATCGTGCCGGCGGTGCCCACCGCCCACCCGCGCTGGTTGTCGGCCATCGACACCCCATACAGCGGCTGGGCCGTCGGGGAGATCGGGATAGCCGCCCATGTCACTCCGCCGTCGGTCGTCCGGACGATCGTACCGCCATCGCCCACTGCGACGCCGATGCCTCCCGTACCGAAGTCGACAGCAAGCAGGTTCGCCGTGGTGCCGGCCGCAGGGCGTACGCCCCACGCCTGGCCACCGTCGGTCGTCAGCAGGATCTTGGCGCCGTCGCCCACCGCGACGACCGTCGTCTCGCTCGCGGCCGCCACGGCCTTGAGCCCGGTCCCGATGCCGCTGGCCTGCGGCGCCCAGGTATTCCCGCCATCGGTCGTGGCGAGGATGGTGCCGCCGGCGCCGACCGCCCATGCGGTCGCAGCACCCGCGTGGCTGACGCCGTGCAGCTGCTGCGTCCCGTGCTCTTCCGGCTCCCAGCGGGGCACGTCGGGAACGATGCCGCCCACTGGCGCAGCGAACGCCACAGAGGTGACCGCGAGCACTGCCGCGAGCGCCGTCGCCACACCGACGTTCCTGACCGACCTGAACCTGAGTTCCTTCACGTTGCACCCTTCATGACCCCGTCGAGGCACGCACCAAGGCGCGCACCGTGCACTACTTCGTGATGGTCCTGAAACTGCTCTCCTGGCCCGCCGGCACGCTCGCCGTGCCGCCCAGCACCCAGCCGAAATCGACCTTCTTGGCGTTCGCGGTGATGTAGGCCTTGGTCGTGGACTGTATCGCGTTGGTCGACTCGGTGAACAGCAGTACGCCTCCGCGCTTGCCGAGGAACGCGCCTCCGGCCAGCGAGTCCGGGAGCTTGGCAGCCATGCCGGCGTCGGTCACGGCGAGCCAGCCTTTGCCGGTCGCAAACTTCGCGATGTCGACGGCGGCCGTGAAGCGATTGGAGTTCGCGGTCATGCGCTGGGCCCCTGCACCAGCACCCGCACCGATGTATCCCGTGCCCGAGGCGGCGTAGCGAGGCTTGCCCTTGAGCCCCGCGGAGTTCAGAACGCTCATCACCGAGGACGGGACCGCGGCCTTCTTGACCGACAGCATGGGCATCCCGGTCTGATACGCGATCGGCGAGGCCGCCAGCGCATCGTAGAACGCGTTGGGGTTGTCCGCGGCGATCAAGATCGCGCCGGGCACGTTGGCAGCGCCGCGCTTGGCGATGACGCGCTTGGCGATTTCAGCCGATACGGCGTAGCGATCCGCCCCGGCCACGCGGTCCTTGGTAGCGTTCACACCCGGGATCACGCGGATCTGGTTCCACACGGCATCGGGCACCGACGCCGTGCCCCCCACGATGATGACCGAGAGCTTCTGCCCCTGCGCCTTGCGCTTGGCTGCGATCTCGGTGATGAGGGTCTTGGTGCTCGCGGGCATCCCACTCGCCTTGACGAGCAGGACCGGGGCGTTGAACGCGCCCGAGAGTCCGGCGGCAGCCAGCGGGTCGGCCTCCTTGCCGGTCTCACCGTTGGTGACGATGACGTGGGTCACGCCGGTCCAGGCCTTGGTCTTGGCAGGATCCCATCCCTCGCGCGCCATGGCGGCCGCGACCGCGAAGCGATCGGCACCTGCGACTCGCGTGACCTTACCGGGGACGTCGGAGGGGACGACCGTGAATCCCACCGACTTGGTGGCCTCCTTGTTGCCCGCGCCGTCGGTCGTCGCGTACTCGAGCGTGTAGCTCGTGGGCACACTCGCGCGCGGCATGAACTCGACCATCTTCTCGTGTGACTCGAGGACCGGAGTGGTGGTCGCAGCGCTGCGCACGACCCACTCTGTGTAACTGTCACCCGACAGATCATCGGTCGCCGCCAAGGTGATGGTGGCCGTCTTGTCGGCGGTATAGGTGGGCTTGAGGTCCGTGACCGTCGTGACGGGCGCCTGCCGATCGATCTGCGCGTGTTCGAAGAGGTGTGGCTCCTCGTTGGAGTTCTTGTCGACGGACCAGAACTCGACGACATGGTCGCCTGGCTCCGTGATCACGAACGGCCCGTTGTAGAGATTCACGCCTCCGTCGTCTATCCGATAGTACGTCGCCGATATCCCTGAGATATCCGGGTCACCCGCATCACCCGGAGTCAGCGTCACCGTGACGTTCCCGGACGTCCACGAGATCGGGTCGATCACCGCCGTGGTGACGGGATGACTGAGGTCGGTCACCGTCGCGGTGATCTGGAACTCGACCGGCCCGGCACTCGCGCCGGCTGCGTCGTACAGCGTCACGCTGGCCACCGTGGAGCCGAACGCGTCGGGATTGAATGCGAAGCTGAGCGTCCCGTCCGACGCGATGGCCGGCATCGTCGCGAACAACGACGGGTCCGCCACGTCGATCGAAAAGCTGACCGCCTCGCTCTCGAGTGGGCCTGCGGAGATGTCCGTCGCCCACTGACCCGAGTAGGTCCCGGTGTAGCGGTCGTGGCTGACGTCCCCGCCCACCGAGAAGCTCGGCGCATCGTTGACGGGATCGACGGTGATCGTGACGGTCGTGGGCTGCGAGACACCGCCCCATGGGTCCGTCACCCGGTAGGTGAAGGTGTCGGTGCCGAAAAAGTCGGGGTCGGGCACGTAGGTGAACGAGCCGTTCGCTGCCAAGGTTGCATCACCGCTCGCCGGCCCGGTCGCGAGCTCCGAGAACATCTGATCGTTTTCGGGTGCGTCGTTGTCGTTGAGCAGCACGCCTTCTGTCGCCGGCACGCTCAGGGCACCGTCCTCGGCCACCGAGTACGCATCCGGGAACGCCTTTGCCGCCGTGTTCACCCGCAGCACCCTGATCGCGAAGGTCGTCGGTTCGCTCGCCAGTCCGAACTCGTCGCGAAGGGTCACGCTCACGGTGATCGGGTGACCGTTGTCGTGCGTCGCAGGCGTGAACGAGAGGGTCCCGTCAGGCGCGATGGTCGGCTGCTCCGAGAAGACCGCGACCATGTCGTTCGTGACCTCGAACGTCACCGTCTCCGTCTCGCCGCCGGGTCCAGGCAGCACGTTGGTCGCCCATGCCTGGGAGTACGCACCGACATCCTGCTCGACCGTCACCGACGTACCCGCCGAGAAGGACGGCGGGTCGTTGACCGGGGTCACGGTGACGGTGACCGTGGCTGGCGCCGAGACGGTCGATCCGTCCGAGGCGCGGTAGGCGAACTCATCGGTACCGAAGAAGTCCGGGTTGGGGGTGTAGATGTAGCTGCCGTCGGCCTCGACGGTCACGGTGCCGTTCGATGCGGCGGCCGCCAGCTCGGCGGTCATCGGGTCATCCTCGGGATCGACAGCGTCCGCGATCAGACTGGGCTCGGTCACCCACACGGCGCCGTCCTCGGTCACCATCGCACTCGCCGGAAGGGCAACCGGCGCATCGTTGACCGGCTGCACCGTGATCGTGAAGACGACCGGCGCGCTTGCCAACGCGGGCGAACCCGTGTCAGTGAGCGTCACGGTGACCTCGGTGCTGCCGGACACGTTCGCCGCCGGTACGAAACTCAGTGTTCCGGAATCGGTGATCGTCGGCTGCACGTCGAACAGCGCCGTGTCCGATGCGTTGACCCCGAACGAGACGGACTCGGTCTCGCCCGGGCCGGCGCTGACATTGGTGGCCCACTCAGCGGTATACGGGGTGTCCTCGTCGACCGTGACGTTGCCACCCGCAACGAAGCTCGGCGTGTCGTTGACCGGCGCGATCGAGACATAAGCGGTCGCGACCTGCGACAGATAGACACCGTCGTTGGCCCGGTAGGTGAAGTAGTCAGTGCCCGAGAAGTCGGGGTCCGGCGTGTAGGTGAACGTGCCGTCGGCATTGAGTGCGACCGTCCCGCTCAACGCGTCGTCGACAATCTCGGCCGTCAGCGGGTCACCGTCCGGATCCGCATCGTTGAGCAGTACACCCGCCGTCGCGGTCACCTCGAGGGTGGTGTCCTCGAGGCCGTAGCCGAGATGGTTCTGGAAGACGTACGCGGCGCCGGCGTCAGAGCCGTTGGCGTTGTCGTCGAGATGGTTGGTGCATGCGATCGTGCCGTCAGGCAGGGCTGCGGTGGCCGCCCCCAAGCCGAAGGTGAGTGATGTGCCGGCATCCGGAGCCCAGGCTTTTCGCATCTGAGTCCACGAACCCGTCGAGCGACGGTAGAGATACACCGAACCGTGATTGCCGGGAAGCCCGACGGTGTCATCACCGGGAGCAGCAACGGCCACGAAGTCGCCGGCCACCGACACCGACGTACCGAACTCATCGCTGCCGAGTCCATCGGCAGGCACGAGCTTGGCCTGCAGGGTCCACGTAGGCTCAGCCGCCAGAGTCCAGACGTATGCTCCCCCCGAGGCACCCCCCTTGTCGTCATCCCACCGCGCACCGACCACTATGGTGGTCCCGTCGATGTCCACGGAGTCGCCGAAGTAGTCGTTCGCGGCACCGTCCGCAGGGACAAGCTTGAACTCCTGGTTCCAGGCGCCGGCGGTCCGTTTGAAGACGTATGCCGACCCCGACTTGACGGTGTGCGTGTCAGCGAACGCTCCGACAACGATGCGGTCACCGGAGACCGCGACATTCTTGCCGAAGGCATCGTTGAGTGCGCGATCTGACGCAAGCAGCTTGCCCTCTTGGCTCCACGTTGAGCCACTGCCCCTGAACACGTACGCGGCGCCGGCGTTCGTGATGCCTTCGTCACGACCATGCGCGCTTATGACTGCCGTGTCACCGTCAAGATCGACGCTCCAGCCGAAGAAGTCGGAAAGGTTAAGGGCGTCAGAAGGCACGAGCGACGTGGCATACGACCATGTGCCCCCAGAGCGCGTATAGACGTAAGCGCTGCCGGCATTGGATTGAGGCACCGAGTTGGCCTTGCCGTAACCGCCGATCACCATGGTGTCGCCGTCAACCGCCAACCCGGTGCCGAAGTACCCCTGGGCCGATGCATCGGGCGCAGTCAGAACCTGGGCCTCGATCCACTGATCGCCTGAACGTGTGTAGACGTACACTTCGCCCGCGTCTGATCCCTCGGGGGTATCGCCTAGGTGAGTCCCGACCACAAGCGTGTTGCCATCGGTGGCGACTGAGAACTTGCCGAGGTTCTCACCCGCACCGCCCTGTGACGCCACGAACTTCTGTACGAGCCCATCCGGCAGCGCTGTCGGCTGCGTCGCCGCCGATGCCGAAACGAGCGCCATCAAACTCACAGCAGCTACCGTGGCCACCATCAGCGTCATCCGGCGAATCATCTTGGTCGCTCCACGCTCCACGTCCGACCCCCCAAGGCCATCGGTGACTCCGTCGCGCCCACCCGGGATGAGGGCGCGAAAGCAGGGACGCGCGGGCGCGCGTCATCACGGACTCTAGCACCTTCCGCGCCGAGTCTTCAGTTTGGCTCAGAGTTCGTCGAAACGCGCGAGACGGCACCCCGCCGCGGCCATCTCGGCCAGCGCCTTGTCGCCGTCGCCGGCGGCCAGATCGACCGCCCGGACGCCGTCGGTCATTACGGTCACCGCGAACCCTTCGGCACGCCCGTCGAGCGCGGTGAACTTCACGCAGTAGTCGGTGGCCAACCCCACGAGCACGACCTCGTCGACCCCGCGCTCACGCAGTGCCGCGGCCAGCCCGGTGTCCTTGAGGTGGCCGTTGTCGAAGAATCCCGAGTAGCTGTCGATCGCCGGGTCGGTCCCCTTGCGGATCACGAGGTCGATCGATACCACGTCGAGCCCGGCGTGAAACGATGCGCCGGGCCGGTTCTGCACGCAGTGATCCGGCCACAGGACCTGCGGCTGCCCCCCGAGCTCGACGACTTCCCCGGGATTGGCTCCCGGATGGTTCGACGCGAACGAGCCGTGGTCGGCCGGATGCCAGTCCTGCGTCGCAACCACCAGCTCGAACCGCTCGGCGAGTGCGTTGGCGACCGGCACCACCGCGTCGCCATCGGACACGGGCAGCGATCCGAACGGCATGAAGTCGTTCTGGATGTCGATCAGGAGCAGCGCCCTCATCGCGCCCCCCTCCCCATCCGCCCGAGGCGCGCATCTTCGATCAGCGAGCGGCGCCGCTCGGCCAGACCGGCCTCGAGGCCGACCTTGTAGACGTGAGGATTCAAGAACCGCTTGTGGCTCGCATCGAGCGAAGCGAGCTGAGCCGCCGCGCGCCCGCGCGCGACCTCGAGCGCGTCGGGATCCCACACCCGCGCGCCGTCACGCATCACCGGCACGAGCAGGTCCTCGCTCGCGACATCTGCACAGTACGTCGTGAAGCGCAGTGCATCCTCGGGATGCTGCATTGTCGGCTCGGCTGTGGGCGGCCTCTCGGTGTCGAAGACCATGTCGCCCACCATCAGCCCGTCCTCGAAGAAGCGCCGCACCTGCTGGATGCCGGGCGTCGTGACCTTCGCGGTCTGCTCGGAGACCTTGATCCGCGGCGTCCAGGCCTGCTCGTCGGGACGCCGGATCGCAGACAGCTTGTAGACACCGCCCAGGGCCGGCTGGTCCCACGCGCAGGCCAGCTTGGTGCCGACTCCCCACATGTCGATGGCCGCGCCCTGGTCCTTGAGCGAGACGATCAGGTGCTCGTCGAGCTCGTTGGACGCGACGATGCGAGCGTTCTCGAAGCCTTCCGCGTCCAGGATCTCGCGGGCGCGCTTGGACAGCCACGCGAGGTCGCCCGAGTCGATGCGGATGCCGATCATCTCGTGGCCGCGCTCGCGCAGGGCTCGCCCGACCTCGGCGGCGTGACGCACGCCCTCGAGCGTGTCGTAGGTATCGACCAAGAAGGTGCAGTTGTTCGGCAGGGCCTCGGCGTAGGCCTCGAACGCCTCGAGCTCGCTGTCGAACGCCATCACCCACGAGTGCGCATGCGTGCCGGCGACCGGGATCCCGAACCTGGCGCCTGCGAGCGTGTTGGAGGTGCCGCTCACACCGCCGACATAGGCCGCCCGGCTCGCCGAAAGCCCGCCGTCGGGGCCTTGTGCCCGGCGCAGCCCGAACTCAACGACCGGATCGCCCGCGGCCGCGGTCACGACGCGTGCGGCCTTGGTCGCCACGAGCGTCTGGAAGTTCACGATGTTGAGCAACGCCGTCTCGACGAGCTGGCACTGGGGCAGCGGGCCGGTGACGCGCACGAGCGGCTCGCGCGGGAAGCAGACGGTGCCCTCCGGCATCGCGTCCACGTCGCATGAGAAGCGCATCTGTGACAGCCACTCGAGGAACGCCGAGGAGAACAGCGGCCTGCTGTCGTTACCGGTGCGCTCGCGCAAGTACTCGATGTCAGACTCCGTGTAGCGGAACTGCTCGAGGAACTCGACGGCTTGGGCCAACCCGCACGCGATGGAGAATCCACCATCGAACGGGTTGGTGCGGAAGTAGAGATGGAAGCACGCCTGCGTGTCCCCCAGACCCGCCGAGTGATACGCGGCAGCCATCGTGAGCTGGTACAGATCGGTCATCAGCGCGCGTGACGGGGTATCCATGTAGCGGCTCCTCTCGTGGGGCTACCGTATCAGATACCCCCGACGCCGACGTCGACGGAGCACGCGTGACACGGACCCATCCACAGACCGAACCCGCAGGCGACTTCGCCGAGGCGCTCGAGCGCTACGAGCAGCGGCGCGCAGCCGAGATGGCCGACCCCGACCTCGATGACGGGTGCGCCTCGACGCTGCTTCACCACGGCGCGGCGACTGAGCGCGCGCTCGTCCTGTTCCACGGCTACACCAACTGCCCGCAACAGCTCTCCGGCATCGCCGAGCTCGCATACTCGGCGGGCCTGAATGTCTATTCGCCGCTCGCGCCCGAGCACGGCCGCACCGACCGCGACCCGTCGCGCCTCGAACACGTCACCGAACTCGACCTCGAGCGGTTCGTCACCGAGGCGGTGGCGCTCGCGTCCGGCCTCGCCGAGCACGTCGCGGTCCTGGGCTTCTCGTTCGGAGGAGTCTGCGCCTCCTGGGCGGCTCGCCACCTCGACGAGGTCAGCGAAGCGCTCATCCTTTCGCCCTCGTTCGCCCCACGCGCCACGCCGCTGTGGGCGGTCCCGTTCCTGCCGGTGTGGAGCCGCATGCTGCCGGAGCGGCAACTGTGGTGGGATCCCGTGCGCAAGGAGGGCTATCTCGGCGCGCCCTACAGCTACCGGCGCTTCTCGCGCCGAGGCATCGGCACCGTGTTCGCGCTCGGTCAGGACGTGACGCGCGGCAAAGCACGGCGATCGACGCGCCTGCAGCGGGCCGTGCTCGTACTCAACGCCACCGACGTCGCGATCAGCCCCACCGCTGCGTGGCAGGCCTTCCAAGGAGGCGTCGTGCCCATTGCAGAGGATGTGGAGCTCTACCGCTTCAAGGCCACCGACCGCTTCCCGCACGACCTCATCGACCCCAACGGCATGAGTGGCTCGCGCGCGCCGGACGTGTGGCCGGTGCTTCTCAGCCTGCTTGGCGTACAGACGGACGGTATCGAACGGCATGCGAACGATATGTGAATTCCGCCGAACGGCGGGTTTCGGTCGCGCGATCGCGGGTAGAATCGTGCCGGCTCTCGTCCGGAGAGCTTTGGGGACGAGGTTCGCGGGGAGGGTCCGATGTCAGCATCGACCAGCAGCGCAGGCGTCGACCGTGAGAGGGGCTATTCGCCCGTCGAAGGGGTCTACGAGCTGCACGCGGATGCAGCTGATGCTGTGACCGACCTCTACGCCCGCGAAGAGCTGCAGCGTCGCCGTGAGCGTACTGAGGCCGCCATCAGGCGCGCCGAGGAGACCTGCTGCGACTAGCTCGCGAGCAGCAGCTCCAACTCCGTCGAGACCGACCGGACCGCTCCGGGCCCGTGATCGGCGCCGACCGTGCGCCACAACTGAGGCACCTGGTCGAAGGGGCGTCCCCCGACCACGATCGGCAGATGCTCGTGTCCCGCTTCGCGGACACCGGCGATCGTGTCGCGCACGGCGCTGACCCGAAACGGCGTGGACGCTGACAATCCGAGGGCGTGCGGCTCATGCTCTTCGATGGCCGCCAGCACCGCCGAGTGCGGTGTGTTGGCGCCCAGATAGATCACCTGCCACCCCTGTGACTCGAGAACGTCGCAGGCCATCCGCATCCCTAGCTCGTGCTGCTCACCGGCGACGCACGCGCCGACGAAGCGCCGGTCCCGTGCCCCTGCACAGAGTCCCTCCATCGCGAAGCGCGCCATGATGACCTCGGTGGCGCCCGTCGCGTAGTGCTCCATGGCGACCGAGATGCGGCCCTGCTGCCACAGCCGGCCGACCTCGTGCTGGACCGCGCGGAACACGTGCTCGTAGATGTCTGCCCGAGAGACCCCGGCTTCCGCCTGCTCGCTCACCAGCGCCCACGCGTGCGCGCGGTCGCCCGCGAGGACGGCGTCGAGGTAGCTGCGCGCCACACCCGACAGCGGTGCCGCTTCGGGGATGGCGGTCTCGATCTCGATGGCGGCATCGGCCAGCGCATTGAGCCCGGAGTCGATGGTCGCCGCCGCCGCGTGCGCCTGGTCTTCCGGCAGCTCGGCCACGAGTGTCTCGCGGATCATCATCAGCGAGCCGACCAGGCACGAGTCGGGCAGGCCGAGATTCGCCAGCAGCACCTTGGCCCAGACCGCGTACTCGTCGAAGAGACGGTCCTCCTCGGCCATGAGCGATTGGGCGATCGCCTCGATGTGGTAGCCGGTGTCTTGCAGGCACGCGTCGTAGCGCTCGCCCACGAAGAACTGGCGCATCTGCGGGTAGGCTTTGAACTGCCGATCGACCGCCGCCGAGGCAAGCGGGCTGACGCGGGAGTTGATCTCGCGGCCGGCACCTACCGCCGACGAACAGGTCCGATTGACTGTGTGCACCGTGAAGCCCCTTCGCATGTGAACGACCGCTAACATCGTAGCATCCCCCGGTTTCCAACGTGTTTCCAATCGGCGCCACGCGGAGGCGCCCAGGTGTGGGAAGATTGGTGCATCGGGAGGCGATGTCACGTGTGCCAGTTCTGTGTCGAGCACGGTGAGGGCGAGCGTTGGTACCTGCAGGCGAAGAACTACGCCTACGACCTCGAAAGCGACCTGCGCCGCCGCGAGTACGTCATCGAGTTCATCCGCGGCTTCGGCGAGACCCGAACCAACGCGCTGAACTGGGCGAGGCGGCTCGATGCCCTACCCGCTCCGGTGGCCGACCTCGGCAAGACGGCGATCTCCCGCCACATGCAGCCGCGCCACTTCGGACAGGCCCTGCCGATCGAGGACTGCGGCGAGGTCTTCGACCTGGCGACGTCGATCACCGTCATCCCGTGCATCTGCCGCATGCACACGCCGGGCAAGTCGGCCGACGAGGTCTGCATCCTTGTCACTACCCAGCCGATCGAGCCCGTCCTCACCGAGGGCTTCTCGAGCTACGAGGACGGTCCGGACCTCGACGACTTCCACCGCATCGACAAGTCAGAGGCGATGGAGCTGCTGAGGCGTTGCGAGGAAGCCGGGCTCATGCACTCGATCTGGACGTTCCAGACGCCGTTCACCGCGGCGATCTGCAACTGCAATCTCGAGTCGGGCTGCATGGCGATGCGCATGACCGCCGGCCACGGCATCAAGCTGATGTGGCGCGGTGAGTGGGTGGCCCGTCTCGATGAGGAGCGGTGCACCCGCTGCGGTGCGTGCGCACGGATCTGCCCCTTCTCGGCCATCGAGGCCGGGGGTGGCCGCGTGACCCTGCACACCGAACGCTGCTGGGGGTGCGGCATCTGCCGGGACTCGTGCAGGCACGAGGCACTGCACCTCGCCGAGCGGCGAAGCGTCCCCGAGGTCGCCTCGATCTGGTAGTGCGCTTACGGCGTGGGGCTCGACGTCGGCGTGTCGGGCGAGCCCGCGCCCGATCCCTGGCCCATGGTGCCCAGGAGCTTCTCGGCGGGCACGAACGTGACCTGCGTCGCTCCGTCGGAGGCCACGAGGTCGAGGACGTCCCCGTTGATGCGCCAGGTCGCGACCTTGGACAGCGCCGAGATGAACGCCTTCTCTTGGGCCATGGCCTCGTCGGAGCCGGCCATCATCGTGCTGGTGGCCATCCCGATCGTGAGCTTCTCTCCGTCGAGCTCGTAGGGCGCCGAGTACTGGTTGACGGAGGCGTTGCCCGCCATCGTGCCGCCCTTGAACAGCGCGGTGACAGTGGTGTCGGCGGCCGGGCTTTGCACCCCGCCCTTGCCGTTGTTGATGCCGGTGGCGATCCAGTCCGTACCCTCGAGCGTGACGACCTTGGCGGGCACCATCGTCACGAGCACCTCGCCCGCGTCATCCAGCAGCGCGAGCGACTCGCCCTCGAGCTTGTAGCCCTTGGTCTGTCCGAGCGCCGCGAAGAACGCCGACTCGATCGCCATGAGCTCGGGCGGGCCGGCCATCTCGGTCGAGCCGATGCCCGTGAAGACGAGTGAATCGGACGTGGCCTTGTAGTCGCCGAAGTAGCCGTTGACGCCGCCGCGGCCCGTGACCCGGCCGTCCTTGAGCAGCATCGTGACATCGGCGCCGGCAGGAACCTTGAGTTCGCCGTCGGCCGCCGCGATGGCCACCGCCTGCCAGGGAGCGCCTTCGAGGCCGGCTGCCGGCGGACCGTCGGCCGAGGTCGCGGGGCCGCCGGTCGGCCCGCATCCCGAGACGAGCATCCCGGTCAGCACCAGCAAGAGTGCGGCGACGATGACCGGATGGTGGTTGGCGATTCGAGCGCGCATGGGGCCTCCGTTCGTGGCGGACTGTCAGTCTGCACACAGTGAGACGAGGCGCACCACGCCTGAGTTCACGTGTGCCTCAGCGGCTCACGGCGTGGGCGACGACGGCACGGACGAGGTGACCTCCGGTGTGGACGTCGGCACGCCGGGTGGCAGGACGGACGGCGCGGGCGCGGGCGTCGGGGTCGAGGCCTGGGGATTGAGGCCCAGGATCGAGACGACTCCGAAGTAGTCCAGCGCGACAACCGCCACTGCAGCCAGGACCACGACGGCGAGCGCGATCCAGATCACCGGGCTCACGGATGTGGAGGCCCGCTTCTCCTTCACGGGCTCGGGCAGCGGCGGCAGACCGTCGTCGATGTCGGCGAGCAGCTGCTCCTCGAAGTCGGCGCCCGGCGCCTCACCCTGGAAGGTGGGTGCGGGCACTTCGGTAGACGTCTCGGCGACGGCGGCTGCACCGACTGCGGCCGCGCCTCCCGCGGCAGCGGCCACGGCGGCGGCCGGGAACGCCTCTCCCTCGGGAGCCGGTGCGGAGGCAGGCTGCTCGTAGACCCACGAGGGCAACTCGGGGTTGACGGGCTCGGGTGTCGGCGCCGCGGGGACGCCGTAGGTTTCAGGGGCGGCGGGCTGCGGCGCGCCGTAAGGGTCGGCGACGGGGACGCCATATGCGTCGACGGCGGGCGCAGGGGCGCCGTAGGCGTCCGCGGCGGGCTGCGGCGCTCCATAGGCCTCGGGAGCCGGGGCCGCGGGCATCGCGTACGGGTCGGGGGTCGTCACGGGCGACTCCCAGCCGGCCGGGGTCGGCGCGGCGGCGGGAGCGGTCGCCGGGTAGGGCTCGGGCACAACAGGCGCAGGGGCCGGTGCGGGAGCGGGTGCGGCAGCCGGTGCGAGCTGACTGCCATCGTACGTGAGGCCGCGCTCCGGGTGCGCTGCGGCGTACGCCTGCAGAAGCGCCACGGCCTCATCGGAAGACATCCCCGTGAGGTCGCTCGGCCGGGCCTTGCCCGCCACGTCGAGCAGCAGGCTGATGAAGCTGTCAGAGCGAGCATTGAGGTCCGCCACCGCTGAATGCACCCCTTCGTGTCGCGCATCGAGATCCGCTGTTCACAGAGTAGCGGAAGAGCGACCGCGCGTGCTGTCGCCAGAGTTAACAAACCGACCGGGCGCACGACGCGTCCCTCGGGAACCTACTACTGAGCAGTTACCCCAAAGGAGGACCATGCGACTGTATCTGTTCCGCCACGGGCCGGCCGGCGACAAGCACGCCTGGAAGGGCGCCGATGCTGAGCGGCCGCTGACCGCCGAGGGCGCCGAGACCACGCGCGCCGTCTGCGCCAGGCTCGCCGAAATCGGCTTGGTGCCCGACGCCATCGTGACCAGCCCCTATGTGCGGTCGTCGCAGACCGCGGACGCTCTGGCCGAGGCGCTCGGCGGACCGGAGCCGCGCGTCGACGAGCGGCTCGCGCCGGGTTTCTCGGCGGATGATCTGGACGCGGTGCTGGCGGACCATCCGGGCGACGAGGTGGTGCTGGTGGGCCACGATCCAGACTTCTCGGCGCTGGTGGCGGAGCTGACCGGCGCTCACGTGAGGGTGCGCAAGGGCGGCATCGTGCGCATCGACCTGCCGGAGCCCGGCTCGCGCGACGGGCTGCTGGTGTGGCTCGCGCCGCCGCGCCTCATGCGGTGAGGCTCAGACGGCGGCGACGGTGACCGAGACGGGCAGGCCGAACACCCGCTCGAACAGGTCCTTCTTCTTCTGCACGGCGTAGCGTTCGGGGTGCATGTCGCCCTCGCCGTGGATGACGAGCGTCATCGACGCGCCGTCGAGGATCGCGCGCACGTGCTCGACGTGGCTCGCGCGCCCACGGTCGAGCCCGTCTGCCAGGCGTAGGATCGCGGCGATCGGCTCGACCAGCGAACGATCGGCGTCGTCGAGGGTCGCCCACGCCTCGTGACCGGACTTGGGCAGCGCCTTGGTGTGATAGCGCGCGGTGGCAGCCACCCGGCGCAGCTCGCGGTTGGTGAAACCGGGCAGGCCGGAGTGGATGATCAGGTGGTAGCTGTGCCGGTGGTGGCGGTCGTAGGCGATGTAGTAGCCCACGTCGTGGAGCAACGCGGCCGCCTCGAGGATGTCGCGACCGGCCGGGTCGAGCGTGAGCGGCGCCGCGAGCTGGTCGAACAGGTCGAGCGCGAGCGAGGCGACCTTCTCGGCGTGTACCGGGTCGTAGGCGCAGCGCCGGCCGAACGCCCTGACCGCCTCGGAGCGCGTCATCGCCGGCTCGGCAGGGCGGCGGCGGCGCACCGTGTCGATGATGATGCCTTCTCGGATGCCGCGCGCGTTGACGAAGACGCTGCCTGCGCCAGTGAGCTTCATGGTCTCCGCGAGCACGAGCGTGCCGGCGAGCACGATGTCAGCGCGCTCCGGTGCGAGGCCGGGCAGGCGCCGGCGCTCCTCGGCGGTCGAGCGCGACAGGTCGGAGAGCAGCTGCATGACGGCGGGTCGCGTCACCTCGATGCCGTGGAGGCTGTCGTGCTTGCGACCCGAGCGCGCCTCGACCATCGCGGCCACGCTCGTGACGGTGCCGCCGCTGCCGATGAGCAGCTGCACGCCGGCGGCCGCGTCGCCCACGCGCTCCTTGAGCAGCGAGCGGACGTGCTTCTTCATGCGCTTGAACCCGGTCTCGCTGATCGGGTCGGCGTCGACGAAGCGCTCCGACACGACGCGGGCTCCGAGCGGCATCGAGACGATGTGGTCGACCTCGGGGCCGACTGCGGTCACGATCTCGACCGACCCGCCGCCGATGTCGACCACGGCGCTGGTTGCGGGCAGCTCGAAGTTGGCGCTCGCCGAAAGGAAGACCAACCGGCCCTCCTCGTACTCCGAGACTATCTCGACGTCGAGACCGAGCTCGTCTTTCAGGCGCTCGGCGAACGCGGGGCCGTTGGTGGCGGTGCGCATGGCAGCGGTCGCGATCGCGCGCACCTCATCGACGCCCAGGTTGCGCCCGATGCCGAGGAACACGCGCAGCGCATCCGCCGTGGCCTGCATGGACTCGCCGGACAGCGCGCCGGTGGCCTGGAGGCCGTTGCCCAGACGCGTCGTGGCCTTCTCGTCGTCGATCACCCGGTAGCTGCCGTCGTGGGCGACCTCGACCACGATGGAGCGGACCGAGTTCGTGCCGATGTCGATGGCTTGCAGCCGCGTCATCGCTGGGCGCTGAGCCCTCCGGGCACGCACGCGATGCCCCAGCCGGTGCCGGTATGCGTACAGATCACGGAACCGGCCTCGTAGACGAAGAGGTCCTCGATCTCGTAGCGCTCGCGCAACGCGTCCGCCAGGCGATGTGCGCGCTCGAGCGACAGAGCGTGCCCGACAGCGAAACTGCCGCGCGTCTCGGAGCCCATCTGCTGTGCGATCCACTCGAGGGTGTGCTCGAGCGCCGCACCCTCACCGCGCGTACGGGCGACCGGAATGAACGAGCCGTCCTTGTCGACGGTGAGCGTCACCTTGAGGTTGAGCATGGCGCCGAGAAACGCCGAGACCTTGCCGATGCGTCCGCCTTTGGCGAGGTTGTCGAGCGAGTCGAGGCCGACGATGAGCTTGACGTTGGGACGGAGGCGGTCGAGCCGGATGAGCGCGGCATCCGCGCCCAGGCCACCGGCTGCGGAGCGGGCGGCGTCGAGGACCTGCATCGCGAGGCCCCACGAAAGGCTGAGCGAATCGAAGACGTGGACGCGGCCGGCGAACTGCTCGGCTGCCTGCCGCGCGGACTCGATGGTGCCCGAGAGCTTGTTCGAGATATGCACCGAGACGACCGACTCGGCGGTCTCAAGCGCCCGCTCGTAGGCCTCGACGAAGGCCCCGACCGGGGGCTGGGACGTGGTAGGCAGCGTCGGCGCCGAGCGCATGCGGTCGAAGAACTCCTGCTGGCTCATCTCGCCGTCGCTGTGGGTCTCTGCACCGAACGAGACCGACAGTGGCACCACGGTGATGCCGTTCTCCTCGGCGATCTCCGGCGTGATGTCGGCTGTGGAGTCGGTCACGACTGAGAACCGGCGGGTGGTCATGAAGTGCTCCCCCTGTCACGGGCGGCGCGTTCGCATGCGACACGGCCGCGGGTGTGTTGTGCGCTTTCACTGTACCCGAGATTTCGAGCCGACGGCCGACCGACCGCCGATGTCCGAGCCGCCTGATAGCATGCCCCCATGAGCACATCCCCTCTGCGCTTCCATACGATCGCCCTGCTGGCTGCGGTCGCCGCGCTGTGCGCCGGGTGTGTCGGCTACGCGACGAACGGCCCGGTGCCCGATACTGGTGCGCCGCGGGTCAAGCAGGGCGAGGTCGTGCGCGTCATCGACGGCGACACCGCGCACATCGTCATCGATGGCATGAAGGAGAAGGTGCGCTTCATCGGCATCGATACGCCCGAGTCGACGCGCGAGAAGGAGCCGTACGGGGCCGAAGCGAGCGCGTACGCCAAGAAGCTGCTGACCGACCGGACGGTATGGATCGAGACCGACGCCGAGCTGCGCGACCGCTACGGAAGGCTGCTCGCCTACGTGTGGCTCGAGCGCCCGGAAAGCGGCTCGGAGGCGGAGGTGCGCGCGAAGCAGTACAACGCGCGGGCGGTCGCCGACGGCTACGCCCAGATCTACACGTTCCCACCCAACGTGCGCTACGCCGAGGTCTACTTGGACCTGCAGCGCGATGCCCGAGAGGCCAGCAGGGGCCTGTGGGCGGTGCCGGGTGCAGCCGACCCACTCGAGGGCAAGCGCAGCGAGTCGCTCCCCTAGCGCCGCACTACTGCTGCAGCGCCGCGTCGAACGCCGCGCTCAGTGACGGCTCGGCCTGCTCCCCCACCCAGCGGTTCATCTCACGACCCTCGGGCGACACGAGCATCATCGTCGGCACGTAGCGGACGTCTTTGTCCTCGGCGAACTCCGAGGCGGCGGCGTCCTTGTCGGCCTCCGCGTAGACCTTGAACTCGATCCGGTCCCCGTACTGCGTCTCGAGCCCGTCGACCACGGGCTTCATCGCGATGCACGAGGGTCAAGTCGAGGTGCCGAAGTAGTAGAACACCGGCTTGCCGGTCTCCGACGCGGGCCACGTGACGCCGGCTGCCGGGGCTCCCATCTGCGCCGAGAGCTGCGGCGAGATCGCGCGGCCCATCCCGACGAACGCCACGCCGCTGACGATCGTCACCGCAACGCCCGCCCACATGAGCGCCAAGGCGACCTGACGGTTGGTGCCCTTCGCAATCGCCCACGCGATCACACCGCCGATCACCCCGAAGCTGAGCGGCAGCAGCCACAGCCAGCCGGAGACCTTCCCGCCGGCGGGTTTCGTGTCGAGAAGCGACGCGCCCCGCTCCATGCCGACGACCTGATCGACCGGACTCAGCGTCGGGGCGACCTGCACCTGCCCGTACGTGTTTGGAGTCGGCGACTGCACCGATTCGATCGACGCCCAGGTCAGCGTTCCATCGTCGATGACCAGCGCCACCTCGTGCGCATGGACCTCGACGTAGCGCTGAAGCAGCCCGGCCGCATCGGCGGGGTCGAACCCCGCGATCATGTCGGGAGTGACTCGTCCCTTGAGGCTGAGCAGCCGGGAGATCTGCGCATCGACCGCCTGGGTGTACTCGACCACGCTGGCTCACGCTCCTCGACGGTTGCAGGTGCCCACGCCCCACGTATCGGCCGAAGTGCATGCCTGCATGAGCCGCACGTCACACGCCGAATAGGCGATAGAGCACGAGCACCGCGAGGGCGAGCGCGAATCTGAAGGCCAGCGAACGCATCGTGAGGCGATTGTAGCGCCGATGGAACCCCGATCAGGACCCTGATTTGTCCTGCGGCGGCAGATGCGTACGACCGCCAGCCCGGCCCCGGCCACCTCGGCGGCCCGAGCGACGCGGGCGCGGCTTGTGCTGACCCGGAACGTGGGCCGGCTTAGGCGCAGGCCCGGCGGTGCGCTGCGGATCGGGAACCACGCGGCCACGGTCGTAGGCGAACCCTTCGACGTCAGCGGTGGCGATGATCGAGCCGAGCACTTTCTCGATGTCCTTGAGTACGTCGAACTCGTCGGGATCGAGCAGGCTGATCGCGTCGCCGCTCGCACCGGCACGCGCCGTACGGCCGATGCGGTGGACGTAGTCCTCGGCCGTGTTGGGCATGTCGTAGTTCACGACGTGGCTGACCTCGTCGACGTCGATGCCGCGCGCGACGACGTCGGTCGCGACCAGCACGTCGACCTTGCCCGACTTGAACGACTCGAGCGCGGCCTGACGCTGATTCTGCGAGCGATCGCCGTGGATGGCGGCGGCGCCAACGCCTGCGCGGTGCAGCTGACGGGCGAGCCGATCAGCGCGGTGCTTGGTGCGGGTGAACACGATGGTGCGGGTGTGGTCACCGGACTCCAGCAGTTTGACCAGCAGGTCGGTCTTCTGCGACCGCACGACCGGGTACAGCGTCTGTTCGATGCGCTCCACGGGCGTGGTCGCGCGGGCGACCTCCACGCGGACCGGATCGGTCAGGATCGAATCGACGATGTCGGTGACCCGCGGATCCATCGTCGCCGAGAACAGCAGGTTCTGGCGGCGCTCCGGCACCAGCGACAGGATCTTGCGCACGTCAGGCCAGAAGCCCATGTCGAGCATCCTGTCGGCCTCGTCGAGGACGAGGGTCTCGACCTTGGAGAGGTCGACCACGCGGCGAGAGTGCAAGTCGAGCAAGCGGCCCGGGCAGGCTACGAGCACGTCAGCGCCACGGCGCAGACGCTCGACCTGCGGCTGTACGCCGACGCCGCCGAAGACGGTGACGCAGCGATGGTTGGTTCCGCGCGATGCGCCGCGCACGACGTCGGCGATCTGGAGTGCCAGCTCGCGGGTGGGCGTCACGATCAGCGTCTTGACGCCGCGCTTGGTCGGGGTGCGCTGCAGGACCGGCAGCACGAACGCCGCGGTCTTGCCGGTACCGGTCTGGGCGATACCCACCACGTCCCGACCTTCAAGCACATGCGGTATGGCCTGGGTCTGGATCGGGGTCGGGTCGGAGTAGCCGAGCGCGGCCACTCCCTTGAGGAGGTGCGGCTCGAGGCCGAGCGATGCAAACGGCAACCTATTGCTCCTGGTTCTCGCGCCTCACCCGCTCACGGCGGGGGCGCGTATCGAGGCAGACACAGCTGCATCGATACGGAGCGCTACATCGGGCAGCGCAACAGAAGGCAACCGGGTCTTGGGTTCGAGGGAGTATAGCACCCGCGATGCCATATGCCCCAACGGGTATGGCCGAGGGGGCCGGCACGCGCTCTGCACCGACCCCCTCACCGACCCGCTGCATCCCCCCGCAGAGGTGTCTTCGGACTCAGCCGCTCACTGAGGGCGGTTGCCGTTCTCGCGCTCGCGCAGCTCGCGCTCGCGCTGCTCGATCGCGGCCATCTTCCGGCGGTGGACCTCGTAGGCGTCAGCGCCGAAGGACTCGAGCTTCTCGGAGAAGAACTCGTCGTCTTCGAGCTGCTTGCGGCCGTGGCGCCGATAGCCCTTCACGTTGGCCGAGACCCGCCGCATGGTGGCCTGGGCCATCTCCGGCGTGGCGTCGTAGTCGAGCATCCGCCCATCACGGATCCCGATGCCGTGTCCGACGTCGTAGGAGTCCTGGTTTGCGCCCAGGTAGATGAACTCGTAGTCCGCGAGCTTCTGGCGGTCGGCG
>Ga0073934_10001355_pt1 | contig 59462 bp, 50 predicted proteins | sample LarsenN4metaG_FD_76834 | JGI IMG/M metagenome (GOLD analysis project Ga0073934, IMG submission 76834) | Hot spring sediment bacterial and archeal communities from British Columbia, Canada, to study Microbial Dark Matter (Phase II) - Larsen... ...
AGCCGGGCTCGGCGGCGCGCCAGTGGTCTTCGTGGCGCAGGAAGGCCGGCAACACCGCCTGCCAGCGCCAGGAGGGATCGCCGGTCACCTCGGCCCAGTGGTCGTAGTCGCGCGCCTGGCCGCGCATGTAGATCATCCCGTTGATGCTCGAGCAGCCGCCCAGCACCTTGCCGCGGGGGTAGCGCAGGCGCCGGCCGTTCAGTCCCGGGTCGGGCTCGGTGAAGTAGAGCCAGTCCGTGCGCGGGTTGCCGATGCAGTAGAGGTACCCCACCGGGATGTGGATCCAGTGGTAGTTGTCCTCGCCGCCCGCCTCCAGCAGCAGCACCCGGCAGCCGGGGTCCTCGCTGAGCCGGTTGGCCAACAGGCAGCCGGCGGTGCCGGCGCCGACGATGACGTGGTCGTGGCGGGTCTGCTCCATCGGGGGATGGTAGGCGCCGGGGCCGCCGCTGCCCGGGCCGATCTGGTGCAGCGCGCCAGCCGCCGGTGCGAATGCGGGTTTGCACGGACGCAGCAAAACAACAAAGCGTGCTGCCAACCTTTACACAGTTGGCATGCGCAGTCCGATAATCGGCGGGTCTGTGTCTGGCAGCCGCGCCTCTTGCGCATGAATCGGTTCACGCAGGGTTGAGCTCCGCATGGTTCTCGTTGTTCTTCTTGAGGGCTCCCCGTGGGAAACAAGCTTTACGTAGGTAACCTGGCCTATTCCGTGCGCGACGATTCGCTGCAGCAGGCCTTTTCGCAATTCGGCACCGTCACTTCCGCCAAGGTGATGATGGACCGCGAAACCGGCCGCTCGAAGGGGTTCGGCTTCGTCGAGATGGGCTCCGATGCCGAGGCCCAGGCCGCCATCAACGGCATGAACGGTCAGGCCCTCGAGGGCCGTGCCGTCGTCGTCAACGAGGCCCGCCCGCGTGAAGAGCGTCCGGGCGGCTACGGCGGCGGCGGCGGTGGCCGCGGCGGCTACGGTGGCGGCGGCGGTGGCGGTTATGGCGGCGGTGGTGGCGGCGGCTACGGCGGCGGCGGTGGTGGCGGCGGTGGTCGCAGCCCCTACGGCGGTGGTGGCCGCAGCCCGTACGGCGGTGGCGGCGGCGGTGGCCGCGGCGGCTACGGCGGTGGCCGTGGCGGCGGTGGCCAGGGCGGTTACTGATCCGCGACGCGATCGCTGCGCCCGCACGAGGGCGCAGCGCCTGAAGAAACGCCGGCGCCTGCCGGCGTTTGTCTTTGCGGCCCCCCCCGTCGCCGGCCGCCGGGGCGATGCCGACGAGACTGCCGGCGCCGGTTCGGCGAGGCGACCCAGCGGCGAGAAGCCGTTCGGCGGCGGGGGGCGTCTCCCCGCGAGCGGCCGCCGATGCGGCCGTGCACGACGGCGCCTGCTAGTAGCGCTCGGGCCGGCGCACCCACACCTCGCTGAACCACAGCGACACGCGGAAGTGCGGCGCGTAGGTGGCCAGCACGTGGTCGGCGATCGCATCGGCCACGGCGGCGTCGCAGATGACCTTCATCTCGATGGTGCGGTCGGCCTCCCAGGCCCCCTCGCGCACGCCGCCCCGGCCGCCGCCGCGCACCTCGCTCACCGTCCAGCCCTGCGCGCCACGTTCGCCGACGTCGCGCACGAGGTTCTTCTCGAGTGCCGCCTCGGCCACGATGACGAGCAGCGTCTTCGCGTGCCGGGCTGTGGCGTCGTGCCGTGCCAGCGTCATGCCGTCCCCCCGGTGAACCTCTGCGCCAACGCGATGTACAGCGGAATGCCCGCCACGATGTTGAACGGAAACGTGATGCCCAGCGCCGCGGTGATCGACAGCGCTGCATTCGCCTCGGGAACCGCGATGCGCATCGCGGTGGGCGCCGCGATGTAGCTGGCGCTGGCCGCCAGCGTCGCCAGCAGCGCCACGCCGCCGACGCTGAGCCCCAGGGCCAGCCCCGTCGCCAGCCCCGCCAGCGCCAGCAGCGGCGGCGCCGCGATGCCCACCACCAGCACCGCGGCGCCGAAGCGCCGCACCTCGACCAGGCGCGCGCCGGCCACCAGGCCCAGCTCGAGCAGGAACAGTGCGAGCACGCCCTTGAACGGGTCGACGAACACCGCGCGGATCGGTGCCGTGCCGGCCTCGCCCGCGACCGCGCCGATGATCAGGCCGCCCAGCAGCAGCAGCACGCTCTTGCCGAACAGCACGTCGTGCGCCAGTTCGCGCCAGCGCGCCAGCCGCGCGGACGACGCCACGCCGCGCTCGCTCCAGCGCGCGAGCAGGATCCCGGCCACCAGCCCCGGCGCCTCCATCACCGCCACCCACAGTGCGGCATGGCTCTCGTACTCGATGCCTTCGCGCGCCAGCGCCGCCGTGGCCACCGCGAACGTCACCACGCTCACCGAGCCGTAGTGCGCCGCCAGCGCCGCCGCGTCGGCCGCGCCCAGCCGCAGCGTGCGCAGCAGCGGGAAGAGCGCGAACGGAATCGCGAATCCGAGCGCGACGCAGGCCGCCACCTGCGGCGCCAGCGCCGCCAGCGGTTGCTTGCTCAGCTCGATGCCGCCCTTCAGGCCGATCGCGAGCAACAGGTAGATCGACAGCGTCTCGTACAGCGCCTCGGGCAGGCGCAGGTCGCTCTTGACGAGCCGCGCCAGCACGCCCAGCACGAAGAAGAAGACGACGACGTCGATCATCTCGACGCGGGGCCTCGGCGGGGCCCGTGCGCCGGACCCGGCCCGGGGCGGGCTCGCCAGCGGGTGTCGGAGCGCCTGCGGCAGATCGCCCGCATGTCAGCCGGCCCCGTCCGCGGGCCCGCGCGGCGATGCGCCGCGCCGGGGCTTGCGCTTGCGCCCCTTGAACAGGCGGTCATAGACGACGATGGGCAGGTTGCGCAGCAGCGGGTCGACGATCGCCATCTGCCACGGGATCACGCGGCGCGGCGCCCCGGCGGCGATGGCGCGCGCGGCACGCGCCGCGAACGTGCCGGCGTCGATCAGGAACGGCATCGAGTACGGGTTGTGCGCCGTCAGCGGCGTGGCCACGTAGCCGGGCAGGATCGTCACCACGCGCACGCCGCTGCCCCGGCACTCGACGCGCAGGCTCTCGCAGTACGCGACCACCGCCGCCTTGCTGGCGCAGTAGGCCCCATGCCCGGGCAGCCCGCGCAGGGCCGCCATGCTCGCGATGCCCACCAGCGCGCCGGAGCCACGGTCGCGCATGCGCACGAGAAAGGGGTGGAAGGTGGCGGCCATGCCCAGCACGTTGAGCTGAAGCGTGTCGCGCATTACCTCGAGGTCGGCGCGGTCGGCCGTGTCCATGCCCACGCTGATGCCGGCGTTGGCGACGACCACGTCGGGCACGCCCTGGGCGTCGATGCAGGCGTGCGCGGCCGCCACGATGCTGTCGGGCTCGGCGACGTCGGCCGCATAGGCGCGGCACCGTGCCTCGTCCAGCCCCTGCTCGCGCGCCCAGTCCCGCAGCACGCCTTCGCGCCGCGCCACCAGCGCCAGCCGCCAGCCCTGGCGCGCGTAGTGCGCTGCCAGCGCCTGGCCGATGCCGCTGGACGCGCCGGTGATGAAGACGAGCGGCGCCGGATCGCGCGGCCCGGATGCCGCGGGCGCCGTCATCGCGGCTCCTCGCGCACCTTCGGCGGGAAGACCGCCCGCACCGGCCCGGCAAACTCCAGCCTGCGCGTCGCGTTGTCGTAGTCGATGCCCGCGGCCCTCACCTCCGCGCCGCCGAAGCGCGCCAGCACCGGCAGGTGCGTGCGCACGCGCTCCACGACCAGGAAGGCGTGCAGGAACTCGCTGCGGATGAACACGGGCTGCCCGGCGCTGTCGCGGCTGGTCACCTCGGCCGCGCCGAGCAGTTGCACCTCGCTGCCGTCGCCGTTGCCGAGCGCACGCCTGGCCGTCGCCAGCGTCTCGCGCCCGTCGGGTGCGAAGGCCTGGATGCGCACCCCTTCGATCTCCAGCCGGTCCGTGTCCGGAAAGTGCCGCAGCAGGTCGCCCTCGATGCGGATCTTGAGGCGGCCGTCGCTGTCGAACCTCTCGAGCGCGAAGCCCCGCATGGAGTAGTCGGGCTCGCTGCGCACGACGCGCGCGGGCGCCGGCGCGTCCGGCAGCGGCGTGTGCTTGACCAGCCACCAGGTGGCCAGCGCGATCATCAGCATCAGCAGCAACGGCAGATAGGCCGACAGCGCGTCGCGCACGCGCAGGCGCCAGGGCACCGGCGCCCGCCTCGGCGCACCTCGTCCGTCACCGTCGCCCTCGGCCGCCGCCTTGCCGCCCGCGGGGCCGAGCGAGATCGGCACCTCGGGCAGATCGGGCAGGTGAAGCTCGACGGACATCGCGCGGTCTTCCGGCCCTGGCTCAGCGCACGCTCATGCCGCGGTTCCGCTGCCGCCCGCTTCAGCGGGCGTCCAGCGTCGGCGCGGCGCCGCCGTCGCCGGCGTAGCTCCGCAGCAGCGGCGCATAGCGGCCGGCGGCCATCAGCAGCAGGTCGCAGAACTCGCGCGCGGCGCCGGCGCCCCCGCGCGCGGCGGTCACGTGATGAACGATCGCCCGCACCTCGGCGTGCGCGTTCGGCGGCGCCGCCGCGAAACCGGCGCGGGCCAGCAGCGGCAGGTCGGGCCAGTCGTCGCCGATGGCCGCGACCTCCGGCCAGCCGAGCCCGAGCGCCTCCAGCTGCGCCCGTGCCGCGGCCAGCTTGTCGCCGGCACCATAGACGGCCCGCTCCAGCCCGAGGTCGGCCACGCGTCGGCGCACCGCCGCGCTGTCGCGGCCCGTGATGACGATCGGCTCGATGCCGCCGGCGCGAAGCATCTTCAGCCCGTGGCCGTCCAGCACGCTGAAGGGCTTGACCGTCTCGCCCTCGGCACCGACGAAGAGCGTGCCGTCGGTCAGCACGCCATCGACGTCGAAGATGGCCGCCTTCATGCCCAGGGCCGGCCCCTGCGCGCGCAGCAGCAACTCGGGCGGGAACGAAAGCGCCGGCCGCGACTGAGCCACTCAGATCACCTTCGCGCGCATGAGGTCGTTCGAGTTCAGCGCGCCCACCAGCGTGCCGGCGGCATCGACCACCAGCACGCTCGTCACGCGGTGCTGCTCCATGACGCCGGCGGCGTCGACGGCGAGCGCGTCCTCGCGCACGAGGCGCGGGCCGTGGTGCATGACCTGCCCCGCGCTCAGCTGCGCGAGATGGCGCAGCTCGCCCTCCCCGCGCTCGATGAGCCGGCGCAGGTCGCCGTCGGTGAAGATGCCGAGCGGCCGCCCCGCGTCGTCGACGACGGCGGTGAACCCGAGACCCTTGCCCGTCATCTCCCGAAGCAGCTCGTTGAAGGGGGCCGCAGGGGGCACGCGGGGCACGGCCTCGCCGCTGCGCATCAGGTCGCGCACGTGCATCAGCAGCTTGCGGCCGAGGCTGCCGCCCGGGTGCGAGCGCGCGAAGTCCTCCTCGCGGAAGCCGCGCGCGTCGAGCAGCGCCACCGCGAGCGCGTCGCCGAGCGCCATCTGGGCCGTGGTGCTGGCGGTCGGAGCGAGGTTGAGCGGGCAGGCCTCCTCGGCCACCGCGCTGGACAGCACGATCTCGGCGTGCCGCGCCAGCGTCGACTCGGCGTTGCCCGTCATCGCGATCAGCCGCGCCCCGAGGCGGCGGATGGCCGGCAGGATGGCGGCCAGCTCGTCGCTCTCGCCGCTGTTGGAGAGCGCCAGCACGACGTCGCCGGCCAGCACCATGCCGAGGTCGCCGTGGCTCGCCTCGGCGGGGTGGACGAAGAACGCCGGCGTGCCCGTGGAGGCCAGCGTGGCGGCGATCTTGCGCCCGACGTGCCCGCTCTTGCCCATGCCCATCACGACCACGCGCCCGCGGCACTCGAGGATCGCGCGCACCGCCGCCGCGAAGCCCTCGTCGGGCCGACGGCCCAGCTGCGCCGCCAGCCCCTGCAGTGCACGCGCCTCGATCTCGAACGTGCGCGCAGCCAGCGCAAGCGCACGGGCGGCATCGAAGTTGGGCGGTGGCGTCATCGTGCGGCGGCGCAGGCGAGGACGGCGCGAGCCCCTGGGCCCGGCAGCCTGTCGCATACGATAGAGACGCATTCTAGGCACCGCCTCGCTGCCGGCGCCGCCGGCAGACGCGAGCGCCCGACCGTAGCCCGCGCCTTGGCCACCACCCTCGAACTCGTCCTGCTCTACCTGGTCGCCGCGGTGCTCGGCGTCGTGGCCTTCCGTTCGCTGAAGCTGCCGCCGATGCTCGGCTACCTCGTGGTGGGCGTGCTGATCGGCCCGCACACGCTGGCCATCGCGCAGGACAGCGCCGGCGTGAAGTACCTGGCCGAGTTCGGCGTCGTGTTCCTGATGTTCGTCATCGGGCTCGAGTTCAACCTGCCCAAGCTGCGCAGCATGCGCACCCTGGTCTTCGGCCTCGGGCTGCTGCAGGTGGTCCTGACGATGGCCGGCACGCTGCTCGGCCACTTCCTGCTCGTGCTGGGCTGGCACCTCGTCACCGGCGAGAACTGGGAGATGTCCTGGCGGGGCGCGGTCGTGCTCGGCGGCGCCATCGCGATGAGCTCCACGGCCATCGTCGTCAAGCTGATGGCCGAGCGGCTGGAGCTCGAGTCCGAGCACGGCCGGCGCGTGATGGGCGTGCTGCTGTTCCAGGACCTCGCCGTGGTGCCGCTGCTGGTGCTGATCCCGGCGCTGGACTCGCCGCCCGAGCAACTGGTCGCCTCGCTCGGCTGGGCCGTCGCGAAGGCGGCCGCATTGCTGGCCGTGCTGCTGGTGGGCGGGCAGCGGGTCATGCGCTGGTGGCTGACGCTCGTGGCACGGCGCAAGAGCGAGGAGCTCTTCATCCTCAACCTGCTGCTCGTCACGCTGGGCCTGGCGTGGATCACCGAGCACGCCGGCCTGTCGCTGGCGCTGGGCGCCTTCATCGCCGGCATGCTCGTCGCCGAGACCGAGTACAAGCACCAGGTCGAGACGGACATCCGGCCGTTCCACGACGTGCTGCTGGGCCTGTTCTTCATCACGATCGGCATGAAGCTCGACTGGCGGCCGGTGCTCGAGCAGTGGCTGCTGGTGCTGCTGCTGACGACGCTGCCGGTGCTGGCGAAGGCGGCTCTGGTGGCGGCGCTGGCCCGGGCCTTCCGTGCCACGCCGGGCGTGGCGCTGCGCACCGGCCTCTATCTGGCGCAGGCCGGCGAATTCGGCTTCGTGCTGCTGACCCTGGGCAGCGACAGCGGCCTCGTGGCGCCGCAGTGGATGAGCCCGGTGCTGGCCAGCATGGTGCTGTCCATGCTGGCCACGCCCTTCCTCGTGATGCACAGCAACGCGATCGTCAACCGGCTCAGCGCGAGCGACTGGCTGATGCAGTCCGTCGCGCTGACGACGATCGCGAAGCGATCGATGGCCACCGAGCGCCACGTGATCATCTGCGGCTACGGGCGCAGCGGCCAGAACCTGGCGCGCCTGCTGGCGAAGGAGCGCATCCCCTACATGGCGCTCGATCTCGACCCGGACCGCGTGCGCCAGGCCGCCGCGGCCGGGCAGAGCGTGGTCTTCGGCGACGCCGCACGGCTGCAGAGCCTGATGGCCGCCGGCCTGGCGCGCGCCGCCGCCGTGGTGGTGAGCTACCACGACACCCCCTCGGCGCTGAGGATCCTGGCCCTCGTGCAAAGCCACGCGCCCAACGTGCCGGTGCTGGTGCGCACGATCGACGACGTTGACATCGACCGCCTGAAGGCCGCCGGCGCCACCGAGGTCGTGCCGGAGGCGGTGGAGGGCTCGCTGATGCTCGCCGGGCACGCGCTGGCGCTCGTCGGCGTGCCGATGCAGCGCGTCATCCGCATCACGCGCGACGCGCGCGACGCGCGCTACAGCCTGCTGCGCGGCTACTTCCATGGCGCCGACGACGACACAGCCGCCGAACTCGACCAGGCGCGGCTGCAGAGCGTGACGCTGCCCGAGGCGGCCGGCTGCCTCGGCAAGACGCTCGACGAACAGGCGCTGCACGCCGTGGGCGTGAGCGTGGTGTCGATCCGGCACGCCGCCGGCCGCGTGACCGAGCCGGACCCGGCGCACCGCCTCAGCGCCGGCGACACGCTGGTGCTCTCCGGCTTGCCGGAGCCCCTCGCACTGGCCGAAGAGAAACTGCTGCGCGGCTGAGCGAGCCTCGTGGCGGCGATCGACGGCGGATCGGCGCGAGCGAGACCGGCACTGGCCCACGGGCCTCCTTCGCGCGCCCGGGGCGACCCCACGCCCCACCGGGAGTCCTGCGTCGCGCTAGGCTGGATCGATGCGACTACGCCACACCGTCCAAGCGCCCGCCTCCCAGACCTTGTCGCGCCGAGTGATGCTGCTCGTGACGGGGGCCGCTTTCCTGGGACCTGCGCGCGCCGGCGACGCGGTACGCGACCTGCTCGTGCGCGGCGCCGCGGTCATCGCCTTCCGCCACGCCCTGGCCCCGGGCACCTTCGACCCCGAGGGGTTTCGCCTCGACGACTGCCGCACGCAGCGCAACCTCAGCGACGAAGGACGCGAGCAGGCGCGCCGCATCGGAGCCTGGTTTCGCGCCCAGGGCCTCGCCCCCGCCCGGGTGCGATCCAGCCCCTGGTGCCGGTGCATCGACACCGCCAACCTGGCGTTCGGGCGCGCCGACGCCTGGGGCGCGCTCGCGTCGCCGCGAGGCAGCGATGAAGCCGGCAAGCCGCAGCGCATGGCCGAACTGCGCGCTGCGCTGGCGCAGGTGCCCGCCGACCGGTTCGAGGCCTGGGTGACCCACCAGTTCGTGCTCCAGGACCTCGCGGGCACCCCGACGCAGTCGGGCGAGGCCCTGGTGCTGAAGGCAGGCGGCGCCGGCGGCGTGCAGGTGCTGGCGCGCGCGGTGCTCCACTGAGCGGGCGCCGCGTGCGCTCCTATGATTGGCGCATGCCCGCAGACGCCACCCCGCTGCTGCTGCAGGACCCGGGCGCCTACATCAAGGCGCACATCCGCACGGTACCCGACTGGCCCGAGAAGGGCGTGATGTTCCGCGACATCACGCCGCTGCTGGCGAACCCGCGTGTCTTCCGCGTGCTCATCGACCAGTTCGTGCACCGCTACTTCAGCCCGCGCCCCGACGCCGTGGCCGGGCTCGACGCGCGCGGCTTCATCATCGGCAGCGTCGTGGCCTATGAGCTGGGCGTGGGCTTCGTGCCGATCCGCAAGAAGGGGAAGCTGCCCTTCACGACGGTGGAAGAGACCTACGAGCTGGAGTACGGCAGCGCCACCGTCGAGATGCACACCGACGCCGTCAGGCCCGGCGACCGCGTCGTTCTGATCGATGACCTCGTCGCCACCGGCGGCACGATGATGGCCGGCCGGCGCCTGCTCGAGCGGCTGGGCGCGGAAGTGATCGAGGGCGCCGCGATCGTCGACCTGCCCGAGCTCGGCGGCTCGAGGAAGCTGCGCGAGAGCGGGCTGGCACTGTTCACGCTGGTCGACTTCGAGGGGCATTGAGCGGGCCCGGCGCCGCGCGCGGCACACGGCCCCTCCCGCGGAAGGGCGCCTCATGCCATTCACTTGCCGATGCAGAAGCGGGCGAAGATCTCGCCCAACAGGTCGTCGCTCGTGAACTCGCCGGTGATCTCGCCCAGCGCCTGGTGCGCCAGGCGCAGCTCCTCGGCCAGCAGGTCGAGGGCGGCATCGCGTGCCGCGGCGTGTTCGACCGCTGCGCCGACGTGCGAGCGCGCGCGGCGCAGCGCCTGCACGTGCCGCGTGCGAGCGATCACCGTGCCTTCGGGGACGGCCTGCCAGCCGGCCTGGGCGAGCAGCGCCTGCCGCAATGACTCCAGCCCCGCGCCCGTGCGTGCGGACAGCGCGATGCCCCCGGGTGGCACCGAAACGGTCGCGGCGGCATCGGCCTTGTTGTAGACCTCGAGCCTCGGCACGCCCGCGGGCAGCCTCGCCGCGATGTCGCGGTCGGCCGCGTCGTAGCCTGCCTCGCCCGTGCGCGTGAGGTCGTGCAGGAAGATCACCGCGTCGGCCGCGGCGATCGCTTCCCAGCTCCTCGCGATGCCGATGCGCTCGACCTCGTCGGCGGCCTGCTCGTCGTGGCGCAGGCCCGCGGTGTCGACGATGTGCAGCGGAACGCCCTCGATCTGGATCGTCTCGCGCACGCGGTCGCGCGTGGTGCCCGGGATCGAGGTCACGATGGCCAGCTCGGCGCCGGCCAGCGCATTGAGCAGCGAGCTCTTGCCGACGTTCGGCTGACCGGCGAGCACGACGTGCAGCCCTTCGCGCAGCAGCGCGCCGCGCCGCGCGCCGGCCAGCGCCGCCTCCAGCGCGCCCACGATGGCGTCGAGCTGCGCACGTGCGCCGGCCTTCTCGAGGAAGTCGATCTCCTCCTCGGGAAAGTCGAGCGTCGCCTCCACCAGCATGCGCAGTCGCACGATGCGCTCGGCCAGGCCGTGCACCTCGGCCGAGAAGGCGCCCGCCAGCGAGCGCGCGGCCGAGCGCGCGGCCGCCTCGGTGCTGGCATCGATCAGGTCGGCCACGGCCTCGGCCTGCGCGAGATCGAGCTTGTCGTTGAGGAAGGCGCGCTGCGTGAACTCCCCCGGCTCGGCCACCCGCGCACCGGGCAGCACCTGCAGGCAGCGCGCCAGCAGAAGCTCCAGCAGCACCGGGCCGCCGTGCGCGTGCAGTTCGAGCACATCCTCGCCGGTGTACGAGTGCGGCGCGGGGAAGTGGATGGCGAGGCCGTGGTCGAGCACCTCTCCCTCGCCGCCGAGGAAGGGCAGCAGCGTCGCGTGCCTGGGCACGAGGGCGCGGCCGCACACCGCGTCGATCAGCGGCCGCAGGTCGCGGGCCGACGCACGCACGATGCCCACCGCGCCTCGCCCGGAAGCGGTGGCGATGGCGACGATGGGATCCTGCTGGCGTCCCAGCAATTCGGCGGCGCGCATGGGTCGGCCCGGGTCGAGGCGGTGGGCGCGATTCTGGCTCGCTGCGGCGCACCATCGGCTGCCGCGCGCCCGGACTCGCCTGTCGTCCTGCCTTCTGAAGCACCGCGGCCCGGACCGACGTCGTGTCGATCCGGGCCTCATCGCGTGTATGGCGCGGGTGGAGCAGTGTCCGGCTTTCTGGGGCCTCGCGCCTGTGTCTCCTGAGCCGGCCCTTCTCGGACCGGGTCAACCCGCATGAGGCCCATCTTCGGCAGATCGCCCGCCGCGCTCAACCCTCACGTGAGGGATCGGCCGTGAGAAGGCTCACACGCCCCTCACGACGATCAATGATTTACGCCGAGTTGCTTGTTGATCCACCACTGCTGCGCGATGGACAGAAGGTTGTTCGTCAGCCAGTACAGCACCAGCCCGGCGGGGAAGAAGAAGAACATGAAGCCGAAGGCCAGCGGCATGATCCACATCATCTTGGCCTGCACCGGGTCGGGAGGGGTCGGGTTCAGCCACACCTGGAACAGCGAGCTGGCCGTCATCAGGACCGGCAGGATGAACCAGGGGTCGATCGCCGAGAGGTCCTTGATCCACCCGATCCAGGGGGCGTTGCGCATCTCGACACTGGACAACAGCACCCAGTACAGCGCGATGAAGAACGGCATCTGCACGAGGATGGGCAGGCAGCCGCCGAGCGGATTGACCTTCTCCTCGCGGTAGATGCGCATCATCTCCTGCTGCATCTGCTGCGGCTTGTCCTTGTAGCGCTCGCGCAGGTCATTGACGCGCGGCGCCACCGCTTTCATCTTCGCCATGCTGCGGTAGGCGCTGGCGTTGAGCCAGTAGAAGGCGATCTTCAGCAGCACGACCAGCGCCACGATGGCCCAGCCCCAGTTGCCCAGCACCTGGTGCAGCTTGGACAGCAGCCAGAACAGCGGCTTGGACAGCACGGTCAGCCAGCCGTAGTCCTTCACCAGCTCGAGGCCGGGGGCGATGGCCTCGAGCTTGTGCTCCTCCTGCGGGCCGGCGAACAGCGTCGCCTCGTGCGTCTTGCTCGCACCGGGCGCCACCTCGCCGAGCGGCAGCACCATGGCCACCGTGTAATGCTCCAGGGCGCCGTTGCCCGGCACCTTGGCCGTGCGGAACTCGCGCGCGCCGGCGCTCGTCACGAGCCACGCGCTCGCGAAGTAGTGCTGCACCATCGCCACCCAGCCGTCGTTGGCGCTCTTGTCGTGGCTGGCGCTGCCCTTGGCGATGTCCTTGAAGTCGATCTTCACGAACTTGCTGGCGTCGGTGTAGATCGCCGGGCCCGTGAAGGTGAAGTAGAAGCTGGACTCGCCCTCGGGTGGCGCGGCATCGCGCGCCAGCTGGAGGTACAGCTGCGGCTGCACCGGCGCGCTCCCCTGGTTGGTGAACTCGTGCTTCACCGACACCGTGTATTTGCCGCGCTCGAAGGTGTAGGTCTTGGCCAGCTTGTGCCCGTCCACCGCGGGTGACTCGAAGCGCACGCTGATCGAGTTCGCGCCGCTGGCCAGCTGTCGCTCGCCGGGCGCCACGGTCATCGCGGTCAGGTGGTTGGGCAGCTGCACGCCCGGCTGGCCGGTGATGAGGCCGGTCTGCGCGAGGTACAGCCGCTTGGGCTGGCGATCGAACAGGACGACGTTGCGCTGCGGGTCGACCGGATCGCGGTAGCCGAGCAGTTCGAGGCGGATCAGCGTCCCGCCAACGCTGTCGAAGGTGGCCTTGACCACGTCCGTCGTGACGACCACCTGCTCGGCCGTGGGTCCTTCCGAGGCGGCTCCCGGAGTCGGCGGCGCCGCCGCCGCCGTTGCCGCACCGCCGCCAGCCGCGGCCGGGGCGGGCACGCCGGCCGCCGGAACGCCGGCCCCCGCCGGGCCGCCGGGTGTCGTGCCGCCCGCCGCCGTCTGTGCCGGACGCCCGGGAGAGCCGAACAGCGTGGGCTGCCCCGTATGGCGGTTCCACGCGTCCCACAGCAGGACGAGCGACATGGTGAACACCACCCAGAGCAGGGTGCGACGGATATCGGTCATGGGAGATCGCGGTAGGAGGGATGACGCGAATCGCTGCGCGCCGGCCCGGTGAGGCGGGTGAACAGTCCCGCGCCGGGAGTGCGCTGGAACGGATGCGCGGGCACGGGGTCGAGCCCGCCCTGGCACCACGGATGACACCGCGCGAGCCGCCAGGCGCTCAAGGCGCCGCCACGAAGCGCCCCGTGCCGCCGCAGGGCCTCCAGGGCGTAGGCCGAGCAGGTCGGCTCGAAGCGGCACGCATTGCCCAACCACGGCTTGAGAAGCCAGCGGTAGAGCTGAACGACGCCGATCAGGACCTGTCGGGGCCACCAACGGGGATGAAGGCGGGACATCGCGTCGACCGACAGGTGCGTTGCCGAAGCGGGCCGGGTGGCCAGCCCTTCAGCGATGCTGCGCCACGCCGGCGCGCGGACGCGGGCGGCCGGGCCCGGGCATCGTGGCACGGGAGAGCAGATCGTCCAGCTCGCGACGGGTCGCCTCGGCCAACGCTTCGGACCGGGCCGACGGAAACTCCGCCGGCGCCAGAACCCGCCGCAGGCGGACCAGCCACAAGCCGGGCGGCAAGCTCGCCTGGTGTCGCCGGAAGGCCTCACGGATCTGCCGCTTCACGAGTGTTCGAGTCACCGAGCGACGGGCGTGCCGCTTGGGCACGACGGCCCCCAGCCAGAGATGACCGCCTTTATCCACAGGCTCGGGTTCGGGCTTGTCCACTTCTGTGGATATCTCGTCCGGCGCCGGGTTCTTCGGATGATGCTGAGGCATCGATGGCGCCCGCGGCAGATGGTGAAGTGCGAAGTGAGCGCTACGCGACCATGTGGCGGTTGCCATCAGCGCTTCGAAGTCGACCTTGTGGACGAGCCGACGGAGCACGACAGCTGCCAGGCAGGAACGCGGCCCTTTGCCGACCGGCCGCGCTGCGAGGCCCGCGGCAGGCGCAACTCAGACCGACAGGCGCTTGCGGCCCTTGGCACGCCGCGCATTGATGACGGCGCGGCCGCCACGGGTCTTCATGCGCACGAGGAAGCCGTGCGTGCGGGCACGCCGCGTCTTGGAGGGTTGATAGGTACGCTTCATGGCTCGTCGATCCGGTTTTGGCCGGGTGATTGTGATGCGGGAAGGGTGGCGGGGCGTCCGGTCGGCAAGTCCCCGGACTCGCCGGAGGTGCTAGCGCCGTCGAGCGCCCTGCTGACGGCAGACGGCTCCGGGGCTGCCTCGGCCACCACCGGAAGCCGCCTCGGGTCGGGGCAGACCCTGACCCGGCCTGACCTGAAAGCAACGCCGATAGCCCAAAGAGCGCTTCCGGCGAACCCACGATTAGAGCAAAAACCCCTTTTCCGGTCAAACACTTGCACCATGATCCGCGGCGATTGGCCACCCTTGACGGCTGGTCCCGGACTGTGGATAACCACGGTCCGCCGAGCCCGGAGGGTGCGCCGCCCGGCCGCTTGCAGAAGAAGATTTCCACAGAACGAGAGTCTCGATCGAATGAACGTGGACCCGAGCCAAGAGCTATGGCAGCAAGGGTGTGCCCGACTGGCCGCCGAGTTGCCGGAGCAGCAGTTCAATACCTGGATACGCCCGCTGACGCTGGTCGGCGAAGGGCAAGGTGCGGCCCCGATGGCCGACGGCGTCGTCGCCGTCCAGGTCGCCAACCGCTTCAAGCTGGACTGGATCCGCACCCAGTACGCCGGGCGCATCGAGACCGTGCTCAGCGAAGTGGCCGGCCGCCCGATGCGGCTGGAGTTCGCGCTCGCGCCCCGCAGCGACGGTGGCGCCGGCGCGCCCGGCGCTCCGTACCGGGGGGCCGTGGCGGCCAGCGCGGCGCTGCGTCGCGGCGAGACGGCGGTGTCGGCCGTTGCGGCGGTATCGGCACTGGGCTGGCCGGCCGACCCGACCGGAGCGCCCCCGTCCGCCACCGACGCGCGCCCCGACCGTTCGGCCGGCGGTGCGGCGCCTGAGCCGTCGCTGTCGCGCTCGGCCGACCGTGCGGTCAACGGCCGCCAGCTGCCGCCCGCGGCCACCTCCCACCGGCTCAATACGTCGCTGACCTTCGACACGCTGGTCGCCGGCCGTGCCAACCAGATGGCCCGCACCGCAGCGCTGCACGTCGCCGGCGCGCCGGGCGAGATGTACAACCCCTTGTTCATCTACGGCGGCGTCGGCCTCGGCAAGACGCACCTCGTGCATGCCGTCGGCAACGCGCTGCTGAAGGACCGCCCGACCGCGCGCGTGCTCTACCTCAACGCCGAGCAGTTCATCAGCGACGTCGTCAAGAACTACCAGCGCAAGACTTTCGACGAGCTCAAGGCCAAGTACCACAGCCTCGACCTGCTGCTCATCGACGACGTGCAGTTCTTCGCCGGCAAGGACCGCACCCAGGAGGAGTTCTTCAACACCTTCGAGGCGCTGCTGGCCAAGCGCGCGCACATCATCATGACGTGCGACACCTACCCCAAGGGTCTGGTGGACATCGACGAGCGCCTCACCAGCCGCTTCGACAGCGGCCTCACCGTGGCCATCGAGCCGCCCGAGCTCGAGATGCGCGTGGCCATCCTCATCGCCAAGGCCCGCGCCGAGCAGACCGAGATGCCCGAGGACGTCGCCTTCTTCATCGCCAAGAACGTGCGCGCCAATGTGCGCGAGCTCGAAGGCGCGCTGCGCAAGGTGCTCGCCTACAGCCGCTTCAGCCACAAGGAGATCAACATCGGCCTGGCGCGCGAGGCGCTCAAGGACCTGCTGTCGATCCAGAACCGCCAGATCTCGGTCGAGAACATCCAGAAGACGGTGGCCGACTTCTACAAGATCAAGGTCGCCGACATGTACAGCAAGAAGCGGCCTGCCTCGATCGCCAAGCCGCGCCAGATCGCGATGTACCTGGCCAAGGACATGACCAAGAAGAGCCTGCCCGAGATCGGCGAGCTCTTCGGCGGCCGCGACCACACGACGGTCCTGCACGCGGTGCGCAAGATCGGCGAGGAACGCCAGCGCAACCCGGAGCTGAACCAGCAGCTGCACGTGCTGGAACAGTCCCTGAAGACCTGACCCGAGACGCCCCGCGGAGAACGCTCGCCCCAGACGCCACCGCCCTCACGGCGACCCCTGCCGCCGGCCCGGCGCGAACCCTGTGGACGGATCTGGAACAACCTCCCCCTTGTCCACAGCCGCGGCCCGCACCCGCCCTTTGTCCCCAATCCGCGGCATCGCCGCCCCACCGCCACCCACAACCCTGTCCAGGCGCTAAAGCCTTGACGGATCAGGCCAAAATAGCGTTCTCCCCAGAAAGCCGGCCCCTATCACTACGGCTACCACCTTCTACAAGAAGAGGAAGACGATGATCGTTCTCAAGGCAGCACAGGCCAAGCTGCTCGAAGCCCTGCAGGCGGTGGCCGGCATCGTCGAGCGTCGGCACACCCTGCCCATCCTGGCCAACGTGCTGCTGCGCAAGAACGGCGATACGGTGGAGTTCACGACCAGCGACCTCGAGATCCAGGTGCGGACGTCAGCCGAGCTCGGCGGCGACAAGGGCGAGCTCCGCACGACGGTCGGTGCGCGCAAGCTGATCGACATCCTGCGTGCCCTGCCCTCGGACCAGGTGGTGACGCTGACGAGCTCGGCGAACAAGCTCACGCTGCAGGGGGGCAAGAGCCGCTTCACGCTGCAGACGCTGCCGGCCGACGACTTCCCGCTCGTCAACGAAAGCGTCGACTTCGGGCCCACGTTCGCCGTTCCGCAGAAGACGCTGCGCGACCTCGTCAACCAGGTGCACTTCGCGATGGCGGTGCACGACATCCGCTACTACCTCAACGGCATCCTCTTTATCGCCGAGGGCAAGACGCTCACGCTCGTGGCCACCGACGGCCATCGCCTCGCGCTGGCGCAGTCGGCGCTCGATGCGGCGGTGCCCAACCGCCAGGAAGTCATCCTGCCGCGCAAGACCGTGCTCGAGCTGCAGCGCCTGCTGCGCGACGAGGACACCCCCATCGAGATGCGCTTCGCCAGCAACCAGGCCAAGTTCGCCTTCTCGGGCATGGAGTTCGTCACCAAGCTCGTCGAAGGCAAGTTCCCCGACTACAACCGCGTCATCCCGAAGAACCACAAGAACATCGTCTCCCTCGGCCGCGTGCCGCTGCTCAACGCGCTGCAGCGGGCGGCCATCCTCACGAGCGAGAAGTTCAAGGGTGTCCGCCTCAACGTCGAGCCCGGCGTGCTGCGCATCAGCAGCAACAACGCCGAGCAGGAAGAGGCCAAGGAGGAGCTCGAGGCCGACTACAACGGCGACGCCATCGAGATCGGGTTCAACGTCACCTACCTGATCGACGCCCTCGCCAACATCAGCCAGGAGACGCTGCGCATCGAACTGCAGGACAGCGCCGCCAGCGCCCTGTTCACGCTGCCCGACCTGCCCGGCTTCAAGTACGTGGTGATGCCGATGCGCATCTGACGGACTGCCGCCACCAGCCATCCAGCGAGCGGGCCGTGGCCCGCTTCAGCGTTTCTGAAGGGCCCTGCCGGCCCCCGAATGACCCGAATGACCGAGCCGACACCGACCCCCGAGAACCCCGACGAAGCCGCCCGGAAGGCCCCCGGCGCCGCCGCCAACGGCGCTGCCGACGCCGCCTCGGCGGGCTACGGCGAGGGCAGCATCCAGATCCTCGAAGGCCTCGAGGCCGTGCGCAAGCGGCCGGGCATGTACATCGGCGACACGTCCGACGGCACCGGCCTGCACCACCTCGTGTTCGAGGTCGTCGACAACTCCATCGACGAGGCGCTGGCGGGCTTCTGCGACGACATCGTCGTCACGATCCACAGCGACAACAGCATCAGCGTCATCGACAACGGCCGCGGCATCCCCACCGGCGTGAAGATGGACGACAAGCACGAGCCCAAGCGCTCGGCCGCCGAGATCGCGCTGACCGAGCTGCACGCCGGCGGCAAGTTCAACCAGAACAGCTACAAGGTGTCCGGCGGCCTGCACGGCGTGGGCGTCAGCTGCGTCAACGCGTTGAGCAAGTGGCTGCGCCTGACCGTGCGCCGCGACGGCAAGGTACACCTGCTGGAGTTCAGGCAGGGCTTCACGCAGGACCGCGTGATCGAGGAACGCGAGGGCGTCCCCACGAGCCCGATGAAGATCATCGGCGAGACCGAGAAGCGCGGCACCGAGGTGCACTTTCTGCCCGACGACACGATCTTCAGCCACATCGACTTCCACTACGACGTGCTGGCCAAGCGCCTGCGCGAGCTGAGCTTCCTCAACAACGGCGTCAAGATCCGCCTCGTCGACGAGCGCAACGCGAAGGAGGACAACTTCGCCTTCGCCGGCGGCGTGAAGGGATTCGTCGAGTTCATCAACCAGGGCAAGAAGGTCCTGCACCCGAACATCTTCCACGCCACCGGCGACAAGATGAGCGAGCAGAACACGAGCACCGGCGTCGAAGTGGCGATGCAGTGGAACGACGGCTACAACGAGAGCGTGCTCTGCTTCACCAACAACATCCCGCAGCGGGACGGCGGCACGCACCTCACCGGCCTGCGCGCGGCGATGACGCGCGTCATCAACAAGTACATCGAGGAGAACAAGCTCGCCGAGAAGGCCAAGGTCGAGATCGCCGGCGACGACATGCGCGAGGGCCTTGCCTGCATCGTCAGCGTGAAGGTGCCCGAGCCCAAGTTCAGCAGCCAGACCAAGGACAAGCTCGTCAGCTCCGAGGTGCGCGGCCCGGTGGAGGAGATCGTCGCGGCCAAGCTCTCCGAGTGGCTGCTCGAGAACCCGATCGACGCGAAGATCGTCTGCGGCAAGATCGTCGACGCCGCGCGCGCCCGCGAGGCCGCGCGCAAGGCGCGCGAGATGACGCGCCGCAAGGGCGTGCTCGACGGCCTCGGGCTGCCGGGCAAGCTCGCCGACTGCCAGGAGAAGGACCCGGCGCTGTCGGAGATCTACATCGTCGAGGGCGACAGCGCCGGCGGCAGCGCCAAGCAGGGGCGCGACCGCAAGTTCCAGGCGATCCTGCCGCTGCGCGGCAAGATCCTCAACGTCGAGAAGGCGCGCTACGAGAAGCTGCTGTCCAGCGACGCCATCGTCACGCTGATCACGGCACTCGGCACGGGCATCGGGCCCGAGGACTTCAACGTCGAGAAGCTGCGCTACCACCGCATCATCATCATGACCGACGCGGACGTGGACGGCGCGCACATCCGCACCCTGCTGCTGACCTTCTTCTACCGGCAGATGTCCGAACTCGTGGAGCGCGGCCACATCTACATCGCGCAGCCCCCGCTGTACAAGGTCAAGCACGGCAAGCACGAGCAGTACCTGAAGGACGGGCACGAGCTCGACGCCTTCCTGCTCAAGGTGGCGCTGGACGGGGCTGCCGTCTACCCCGACGGCAGTGTCCAGGCGGCGACGGCCGCCCGGCCGGCGATCGAAGGCAGCGCGCTCGACAGCCTGGCGCGCACCTACCTGATGGCCAACGCCGTCATCGACCGCCTGGCCAACTGGATGGACGGCGACGCGCTGCGCGCCATCGGCGGCGGCCTCACGCTCGACCTCGACACGCCGGCGGCGGCGGCGCAGAGTGCCGCGGCACTGCAGTCGGCACTCGTCGATGCCGTCGTGACGGCCGAGGTGGACCCGCGCACGGACAAGTCGTACCTGCGCATCAGCCGCCGCCACCACGGCAACGTGAAGAGCAGCGTCATCGGCCAGGACTTCGTGCACGGGGCCGACTACGCCACGCTGGCCGAGGCCGGCCGCGCCTTCCAGGGGCTGCTCGGCCCGGAGGCCACGGTCAAGCGCGGCGAAGGCGAGAAGCTGAAGGAGCAGAAGGTCACCGACTTCCGCGCCGCGATGGCCTGGCTGATGCAGCAGGCCGAGAGCGCGGTGGGCCGCCAGCGCTACAAAGGCCTCGGCGAGATGAACCCGGAGCAGTTGTGGGAGACGACGATGGACCCCACCGTGCGCCGGCTGCTGAAGGTGCAGATCGAGGATGCCATCGAGGCCGACCGCGTGTTCACGATGCTGATGGGCGACGAGGTCGAGCCGCGGCGCGACTTCATCGAGAGCAACGCGCTGCGCGCCGCCAACATCGACGTCTAGCCGCGCCGCCCGGGAACCGGCATCTCGACGCGGCGGGCGGTACGCCGCGCCCCGGATCGGCGATAGTGACGATCCGATTCCACGCCGGACCGCCGCACATGAATGCCAGCGCCTCGCCGAACGAACGCGCGTCGGGCCTCGTGCCGCTGGCCCGTGGCATCTGCCTTCGGCCCCGCGCGAGATGGCGGCAGCCTTGCGGGTGGATCGCATCGGCCGGAGCCGTGCTGGCCGCCGGCCTGCTGCTCGTGGCCGCCGGCTGTGCCGGAAGCGCCAGTCGCGGAACGCCGGCGCGCGTGGCGCTGGTCATCGGCAATGCCGCCTACGAGAACGCACCGCCGCTGGTGAACCCGCTCAACGACGCCGCCGACATGTGCGCTGCGCTGCGCAAGGCCGGCTTCCAGACCCGCTGCTTCACGAACGTGCGCGATCGTGCCGAGCTCGATCAGCGGGTCAAGGAATACGCCGAGCAGCTCGGCCCGGCGTCGGTCGGCGTCGTGTACTACTCCGGCCACGGGGTGCAGGCGGGGCAGGCCAACTTCCTGATCCCGACGCGGGCCGACCCGGACAGTGCGGCGGCCGACCCGCTGCGCGTGCTCTACGGCCTCGACGAGCTGTTCGACCGCCTGCGCGGCAAGCCGGCCCGCTTCCAGCTCGTGGTGCTCGATGCCTGCCGCGACGACCTCTTCGGCGAAGCGAAGGGGGCCGCCGCCACACGCGGCCGCGCGCCTTCGGCGCGCTCACGCCTGTTGCGCTCGCTCGAGAGCGTTGCCGGCGCGAGCGCCGGTCTGGCGCCGATCAAGGACGCGCCCGCGAGCACGATCGTGCTCTACGCCACCGCCTCGAAGGAGGCGGCGTTCGACGGGGAAGGCCGCAACGGCCCGCTCACGAAGCACCTGCTGGCGCACATCGGCACGCGCGGCCTGACGGTGGAGGAGCTCATCAAGCGCGTGACCGCCGGCGTCGAGCACGAGACGCTGCGCGACTTCCGCAAGCGCCAGACGCCGTTCATCTACGGCTCGTTCAGCGGCCGCTTCTGCTTTGCCGGCTGCCCGGGCGAGAGCGAGGTGCCGCCGGCGTTCTGATCGCGCGGCGGCGCGCCGACCCGTGCGCGCCGCCGGTTCAGAACGTCGCCAGCGCGCCGAGGGTCAGGCCCTGCGTGGTGTCGCGGCCGTCCTGGGCGCCGAAGGCTTCCTTCGAGCCCATCACCTGGATGCGATAGCCGGCCGTGAAGGTCCAGCGGCGCGGCCAGCCGCTGCCGTCCAGTGCATAGGCGAGGCCCACTTCGGTGAGGCGGTAGTCGGCCTTGAAGTTGATGGCATCACCGGCCGGCGTCTTCAGGCGGCCGAAGGCGAGGGCGCCGTACATCGACGCGGCGCCGGACAGCGCCGCATTGCCGCTCAGGCCCAGCACCGGCCCCGCCGGCTCGTAGCGCGCGTCGCCGTCGCGCTGGGACACCTTCTTGTAGCCGATCGTCGCCGCCAGGCCCGGCAGCACCGTGTAGCCGACGTTGCCATCGAGCTCCTCCCGCTGGCCGGTGCCGCCGTCGGCGAACGTGAACGAGGTCGAGGTCAGTGCACTCAGCGAGCCGACGAAGTTGCCATGGCGAACGCTGACCGTGGGCACGACGACCCACTTGCGCTTTGCGGACACCTGGGTCAGCGCCTCGTTGGGCCCGTCGGGCGCGTAGTAGCTGAAGGTCGTCCACTCGGCATGCCAGGCCCGCGCACCCACGGAGACGCCAAGGCCCGAGTCCTGCGCCAGCGCAGCGCCCGCCCCCAGCCAGCCGCCCACCGCGAGCAGCCATGGACGTGTCAGGCGCTTCATGCGTTCCTCCGATCGGTGCCGAGGAGGCCGCGACCATAGCCCGATTCGGGGCCGCTGAACAGGGCAAGCCGGCGCCGCGGCGAAGCGGGGCCTCGGGTCATGGAACGGGTGCCGGTGACGCCTGGCCGCGGGGTGCTGCCACGGCGCCCGCAGCGCCGGGCCGCTAAGGCAGCGCCTCGATCGACTCCTCGCGCGCGCGCGCCTCCCGGCGCGCCGCCGGGCTCGAGCCTTGCACCCACACGCGCGGCGCGAACCAGCCCAGGCGCTTGAGCTGGATGCGGCTCCAGCCGTCGTCGACGCGACCGTTGACGAACTCGCACGCGGCCTCGCGCGTGTGCAGGCGCCCGCGCATGTCGGCGGCCTGCAGCTGCACGCTCAGCACGCGCCCGTCGCGCTTGGAGGTGAGGATGCGACCGCTGGCGGGGTCGCGCAGCAGCGGCTTCAGGTAGGCGAGGCAGGCCTGCTCGTCGGTGGGCGGTGGCGGCGCCGCCGGCACGGACGCTGCAGCAGTGGTGGCGGCCGCGCTGGCCGGGCCCGCCGGCGCCGACGCGGCGCCCCGCGGCGGCGCGGAGACGACATTCGCCGGGGGCACGGCCAGCACGCGCCCGGCCTGCCCGGGCGCGCACGGCGCCTGCTGGAAGACCACCTGGCCGCCGACCTCGCAGCGATGGACGGTGGTCGACTGCGCCCGGGCGACGCCAGGGGAGGCGAGGCCCGCGGCCACGAGCAGGAGCGCTCCGACGGCGATGGGCGCGGACGGTCGGCGGGCCGGGGTGGGCATGGTTCGAGTCGCGGTCGGGGTCGGACACGGGAGTGTCGTCGCGCGAGGTTGATGCTTCGCGCCGGCCGTGTAAAGAAGCCATGCGCGAGACGGGTGCGGCATGGGCACGGCTGCGGCGGGCCCGGCGCCTGCTGCCAGTCCCGCGGGCTCAGGCGGTGGCCGTCGCCGGGGAGCCGGTCGCCCGCGCCGCGACCCGGGCGCTTTCGATCACGCCGCCGCCGAGGCACACGTCGCCCCGGTAGAGCACCGCGCTCTGGCCGGGCGCCACGGCCCACTGGCGATGTTCGGCGTCGAACGACAGCCGGAACCCCTCGGCGGTCGTGGTCATCGTGCCCGGCGCGTCGGCCTGGCGGTAGCGGGTCTTGACGCCGTACAAGCCCGGCGCCGGCGCGTGCCCGGCCACCCAGCTGCAATCGGCCGCCGCGAGGCCGTCGGCAGCGAGCCAGGGGTGGTCGTGCCCCTGCACGACGATGAGCGCGTTGCGGCGCAGGTCCTTGTCGGCGACGTACCACGGCGCATGCTCGCCGCCGCCGGGACGCCGCCCCGGGCCGCGCAGGCCACCGATCCCGAGGCCCTGCCGCTGGCCGATCGTGTAGAAGCTCAGCCCCACGTGGCGGCCGACCTCGCGGCCGCGCGGGTCGAGCATCGGCCCGGGCTCGTGGCTGAGGTAGCGCGAGAGGAACTCGCGGAACGGCCGCTCGCCGATGAAGCAGATGCCGGTGCTGTCCTTCTTCTTCGCGTTCGGCAGCCCGATCTCCTCGGCCAGCCTGCGCACCTCGGTCTTGCGCAGCCCGCCCACCGGGAACAGCGTGCGCGCGAGCTGCGCCTGCGTCAGACGGTGCAGGAAGTAGCTCTGGTCCTTGGCCGGGTCCACGCCCTTGAGCAGTTCGAAGCGGCCGTCCTCGGCCTCGCGCACGCGGGCGTAATGCCCGGTGGCGATCCTCTCGGCGCCCAGGCGCATCGCGTGGTCGAGGAAGGCCTTGAACTTGATCTCGGCGTTGCACAGCACGTCGGGGTTCGGCGTGCGGCCGGCGCGGTACTCGCGCAGGAACTCGGCGAAGACGCGGTCCTTGTAGTCGGCCGCGAAGTTGACGTGCTCCAGCTCGATGCCGATGACGTCGGCCACGGCCGCGGCGTCGACGAAGTCGACGTTGCTGGAGCAGTACTCGCGGGAGCCGTCAGCCGATCCGGCCGGTCGGTCGTCGTCTTCCCAGTTCTTCATGAAGACGCCGACGACCTCGTGCCCGGCGCGCTTGAGCAGCCAGGCGCTGACCGCGGAGTCGACGCCGCCGGACAGGCCCACCACGATGCGCTGCGATGCCGGTTTCACGGGCCGATTATCGAGGCGCGCCACAATCCGCCGCCTTTGTCCTCGACGGCACCGGAAGGGAGACTTCGCGCATGTCCGGCCATGGATTCCACGTGCACGGCCCGCACGACCACGAACTCGAACACGCGGCCCACGGTGCGCACGGTGCCGGCCACGGCGAGAAGGACGGCTTTGCCGGCAGCATCGCCGTCGCGACGGCCATCCTGGCCACCATCGGCGCGCTCTTCGCCTACATGGGCGGCGCGACGCAGGCCAACGCCGGCCTCTACAAGAACAACGCCGCGATCAAGAAGACCGAGGCCTCGAACCAGTGGAACTACTACCAGGCCAAGAGCAGCAAGCAGAACCTGGCCGAGCTGGCGCTGGCGCTGGTGCCGGCGGACAGGCGCACGACCTACGAGGAGGAGGTCGCGCGCTACAAGAAGGAGAAGGCCGAGATCAAGCTCGCGGCCGAGAAGCTCGAGGCCGAGGCGACGGACTGGGACAGGCGCTCCGACGGAGAGCTGCACCAGCACCATCGCTGGGCGCAGGCGACGACGGCGCTGCAGGTCGCCATCGCCCTGGCGGCGATCGCGCTGCTCACGCGTCGCAAGTGGCTGCAATGGGGCCTGTACGGCGTCAGCGGCATCGGCATCGCGCTCGGCGCACTGGCCGCGCTGCACGTCTGACCGGACGCGGGCCGCGGCGCCCGCGAGGAACGGCTCGCTCAGGCGGCCGACGAGGCCAGCATCGGCGAGGCCTTGCGCACCATCTCGCGTGCCCGGTTCTTCGCGTAGTGCAGTGCGGCCTCGGGCGTGGGCCAGCGATAGCCGCAGGCCAGGCTGTCGTCGCGCCACACCTCGCGCGCGCGGTGGCCGGGCGCGCCGCCATGGGCCGGGTGCCCGGCCGCGTCGGCGGGCGGCCTCGCGGCGGGCGGGGCACCGTCGAGCAGCCGGCTGACCACCACGGCGGCGATGAAGCCTTCGCCGCGAGGCGCGTCGAGTGCACCCACGAAGATGCGGTACTCGCCTTCGAAGCACTCGTCGAACTGCATGTCGGACCTCCGGCGCGATCGGTTCGCGCCGGATCATCGGCCGGGCCCCGCCTTGCGGAACATCCCTCGCGCGGGGGCGGCTCTCCACCGGCCGGTGGATGAGCCGCGGCGCCGGGCGCCAGCTAGATCACGCGCGAGCTCGGCTGGCCCAGGTAGAACCACTCGTGCCCCGGCAGCGCGCCATGGTCCGGGAACACGATGTACCCCGCCTCCGGCGCGCGCACCTCGGTGCCGTCCGCACGCAACGCGATGAGCTCGCCCTCGGCGAGCGGGTCGAAGCTGGTCCACGCCTTGACGAAGCGGTCGGCCTCCGCGTGCCGGTCGATCACGCGCGCGAGCGTCAGGCACTCGAACGGACCCGCGGGCGGTGCGAGCGGCACGTCGGCGAGGCCCAGCAGGGCCAGGGCCTGCCGGATGGCGTGGTAGGCGACGCCGGGCGCGGCGGGATCGTCGTGCTGGCCGCACTCGAGCGTGACGGCATAGCCGCCGACCGAGCGCATGTACTCGGTGGTGCCGATGCCGTAGGCCGGGTCCTCGTTCACGGCGCCCGGGGTGAGGCCGCGCGCCTTGCGCTCGGCCACGCCGCGCGCATAGGCGTCGAGCCACCCGTCGACGACACGGGAGACGCCCACGTGCGCGGCCAGCCGCGCCTCGGCCGCCGCGTGCGCGAACGGCTCGAGCGCGCCGGTGTTGTCGGCCGGCCCGCGCAGCACGAAAGGCTGCCCGGGGCTGCGGAAGCTGTGCAGGTCGAGCAGCACCTCGTGCTCCGCCAGCAGCGGGCAGAGCACGTTGGCGATGCGGTCCTCGTACTCCCTCGGCTCGGCCGTCGGCAGCAGGCGGCGGTTCAGGTTGCGCTCGCCGATGCGGCGCTGGTGCCGGTAGGCGAGCGGGTTGCACACGGGCACGAAGGTCACGGTGCCGCGCACGATGTCGATCTCGCCGCGCTCGATCTCGCGCACGTTGCGCTCGATGCCGCGTGTGCCGGCGGTCTCGTTGCCGTGCACGGCGCCGGTCACGATGAGCCGCGGGCCGGGCTCCAGCGCCGCGAACCGATGCAGGCGCAGATGGCGGGTGGAGAGGCTCACTCGGTCCGCCCGTGCGTCAGGTGCGCGCCCAGGGCACGGTGCTCGCGTCCTCGTCGCCCTTGCACAGCATCGTGTAGGCACGCTCGTAGCGCTCGCGCACGCCCTCGATCACCTCGGCCGGCAGGTCGAGCGCCGCCTGCTCGGCGCCGCCGGTGACGCCCGTGGCGGCGAGCCAGTCGCGCAGCGGCTGCTTGTCCAGCGCCACGATGCGCCCGGCGCGCAGCTCGTCGGCCAGCCAGAAGCGCGACGAGTCGGGCGTCAGCACCTCGTCCATCAGCGTCAGCCGCCCGCCCGCGTCGAGACCGAACTCGAACTTCGTGTCGGCGATGACGATGCCGCGCATCGCCGCGTACTCGCGCGCGGCGAGGTAGAGGCGGATGGATGCCTGCCGCAGCTCGGCCGCACGCGCCGCCCCGACGAGCGAGACGAGCTGGGCGAACGAGATGTTCTCGTCGTGGTCGCCGACGGCGGCCTTGGTGGCCGGCGTGAAGATCGGCTGCGCCAGCGGCGTCGTCTTCGTCAGCCCGGCGGGCAGCGCCTGCCCGCAGACGGTGCCGCGCTCGGCGTACTCCTTCCAGCCCGAGCCGGCGACGTAGCCGCGCACCACCGCCTCGCAGGGCAGCGGCGTGAGCCGGTGCACGAGCATCGCGCGGCCCTCGATCAGCGGCCGCTCCTCGGGCGCCACCACGCTCTCGGGCGCGGCACCGGTGAGGTGGTTCGGGCACACCGCCGCGAGCTTGTTGAACCAGAAGAGCGCCATCTGCGTGAGCAGCCGCCCCTTGCCGGGCACCGGCGCCTTCATCACCACGTCGAAGGCCGAGAGGCGGTCGCTCGCCACCATCAGCAGGCGGTCGTCGCCCACCGCATAGATGTCGCGCACCTTGCCGCGCGCGACGAGCGGCAGCGAGCGCAGCGTGGAGGAGGAGGTCGTGTTCACCTCGGCATTCTCTTCCAGCCGGAAGGGCACCGGCGCTGCGGGCCTCCCCCCGGATCGGGTCAGCCCGGGCCTCCCCACCCCTCCAGCAGCGTCAGCGTGCGGGCGCCGGCGTCCAGGCGCACGCGCAGCCCCATCGGCAGCGGCCGGTTCGGCACGCCGTGGCCGGCGGGCCAACCGGCCAGCACGGGCTTGCCCAACGCGCCCAGACGGTCGAGCAGCACGGGCGTGGGGTCGGTCTCGTGCGTGAAGCTGCCCAGCACGAACCCCGCCGCCGCCTGCAGCACCCCGGCGAGGTCCAGCTGCGTCAGCAGCCGGTCGATGCGATAGGGCTCCTCGTTCACGTCCTCGAGGAACAGCACCGTGCCGCGGCTTGGCCAGGCGAAGGGCGTGCCCTGCAGCGCAGCGACCAGGCTCAGGTTGCCGCCGACCAGGCGGCCTTCGGCGATGCCGGGCCGTGCGAGGGCGGACCAGCGCGCGCCGCCGTGGGCGTCGCCGTCGGCGGCCGGTGCCGCCAGCCTCTCGCCGGGCCGCACGCCCTGCCGCAGCCGTGCGAAGAGCGCCTCGCGATCGGCCGCCCGCTCGGGCAGCACGATGTCGCTCGTGGCCATCGGGGCGTGCAGGGCCGGCGCGCTTTCGGCCGCCCACAACGAAAGCAGCGCGGTGACGTCGCTGTAGCCGACGAGCGGCTTGCGGCGCGCACGCACCAGGTCGCGGTCGATCCCCGCGACGATGCGCATGCAGCCGTAGCCGCCGCGCAGGCATTGGATGGCCGCGACGTCGTCATCGGCCAGCGCGGCGTGCAGGTCGCGCAGGCGCAGCGCATCGTCGCCGGCCAGGTAGGGCAGCGCCTCGTGCCGGGCGGCGCAGCCGGGATACAGGCGCACGCGGTAGCCGGCGGCCTCGAACAGCGCCGGCACGCGGGCCAGCCGTTCAGCCTCCGTCGGCCCGGCCGGCGCGACGATGCCGACGAGGCTGCCCTCGGGCAGCGCACCCCACTCGCCGCCGCGGCCCGTCATGCGCGCGTTCCGTTCACGTCCACTCCAGCGCGATGCGGTGCAGCGCCGCGCCGAGCGCCGGCAGCTTCCACGTCGTCGCGCAGCGCTCGTGCGGCGCGTAGCGCTCGCCGAGATTGGTGATGACGGCCACGATCGCGTGCAGCGCCGGCGGCGGCGACTTCGCCACCACGATGCCGGCGTCGCTGGCGTAGTTCTCGGTGGTGCCCGTCTTGTGCGCGAAGCGCACCGAGGGCGGCAGACCCTCGACGAACCCCGGCACCGACCGCAGCGAGTGCGAGGAGAGGATGTCGTTGCGCTCCTGCGCCTCCAGCAGCGCGCGCAGGCGCTCGCGCGTGTCCGGCTTCAGCAGCGGCCGCGGATCGGGCGAGCGCGAGAGCCAGGGTGCGGGCGGCGCCTGCGCATCCAGCAGCCAGAGCAGGCGCACCGTGTCCCAGGCCGTCATGTGGATGTGGCCGACGCCCGAGCCGTCGGCGTTGCGCCAGCCGCCCGCGGGCGTGGTGCGGTTGAGGCGCAGCGTCGGCAGGCCGAGCGCCGCGAACCGCTCGTGCAGCAGCTCGACGACGCCGGCCCGGTGCAGCAGCGCCACGCAGCGGTCGGTCGCGTCGTTGTCGCTGACGGTGATCATCGGCGCGACATCGCGCTCGGGCCACTCGGCGAGCCCGAGGTCGACCGCCAGGCCCACGCCCACCGCGACCATCAGCTTGAGCAGGGAGGCCGGATAGGGCACGACGAAGCGGTGCGGCCCGCTGCCGTGGAGCGGCGGGAACGGGATGCGTCGCCAGTCCGCGTCCGGCGCCCAGGCGTGCGAGCGGCCGTCGGGATCGGTGACGTCGGCATCGAAGCGCAGGTGGCGCACGGCGCCGGCGCGTTCGCCGATGGCCGCCACGAGGCCGCGCGGGTGCTCGCGCGAGAAGAGCACGTTGGCCCAGGTCGGCCGGATGCGCGCGGCCATCGCGCCGCGACCGCGGCTGCGCCCGAAGACGACCATCGCGAGGTCGATGCTCGGGAAGTGCGCCACCGGCGCGCCGCCGCGTGCGCGGTCGGCGGTCTGCTCGAAGGCCTGCGCCAGCACCGCGCGGCGCAGCGCCTCGGCCAGGCGCTCGTGCCGGGCGGCTGTCATGCGCGGCTGGCGGGGCCGGCATCGAGCTCGCGCTGCAGCGCCTCGATGCCGTCCAGCAGCCCGCAGAACTTCGAGCCGAACGGCGTCAGCGCGTACTCGACGCGCGGCGGCAGCTCGGCGAAGCTGTGCTTCTCGAGGATGCCGTAGCGCATCAGCTTGGCCAGCCGCTCGTTGAGCACCTTCTTCGACAGGCCCTCGATCGAGTGTTCCATCGCCCCCGGGCGGCACACGCCGCGGCGCACGGCACCGAGCACGGCCAGCGACCACTTGCAGCCGACGATGTCCTCGACCATGCGCGACACCGCGGGCGCGGCAGCGGACTGCGCGGTGGCCGACGACGGCAGCGGATCAGGCTCGACCACGGGTCGCGCAAGAGTCACCGTTTGGTTCCCCGGGCACCGAAACGTGCCTGCTGTTCAACGTCTGCACGCGATGCTGGAATGCGCCGGCGCGGGATGTCCGCGGATTCTAGGAGCGAGCGATGACGCGAAGAGTGCACCCGACGAGAGCCCTGCCGGGCAGGCCGGTGCGATCGGGCCTGGCGATGACCGCGACCGCGCTGGCGCTGGCCGCGGCGGCGGCCGCCGCCGACGCGCCGCCGGTGCCGTATCCGCAGGGCTATCGCGAGTGGACGCACGTGAAGAGCATGGTCATCCAGCCCGGCCACGCGCTGTACGAGGCCTTCGGCGGCATCCACCATCTCTACGCGAACCCGAAGGCGCTGGCTGCCTATCGGAGCGGCGGCAGGTTCGCCGACGGCTCGGTCATCGTCTTCGACCTGCTCGAAGCGCGCGGCGCCGAGAGCGCCGTGCAGGAGGGCGCCCGCAAGGTCGTCGGCGTGATGGTCAAGGACGCCCGCCGCTATGCCGCCACGGGCGGCTGGGGCTTCGAGGCCTTCAAGGGCGCCTCCACCACCGAGCGCGCCGTGGGCGCCAACGCCGCCGCGGCCTGCTACCAGTGCCACACGGCGAAGAAGGACAGCGACTTCGTGTTCTCGGCCTGGCGGCCCTGATCCGCGCCCGCCGGGGCGCGGAGCGGGCGCTCGACCGCCGAGCGACGCAAGGCCGGCGGGCGGCCGCGCTTCCGCATGGCCGCCCGTCGAGCGCGAGGACTAGAAGAACTTGTAGTCGACGCTCAGCACGTAGCTGCGGCCGCGCGGGTCCGCCACGCGCGGCTCCCAGCTGCTGCCCGAACCGAAGTTGCTGTCGTAGTTGTTCGCAAACGGCGGATCGGTGTCGAGCAGGTTCTTCACCATGCCGGTCACCGAGAGGTTCTTGATCCCGGTGTAGGTGAGCCCGAGGTGGTAGAGCGTGTAGCTCTTGACCTTGGGGTTCCAGTCGGCGGGCGCGACGCGCCCCGAGGCCACGCCCGGCAGCACCTGGTCGTTGTAGCCCGACCGGTACACCTGGTACAGCGTGCTCGACCAGTCGCCGCGACGGTAGGTGCCGTAGGCCGTGTGCTTCCAGCGCAGCCCGAGGTCGCCGGCAAAGCTGAACTGCCCGATCTCGCTCGGGCCGAAATCGGCGCTGGCGACGACGCGCGACTTCTTCTTCAGCAGGTAGGTGCCGTCGATGCCGAGCAGCCAGCGCGCGCCCAGCGCGTCGAAGCCGCCACGGGCGCCGACCTCCACGCCCTCGGTCACCGTCTCGCCGGCGTTGACCCAGCGCGTGTCGATCGCCACGAGCGTGCCGGTGCCGTCGCGGATGAAGCGCTCCGGGAACAGCGAGTAGTTCTGCAGCAGCGTGCGCAGCGCCAGCAGCTGGATCGTGCCGGTGCGGTTGATCTTCCACCAGTCGAGGTTGAAGCTCAGGTTGTTCATCGGCTCCCACACGAGGCCGAGCGACCACATCTTCGCTTCCTCGGGGCCGAGGTCGCTCTTGCCGCCGCTGATGATCTCCGGGCGGATGGCCACGCAGCCGGTGGTCACGTCGACCGCGCCGCCCGGGCAGGTGGCCGGGTCGGCCAGGTCGGCGCCGGTGTAGGTGGCGGAGGCCGGCTGGTTGTAGAGCTGGTTGAAGGTGGGCACGCGGAAGCCGGTGCCGTAGGAGCCGCGCATCAGCACCCGGTCGGACGGCTGCGCGCGGAACGACACCTTCGGGTTGGTGGTGCTGCCGAAGCCGTCGTACTCGTCGTAGCGCACCGCGCCGGTGACCTCGAAGCCCTTGACGAAGGGCAGCAGCGCCTCGGCGAACACCGCCTTCACGTCGCGCTTCACGCCGGGCAGCACGTTGCCCTCGTCGAACGGCGCGGCGATGATGACCGGCCGCGCCGTGGCCTCGCGCTCGTCGCCGTTGAACTTGTACTTCTCGGTGCGCAGGTCCACGCCCACGGCCGTCATCACGTCGCCGCCGGCGAGCTTGGCCACCGGGCCCGAGACGGTGAGGTCGGTCTGCTGCAGCGTGAACTTGCCGCCATAGAGCACGACGCCGCGCGCCGAGGCCGCCTCCAGCGCCGCCAGACCGGCGGCCGTCTGCGTGACGCCGTCGCTCGGGAAGATGTTGATGAGGCCCGTGTTCAGCGCCGGGATGATGCCCGGGCCGACGACGTTGCCGGTGCCGTCGGTGCCGCGGAAGTAGTAGCCGCCGCCCAGCGTGCTCTTGCTCTCGCTGGTGGCCTGCAGGATGCCGGCGCGGTAGTCCCAGCCGGGAATGAAGCCGAGCGGGCCGTCGGCACCGAAGAACACGCGCTTCGTGTCCGTCTCGGTCTCGATCTCGCGCGGGCCGCAGGCCATGCAGCGCCAGCGATACGCGAGCGGCAGGCCGCGCTGCGCCTCGGTGACGGTGCCGGGGAACGCGGCCAGCAGCTGGTCGAACACCGAGTCGTACCAGGCCTGCGAGTCGGCGTTGCGCGGGAAGCGCAGCTGCTGCGTCGTCGTGTTCGGCGTCAGCTGCAGGTTGGAGAAGCGCTTGGCCGAGTCGGCGCTGGAGCCGGTGAACTCGGCCGCCAGCTGGTGCTCGCCGAACCTCATCGTGCCGCGCAGCACGAAGCTGAGCGTCTGGATGGGCTGCTGCAGCACCGCCGCGCGCCCGGTGTCCCAGGCGCAGGCGAGCGCTGCCGAAGGAGAGTCCCACAGCAGGTGGTCGTAAGGGCCCATGCCCGGGATCGAGCTGCAGCCGGCCCCGCCGGGCAGGTCGAGCACGTTGATGCCGCCCGACGCGTTGGTGGTGGTGCCGGGGATGAGCGGCGTCGAGCCGGCGGTCGGGAACAGCGTGCCGGCGAGCGGGAAGATGGTCGCGTACGGCGTGCCGCGTGTATCGGGCGAGAGCCCGCGGTTGGGTTGAAGCGTGTTGACGAAGTCGCGCTGGTCGCCGCGCAGCGCCTTGTTGTCGCTGTAGGCGAGCGTGCCGATGACGTTGAAGCGGTCGGTGTCGAGGTTGCCGAAGCCGCCGACGAAGCTGCCGCGGTAGATGTTGCCGCCGCCGGCCTCGGTGACGTCGAGGAAGCCCTGCGCCGAGAAGCCCTCGTAATTGGTGCGCAGGATGAAGTTGATGACGCCGCCGATGGCGTCGGTGCCGTACAGCGAGCTGGCGCCGTCCTTGAGCACCTCGATGCGCTCGACCGCGGCCATCGGGATCTGGTTCAGGTCGACCTGGCCGCCATTCAGGCCGTGGCTGGCGACGCGTCGGCCGTTGAGCAGGATGAGCGTGGCGTTGCTGCCCTGGCCGCGCAGGTTGGCCGAGGTGGCGCCGTTGTTGCCGCGCTGCGCGCCGCCCACCACGTCGGCGTTGCTGGCGAGGTTGTCGAGGCCGCTGCCGTTGACCGACAGCGACATCACCAGCTGCTCGGCGGTGACGATGCCCTGGCGCTCGATCTCGGCGCGCGTGATCACCTGGATGGGCAGCGCGCCCTCGCTGGCGATGCGCTTGATGCTCGAGCCGGTGATGGTGATGCGCTGCTCGGCCTGTGCCGAGGCGGCGCCGGTGAAGCTGGCCAGGCCGGCGGCAGCCAGGGCCGCCACGAGCGCGCGCAGCGGCGCCTTCGTCCCGAAGTTCATCGTGTCTCCTCCGACGTTCTTTGAGCCAGTGTTGCCGCAAGTCGCGCGCCGGCCCATCCGGGATTTCCAACGGTCACGCCGTGGCGCGCGCCCGTGTCGCGGCAGGTCGCGACCGGGGGGTGAGCCGAACGTGCCGCGGATGGCGGCGGGTCGGCGGCGCGCCACGCCGCGGCCGTGTCAGCATCGCGGGGCCGCGGCCTGCGCGGCATGCGCCCTCTCCCGCCGTTGACCGCCCCGCCCCCCGACCCGCCCCGGGCCCGGCCCTGGCTGTGGATCCCCACGCTCTACTTCAGCCAGGGCCTGCCCTACGTGGCGGTGATGACGCTGGCCGTGGTGATGTACAAGAACCTCGGCCTGGGCAATGCCGAGATCGCGCTGTACACGAGCTGGCTGTACCTGCCGTGGGTCGTGAAGCCGCTGTGGAGCCCGCTCGTCGATCTCGTCGGCCGCAAGCGTGGCTGGGTGGTGGCGTTGCAGGCCGCGGTGGCGGTGTCGCTGGCGATGGTGGCGCTGACGTTGCCCACATCGGGCTTCGTGCAATGGACGCTCGCGATGTTCTGGCTCGTCGCCTTCGCCTCGGCCACGCACGACATCGCCGCCGACGGTTTCTACATGCTGGCGCTGCCCGACCGGGCCCGCCAGGCAGCGTTCGTCGGCGTGCGCAGCCTCTTCTACCGGCTGGCGATGCTGTTCGGCCAGGGCGTGCTCGTGTGGATGGCGGGCTGGCTGCAGCAACGGCATGGCAGCTTCGTGACGGCGTGGATGGCAGTGATGGCCACGCTGGCCGCCTGGTTCGCGGCCATGGCGGCCTGGCACGCGTGGGCGCTGCCGCGGCCGCCGGCCGACGCGCCCGCGCCCGGCGGCGGGGCGGCGCACGGCGGCGGCATCGGCCACGGGGCCGCGCGCGTGCTGCGCGAGTTCGTCCCCGTCTTCGCGACCTTCTTCCGCCGCCGCGACATCGCGCGCGTGCTCGCGTTCCTGCTGCTGTACCGGTTCGCCGAGGCGCAGCTGGTGAAGCTGATCGTGCCGTTCCTGCTCGACCCGCCGGCCGCCGGCGGCCTGGGCCTGACGACACAGGATGTCGGCGTGGCGTACGGCACGTTCGGAGTCGCGGCGCTCACCGCGGGCGGGCTGCTCGGCGGCTGGTGGATCGCGCGTGTCGGCCTGCGGCGGGCGCTCTGGCCGCTGCTGCTGGCGATGAACGTGCCCAACGTGCTGTACGTCGCGCTGGCGGCGTGGATGCCGGCGGCGACGGCTTCGCTGGGGCCGTCGGCCACGCTCGCGGCGGTCGCGGCGGCGCTGGCGATCGAGCAGTTCGGCTACGGCTTCGGCTTCACGGCCTACATGGTCTTCATGCTGCAGGTGGCCGCGAGGCCGCCCGACGGCGCTGTCGCCGCGGAGGGCCATCCGCACCAGACGGCGCACTACGCCCTGTGCACCGGCTTCATGGCGCTGGGGATGATGCTGCCCGGCATGTGGGCCGGCTGGCTGCAGCAGGTGCTGGGCTACACGGCGTTCTTCGCCTGGTGCTGCGTCGCGACGCTGCCCGCGTTCGCGGCGGCAGCCTGGGTGCGCATCGACGACGCGAGCTGAGCGGGCTTGCCGTCGTCGCCCGGGCTCGGGACGGTCGCGGACGGCTTCAGCCGGCCGCCAGCGGGCTCAGCCGGCCGAACCACGGCACGGCCTGCTCCAGCTGCGTGGCCAGCTGCAGCAGCAGCGCCTCGTCGCCCATGCGGCCGACGCACTGCACGCCCAGCGGCAGGCCATCGGCGGTCCAGTGCAGCGGCAGCGACATCGCCGGCACGCCGGTGAGATTGGCCAGCTGGGTGAACGGCACCGGCGCCATGTTCGCGCGCGTCAGCTGGTCGATCGTGCCTTCCAGCAGCCCCAGGCGCGCCAGGGCCCGGACGATGCCGGCGCGCGCGAGCAGGCCGAGCACGGCCTCCGCCAGAGGCGTCGCGTCGCCGGTGCCGTGCGGCTGCGGTGGCGCGGCCAGCGTCGGCGTCAGCAGCACGTCGTAGCGCTGCTGGAAGACGGCGAGCGCGCGGGCGTAGCCGTTCCAGGCCAGCAGCTCGGCGGTCAGCGCGCCGGCGTCGATGCCGCGGCCGATCTCCGCGGTGAGCAGCGTCAGCGGCTCGAAGTCGTCGCGGCCTGCGCCGAGCGCCACCGCCTGCCGCACCGTCGCCAGCACCTGGCCGAAGTAGATGCTCGTGAACGAACGTGCCAGCGCCCGGCCGTCGATGGCCGGCGCGGCCTCCTCGACCTCGTGGCCGAGCGACTGCAGCCGCTGCGCGGCCGCCAGCACGGCGGCCTTCGCCTCGGCATGCACCTCGGTGCCGATGGGCGAGGTGGCGGTGAACGCGATGCGCAGCCGCGGCGGTGCCCGCCGCGCCTGCTCCGCGAACGGCACCTCGGGGGGCGGGGCGGTGACGAACGGGTCGCCGGGCTCGGGGCCGGCGAGGATGTCCAGCGCGAGCGCGGAGTCGCGCACGCTGCGCGACAGCACGCCCTCGCTGCAGGCACCGAACCACACCTCGCCGAAGCCGGGCCCGTTGCTGACCCGCCCGCGCGAAGGCTTGAGTGCGAAGAGCCCGCAGCAGGCGGCCGGGATGCGCAGCGAGCCGCCGCCATCGTTGCCGCCGGCCATCGGCACCACGCCCGCGGCCACCGCGGCGGCCGAGCCGCCGCTGGAGCCGCCCGCGGTGCGCGAGACGTCCCAGGGGTTCGCGACACGGCCGAACGCGCGCGAGTCGCTCACGCCCTTGAGGCCGAGCTCCGGCAGGTTCGTCTTGCCGAAGACGACGAGGCCGGCACGCAGGAAGCGCCGCAGCGCCGCTGCCGGCTCGGCCGCCGGAAAGCGCTCGGACAGGCGGGTCAGCGCCCGGCTGCCGTAGCCGGTGGGCACGCCGGGCACGTCGAGCACGCTGTCCTTGACGAGGAAGGGCACGCCGGCGAGCGCGGCCGCCGGGCCGCCGTGGCCGCCCGCCTGCCCGTGCCGGGCGAGTTGCTCGTCCGCCAGCGCCGGCAGCTCGCGAACGAGCGCGCGGGTCGCCGGCTGCACGCGTGCCATCTGCGCCCGCGCCAGGGCGAGCAACTCGGACGCGGCCACCTCGCCGCGCCGGACGAGCGCTGCCAGCGAGGTGGCGTCGTGGGTCAGGTACTCGTCAAGCCGCATGAGGCTGCCCGGCCACCCGGGCGTGAACGGGCCGCCGGCCCACGCGACCCGTGCGCCACCGCGGGCCGGCGCGTCAACGACGGCCGGCGCCGAGCAGGCCGCCGAGCAGGCTGCCGAGGTCGCCGCTCATGCCCTGGATGTCGCCCTGCGGGATCTGGCCCTGCGGCGTCAGCTGGTCCACCACCTGGGGCAGCACCTGCGACATCTGGCCGAGCAGGTCGCCCTGGTCCATGCCGAGCTGGCGCGACAGGTTGCCGATGAGGTCGCCGCCGAGCACCTGCCCCAGTTGATCGGGCGAGACCGGGAGGTTCTGCCCGGTGCTCACCCACGACTTGGCGACGTCGCCCATGCCATGGCGGCTGAACTGTTCGACGAGGCCGGCCAGGCCCCCCAGCCCGCCCGGGCTGTCGCCGCCACCCATGCCGGCCCCCATGCCGGCGCCGCCACCGAGAGCGCCGCCGAGCATGCCGCCCAGCCCTCCGAGCCCGCCACCCGCGGCCCCGGCCCCGGCCCCGCTGCCCGCGCCGCCGCCTTGCAGCAGCATGCCGACGATGGCGCTGATGAGCGCCGCCTGGGGGTTGGAGGATCCGCCGGACCCCTGTCCGAGTGCGCCGATCACCGAGTCGAGCAGGCCCATGGGGCATCCTTTCAGGCAGAAGCGTTGATGAGATCGCGGCCGCCGGACGCGCCCATCCCTGCACCGGCGCAACCATTCTGGTCTCGGCCGGGTTCGGCTGGCAATGCGCCTGCGGCCAGCAGGGCAGTGGCCGATATTCAGCCCTGCCGTTGCGGATCAGGCACCCGACTTCGGTCCGGGGCGTTGCGCCAGTGCGATACCGAGCCAGGCCAGCACCGCGAGCGGCGCGGTGTCGGCGCGCAGGACTCGGGGCCCGAGTGACACGGCGGAGAAGCCGGCGGCCAGCGCGGCCTCGGTCTCGGCCGGCGCAAGGCCGCCCTCGGGGCCGCTCAACACGACGACGCTGCCGCCCGGCCAGGGCGACGCGCTCCGGCCGGGCTCGGCCGCGGGGGACGCCCAGCGCTCGATGGCCGGCGCTGCCTGCGCCGCCAGCGCGGGCGCCTCGGGCCGCGTGCTCAGGAGCCAGCGCGCGCTGGAGGGGGCGCCGTCCTCGTGACCCGCGCGCTGGGGCCCACGCTGCTCTCCCAGCCAGGCCGCCATCGACTGCACCGCGTGCACGCGCGGCACGCGTGCGCGCCCGCACTGCTCGCAGGCCGCGGCGGCCACGGCCTGCCAATGGGCACGCCGGCGCTCGGCGCGCTCGCCCTGCAGACGCAGCACCGTGCGCTCGCTGATCAACGGCCACAGCGCGGCCACGCCGAGCTCGGTGGCCTTCTCGACGAGCGCGTCGACGCGCTCGTTGGCCGGCATGCCGAACGCGAGCGCGACCGCCACCGGCAGCTCGGCGGCTGGTGCCGGCACCGGCGCCACGCCGACACGCACGCCGACCGCGCCGCGGCCGATGGCCTGCACGACGGCCGGCCAGTCGTCGCCGCTCGTGCCGTCGAAAAGTTGCAGCGTGGCGCCCGGTTGCAGCCGGCGCACCTTCACGTGTGCCGCGGCGGCGTCGGGCAGGTCGAACGCCGCGCCGGGCGCCAGCGTCGGCCCGGCCGACCCCTCGGCCCGGCCCTCGACCGCGCCGACGAACAGGCGCAGCGGCGCCGGCGCCGCGCGCGCCGCCTGCGCGGCCTCAGCCCCCACCGCCCAGCAACCCCTCGACCGCGAGCGCCACCCCGGCGAGGGCCGCGTCGTACCCGCCGGGCGCGCTGAGCATCAGGCCCACCGGCCACTCGCCGGGCTCGTGGCAGGGCAGGCTGAACGAGCAGCCGTCCAGGAAGTTGATCGCGAACGTGTTGCGCAGCAGCAGGCCGTTGGCCTTGAAGAAGGCTTCGTCGCTCGCGGCCTCGTCGGGCGGGGGGCGGCGCACGAGCGCGTCGATCGGCGGCGCGACGATCGGCACCGTCGGGCATGCCAGCGCATCGAAGCCCGCCAGGCGCGCACGCACGCGCTCGATCCAGTCGGCACGCCGGCGCTGCATCACGATGTAGTCGGCAGCCAGCACCTTCTCGCCCAGCGCCACGCGGGCGGCGACGCGCGGGTCGTAGTCGGCGCGGCGCGTGGCGAACGTCTCGCGGTGCGTGGCGTAGGCCTCGACCGGCGAGAAGCCGCCGGGTGCGTTGATCGAGGCGATCTCGGCCAGCTCGGCAAGCGGGATCTCCTCGACCACCGCGCCGGCGGCGGCCAGGCGTGCCAGGGCCCGCTCGAAGGCGCGTGCGACCGGCGGCTCGAGCGCGTCGAGCATCAGCGTGCGCGGCACCGCCAGCCGCAGGCCGCGCACGCCGTCGCGGCGCGCCACCTGCAAGGGGGCGCCGGCGAGCACGCCGTCGACGAGCAGGCAGTCGGCCACCGAGCGCGTCATCGCGCAGACCGTGTCCAGCGAGTGCGCCAGCGGGTAGGCGCCGGCCAGCGGCGTGCGCGCCTGCGTGTTCTTGAAGCCGACGAGCCCGCACAGTGCGGCCGGGATGCGGATCGAGCCGCCGGTGTCGGAGCCGAGGCCGGCGACCGCCAGCCCGAGCGCGACCGACACGGCCGCGCCCGACGACGAGCCGCCGGGCACGCGCGCCGTGCCGTCCACCGCCGTGGCGGCCGGGTTGCACGGCGTGCCGTAGTGCGGGTTGATGCCGACGCCGGAGAACGCGAACTCCGTCATGTTCGTCTTGCCGACGATCGCGGCTCCGGCCGCGCGCAGGCGCTGCACCGCCGGCGCGTCGGCGGCGGCAGGCGGCGCGCCGCGGCGGACGATGGAGCCGGCGAGCGTGGTCTCGCCGGCCACGTCGAACAGGTCCTTCACCGACACCGGCAAGCCCGCCAGCGGTTGGCTTGCGGGCGGCGTGGCGCCGCGCCGCGCTTCATCGGCCGCGCGCGCGGCGGCGAGCGCCGTGGCGTCGTACAGCTTGGTGAACACGTGTGCCGCCTCGGGCGCGCGCGCGCGCTCCAGCACCTCGGTGACGAGGGCCTCGTGGCTGGCACCGGCGCGGTCGACGCGCTGGCGCAGGGCGGTGATCGTGGCCGAGGGGGTGGAGAGCGCGGGCATCGTGCGGAGCATTCTCGCAGCGCTGCGCGGCCGCCGGGCCGCCTGCACCTCGATGCTCGGCGACCGCCGCGCCGAGCGGGAAGCGCAGCGCCGGCGGCGGTGCCGGCGTGCGGAACCGGGGTCCCTTCGCCGGACCCGCCCCTCGGGTGCGGGGCGGGCGGCCCGCTGGCGCTTGCTGGGGGGTGCACGGCATGATCGCGCCAAGGGAGCACGCATGAAGCAGCAGGATGGAGATGACGCGCGTCGGAGGACGCGGACCGCCCCGATGGCGGCGTTCCGGCCAGGGCCGGGGCCGGCGCTCACGCCGGGCGACGAGGACCGGCGCTGTCCGCCGCCGCCGCCGGCGCGGCGCCGGGCGGTGCGCGCCGGGCTGCAGTCGTGCGTGCTGGCCGCGATGCTGGTGTGGGCGGTGCTGGTCCAGGTCGCCGCGCCGGCCGCCGCGGCCGAACCGGCCGCCGGGGAGTCGCGCGTGGCACTCGTCATCGGCAACGCGGCCTATGCGCAGGAGCCGCTGCGCAACCCCGTCAACGATGCGCGTGCGATGGCCACGGCGCTGCGGCGGCTGGGCTTCACCGTGCTGCTGCACGAGAACGCCGGCAAGGCGGCGATGGAGCGGGCGGTGCTCGACTACGGCCGCCGCATCGCCGCCGGCGGTGTCGGCATCTTCTTCTACGCCGGCCACGGCATGCAGGTGCGCGGGCGCAACTACCTCGTGCCGGTGGATGCGCAGATCGACGAAGAGGCCAAGACACGCGTGGCGGCCGTCGACCTCGACCTGCTGCTCGAGCAGGTGGCCGAGGCGCGCAACCGCGTCAACGTCGTCATCCTCGACGCCTGCCGCAACAACCCGTTCGAGGCGCGGCTGCGCGGTCGCTCGCAGGGCCTGGCGGCGGTGGACGCGGCCCGCGGCACGCTCATCGCGTATGCCACCGCGCCCGGCTCGGTGGCCAGCGACGGCGGTGGCCGCAACGGCCTGTACACCGAGGCGCTGCTGAAGGCGCTGGAGCAGCCCGGCCTGAAGGTCGAGGAGGTCTTCAAGCGCGTGCGGGTCGAGGTCTCGCAGCGCTCCAACGGCACGCAGACGCCCTGGGAGTCGTCATCGCTGACGGGTGACCTGGTCATCAACGTCACCGTCAACGTGCAGGCGTCGACCGGCGCGTCCGCGACGGCTGGCGCGGCACCGACCGCGGTCGACCGCGATGCGCTCTTCTGGGCCTCGATCAAGGACAGCCGGCAGGCCGCCGACTTCGAGGCGTACCTGCGCCGGTTCCCGGGCGGCACCTTCGCCGACCTCGCCCGCCAGCGGTTGGCCAGCCTCTCGGCGCCCGGTGGCGCCGCGCGCTTCGACGGCACCTGGGTTGCCAGCCTGACCTGCCCCGACGTGCCCGGCGGCGCCCGCGGCTACCAGCGACAGTTCCCGGTCGAGGTGCGCGAGGGGCGCATGCGGGGCCAGTTCGGCGAGCCGGGCCGCAACGGCGCGACGACGCTGAGCGGCCAGATCGAGGCCGACGGCACTGCGAGGATCCGCGTGCAGGGCACGACTTCCGACCCCCGCTTCTCGGGTGGCATGCGCCCGGGCACGGCCTACGGCTACGACGTGGTGGACGCGAGGTTCGACGAGCGCTCGGGCAGCGGCCGACGCGTCGAGACGCGGCCCTGCTCGCTCGTGTTCGAGCGCCAGGGCGGGCGCTGAGCTCGCACGCGGGGCCGGCGCGGGCGCACGCGCCGCGCACATCGGCGTTGCCTGTGGCGCAGTCCAGGCGACGGCCAGGCGCCTATCCAGGCGTCAGTCGGGAGCCGGTCCGTCGCCGCGGTCGCGCGCTCCGGCCCGCCAATCTCATCGGCGCTCCGGCAGGCGCAGGCGGGCGATCCCGGTGCCCGCCGTGCGACGGTCAGGCCCTCAGCGCCGCCAGCACCTCGTCGAGCATCTTCTTCGCGTCGCCGAACAACATGCGGTTGTTGTCCTTGTAGAAGAGCGGGTTGTCGACGCCGGCATAGCCGCTGGCCATGCTGCGCTTCATGACGATGCTGGTCTTGGCCTTCCACACCTCCAGCACCGGCATGCCGGCGATGGGGCTCGTCGGGTCGTCCTGCGCCGCCGGGTTCACGATGTCGTTGGCGCCGATGACCATCGACACGTCCGTGTCGGGGAAGTCGGCGTTGATCTCGTCCATCTCGAGCACGATGTCGTAGGGCACCTTGGCCTCGGCCAGCAGCACGTTCATGTGCCCGGGCATGCGGCCGGCCACCGGGTGGATGCCGAAGCGCACGTTGACGCCCTTCTCGCGCAGCAGCTTGGTGATCTCGAACACCGTGTGCTGCGCCTGCGCCACCGCCATGCCGTAGCCCGGCACGATGATCACGTTCTTGGCCTCGCGCAGCATCTCGGCCGTCTCGGCGGCGCTCACCGGCGACACCTCGCCGGCCGGCTGCGCGGCCCCGCCGCCGCCGGCCGCCGGCGCGCCGCCGCCGGTGCCGAAGCCGCCCGCGATGACGCTGATGAAGTTGCGGTTCATCGCGCGGCACATGATGTAGCTGAGGATCGCGCCCGAGCTGCCCACCAGCGCGCCGACGACGATCAGCAGGTCGTTGCTCAGCATGAAGCCGGTGGCCGCCGCCGCCCAGCCCGAGTAGCTGTTGAGCATCGAGACGACCACCGGCATGTCGGCGCCGCCGATCGCCATCACCATGTGGATGCCGAAGAGCAGCGAGATCACCGTCATCACGATGAGCGGCGTCATGCCGTCCTGGATGCTGTTCGCGTTCAGGAAGGCGCGGCCGAACCAGATCACGACGAGCAGGCCGGCGAGGTTGATCCAGTGCCGCGCCGGCAGCAGCAGCGGCTTGCCGCCGATCTTTCCGCTGAGCTTGCCGAAGGCGATGACCGAGCCGCTGAACGTGACCGCGCCGATCAGGATGCCGACGTAGATCTCGATCTCGTGGATGGCCTTCTCGGCCGGCGTCGGGAACACCGTGGAGGTGTCGACGTAGCTCGCGAAGCCCACGAGGCACGCCGCCAGGCCGACGAGGCTGTGCATCAGCGCCACCAGCTCGGGCATCTGCGTCATCTGCACCTTCTTCGCGGCGAAGAGGCCGATGCTGCCGCCGACGACGAGCGCGCCGATGATCCACGGGTAGCCGGCCGGCAGCACGCGCGGGCCGGCCACGGTGGCCAGCACGGCCACCGTCATGCCGATGATGCCGAACAGGTTGCCGCGGCGCGCCGTCTCGGGGTTGGCGAGGCCGCCCAGGCTCAGGATGAAGAGGACCGTGGCGCCGATGTAGGCGACGGTGGCGAGGCTGTCGGTCATGTCCGCTCCTGGTTGTTGTCGTTCTTCACTTGCGGAACATCGCCAGCATGCGCCGCGTCACCGCGAAGCCGCCGAACATGTTGATGGCCGTGAGCACGAGGGCCACCACGGCCATGCCGAGGATGAGGCCCGAGGGGCGGTCGGCGCCTGCGCCGGCACCGAGCGGCGGCGCGATCTGGATCAGCGCGCCGATGGCGATGATCGAGGAGATCGCGTTCGTCACGCTCATCAGCGGCGTGTGCAGCGACGGCGTGACGTTCCAGATGACCATGTAGCCGATGAAGCAGGCGAGCACGAACACCGTGAAGTGCGACAGGAACGACGCCGGCGCGAAGAGGCCCACGCCGAGCAGCGCCAGCGCGCCGATCGCGAAGACGATGGCCAGCGACTTCGCCGACATCGGCTCGCTGCTGCCGTGGCCATGCCCCTTGGGCGCGGCGGGCGCCGCGGCGGCGGCCGGCTTGGGCGGCGGCGCCGGCAGCTTCAGCGGCGGCGGCGGCCAGGTGACGGTGCCGTCCTTGATGACCGTGAGGCCGCGGATGGCGTCGTCTTCCATGTTGACGTTGACGACACCGTCCTTCGTCTTGCAGAGCTCCTCGGTCAGGCGCAGCAGGTTCGACGAATACAGCGTCGACGACTGCTTGGCCAGCCGGCTGGCGAGGTCGGTATAGCCGATGATCGTGACGCCGTGCTTCACGACGGCCTGCCCGGGCTCGGTGAGCTCGCAGTTGCCGCCCTGCTCGGCGGCCATGTCGACGATGACGCTGCCCGGCTTCATCGTCTTCACCATCTCGGCGGTGATGAGCTTGGGCGCCGGCTTGCCCGGGATCAGCGCGGTGGTGATGATGATGTCGACCTCGCGCGCCTGCTTCGCGTACATCTCGCGCTGCGCGGCCTGGAAGCCTTCGCTCATCACCTTGGCGTAGCCGCCGCCGCCCGAGCCCTCCTCCTCGTAGTCGACCTTGACGAACTCGCCGCCGAGCGAGACGACCTGGTCGGCCACCTCGGCGCGCGTGTCGTTGGCGCGCACGATGGCGCCCAGGTTCGCCGCGGTGCCGATGGCGGCCAGGCCGGCGACGCCGGCGCCGGCGATGAACACCTTGGCCGGCGGGATCTTGCCGGCGGCCGTGACCTGGCCGTTGAAGAAGCGGCCGAACGCGTTGGCCGCCTCGATGACGGCGCGGTAGCCGCTGACGCCCGCCATCGACGTGAGCGCGTCCATCTTCTGCGCGCGCGAGAGCTGGCGCGGCAGCGAGTCGATGGCCAGCACGGTGGCCTTCTTCGCGGCCAGCTGCTGCATCAGCTCGGGGTTCTGCGCCGGCCAGACGAAGCCGATGAGCATGCCGCCTTCGCGCATCAGCGCCACTTCGGCGGGCGAGGGCGGGCGCACCTTGAAGACGATGTCGCTCTGGCCCCACAGCTCGGTGGCGGTGGCGACGACCTCGGCGCCGGCGGCCCGGTAGGTGTCGTCGTCGAAGTTCGCGGCGGCGCCGGCGCCGCTCTGCACGGCCACCTTGAAGCCCAGCTTGATCAGCTTCTCCACGACCTCGGGGACGGTGGCGACGCGCTTCTCGCCCGACGCCGTCTCGCTGGGAACGCCGATCAGCAAAGCCATGAACTCACTCCTCGCGGGCTTGTGGGCCTTGCGGATGCACGCGTCGGTGCGGCGCTCGGGCGCGGCACCGACGGGGCGGGCGGCAAGGCGGTGTCGTTCTTCGTGGGGCGTGCGCGGCGGCACGCGGGCCAGCGAAGCTATCACAACGGCGGGGCGCGCTTCCCCCGTGGCTGCCCCGGGCTACCATCGCGCACGCTGAGGCATCCATGCAGGCCGCACCCGTGCCCGGGGCGAGGCCGGCGGTCGCACGAGAACGAGGCAACGGGACGGGGCAACGACGATGAACAAGCGCTGGCGCCCGAGCGTCACGGTGGCCGCCGTGATCGAGCACGAGGGCCGCTTCCTGCTGGTGGAGGAGCAGACGCCCGAGGGCCTGAAGCTCAACAACCCCGCCGGCCACCTGGAGCCGGGCGAGACGCCCGAGGCCGCCGTCGTGCGCGAGGCGCTGGAAGAGACGGCGCACGAGTTCGTGCCCGAGGCGCTGCTGGGCGTGTACATGGCGCGCTTCGTGCGCGTTCGTCCGCCGCGGGTCGGCCGCAGCGGCGAGGCCGGCGGCAGCGGCCCGCGGCCGCCCGAGGACGTGACCTACCTGCGCTTCGCCTACAGCGGCCGCGTCGGCGAGCCGCTGCCCGGCCGCGCGCTCGACCCGGCCATCGTGCGCACGCTGTGGCTCACGCGCGAGGAGATCGCCACCGAGGAAGCGGCCGGGCGGTTGCGCAGCCCGCTCGTGATGCGCTGCATCGACGACCACCTGGCCGGGCGCCGCTTGCCGCTGGACGCCGTGAGCGGCGACGCATCGCTCGCCGACCCGATGGTGCTGCACGCGCTGCCGCTGCCCGCCCTGCCCCAGGCACCCGCGCGCCACGAACCGGCCGGCCCGGCCGGTGACCGACCCAGCCGTTCGGCGCGACGCCGGGCGCGAAAGAGAATGCAGGGCATGCACGAGAACAACACCGAGGGCCGGCCGGCGACCGAGGACGCCGGACCGCAGGTCGATGGAAGCGTGAACGAGCCGCAGGCCGTGACGGAACCGGGCGAGATGGCGTCGATGGCGCCGATGTCGTCCGGTGATGGCGCGAAAGAGGCCGCGGCGCTGGCACCCGAGCAGGCGCGCGGGGCTGGCGCCGATGCCGGCTTGGCGTCTGGTTCCGGCGGAACCGTCGGCGAAGCTTCGTCGGCGAGCGCGGAGGCGGCGGGGGGTGGCACTTCCGCGCCGGAGGTTTCAACGTCTGCGTCGTCGTCGCCCACTCCGCCTGCATCGGGCACCGAGGCCGCGTCGACGGCCCCGACCGAAGCGACACCCGCCTCCGCCAAACCTGCGAAGCCCGAGCCGACGCTGGCCGAGACCGCGGCTGCGCTGGCCGAGCGCTTCCCGGCGCTGTTCTCGCCCGGCCAGCCGCGCCCGATCAAGCTGCGCATCCAGTCCGACATCCAGGCGCGCGCGCAGGGCGCGTTCACGCGCAAGCAGCTCTCCATCTTCCTGCACCGCCACACGACGAGCACGGCCTACCTGCGCGCGCTGGTGGCCACGCCGCAGCGCTTCGACCTCGACGGCCAGCCCGCCGGCGAGGTGGCGGCCGAGCACGTCGAAGCCGCGAAGGCGGAGCTCGAGCGGCGTCGCCAGATCGTGATGCAGCGGCGCGCGCAGCCCGGTGCCCGGCCCGGGCGCGCCGGGGCGGCCGGTGGGCCGGCTGCCGACGCATCGGTTCCGCAGGACGCGCCTGGTGCGGCCGGCGCCGGTGGCGGCCAGGGTGCGGAGGGCGCGCCGCGCGGTGATCGTCCGGGTCGTCCTCCCAGGCCGCCTCGTCCCGAGGGCGCGGGTCGACCCGATCGTCCGGGCCGTCCCGGGTCAGGTCCAGGCACGGGCCCGTGGCCTGGCGGTGCCGGCCACGGCGATCGCCCGCCCCGCGGCGACCGCCCGGCGCGCCCGGGCCGGCCCGACGCGCGCCCCGGGCGGCCGGAGCGTGGCGAGCGGCCGCCGGGCCGGCCTTCCGACCGGCCCTTCGACCGGCCGGCCGGTCGTGGCGGCCCGACGGGCCCGATGCGCACCGGCCACGGCGGCCCCGGCGGCCATGCGGGCGACCGGGGTGGTCGCCACGGCGAAGGCGACCGCGGCGAATCGACGGTCGCGCTGCCCGAGGATCCCGTGCGCCGCGAGCGTGCGCTCCTGCTGCGCAGCTTCGAGGGTTCGCCGCTGACGGCGGCGAACTTCTGCGCGCTGAAGGGCCTGGCGCTGCCCGAGTTCGAGGCGCAGATCGCACTGGCGCGCCGCGAGCGCGAAGAACGCCAGCGCGCAGGCGCCGGCGGCACCTGACGCCGACGCCGGGGCGCGTGGGCCATGGGCGCGCCCCGCGTCGCCGCCGGTCCACGAGGCGCCGCCCGGCGCGCCGGCCGGTTCGATGGAGGGTCGGACGATGAGGACATCGGCCGCGGCGGCCGGCGATCCGGCCGCCTGCCGGCCTGCCCACTGCCGGGCTACTGGAACTGCGCCGAGTTCGGGAACTGCAACCAGTCGACGACGCAGTAGCCGTCGCTGCTGCCCGGGCACGAGGCCGGCGCGTACTCGTCCAGCGTCACGACCATGCAGTACGAGCCGCGCGACGGCGTGTTCGCCGTCAGCGACTGCGCCACGAGGTTCGACGACTGGAAGTTGCGCAGCTGGTTGGTCCCGTCGGTGAACTGGATGTTGTAGCGGGCCACGATCGCGCCGGAGATGGTGCCCCCGTTGTACGTGCCCGCCACCGCCCAGAAGGTGGCGCGCAGGCTGCCCGTGGTCGACGACGCCGTGAGGTTCGGGTTGTTGAAGGAGATCTCGCCCGGGTCGAGCGACATCGTGCCCGATGCGTTCGCGGCTCCCGGCACGTTGCTGTAGCTCGCCTGGCCGAAGAGCGAGAGCCCGCCGACGCCCGGGCCTGCGGTGGAGCCGCAGGTGCGCGGCGAGATCGGCGCGGGCGCAGGCGCGGGTGCGGGAGACGGGGACGGGCTCGGCGAAGGCGAGGGCGACGGCGAGGGTCCCGGTGCCGGCCCGGGTGCCGGTGCAGGGGCAGGGGCCGGCGAGCCGGCCACGGCGGGCAGGACGGTGTTGTTGTAGTCGCCGACGCTCAGCAGCACGCTGAGCGCCGGAAAGCGTTCGCGGCACGTCGCGCCTTCACCGGCGAACGAGCGATAGGAGCCGATGAGGTTGTAGTACTCGGCCAGGTTCGCGGCGATCTGCTGCCCGCTCGGCGAGGCCGGGTCGTAGTAGGCGATGCCTTCGATGCAGGCCGTGAAGGTCAGCCCGCCGGCCGTCTGCGTACCCTGGACGGCGAAGTACGGGCCCTTGGTCTCTTCGCCACCGCCGCCGCCACAGCCGGCAGCGAACACGGCGGCCACGAGGCTGCCAAGGGCAGCGCGGCTCGATCGGGACCGGCGTGCTGGCGACGGGCGTGGGGTCTCCGTAGGCGCCTTGGTGCAGGCAGGCCTGGGGCATTCGTTCATGGGCTTCCCTCGATGGAGTGTTTGGTCTTGCGCCCGTCTTCCAGGAGCGGGCGAGGCATCGTCGGAGATACCCCGCGCGGTGCACAACACATGAACGAAGGAGAACCCCCTCAACAGGTGGGATGACGCCGGCCCTCGTGGCCGGCATTCGCTGCGGCATCCGGCGGGCGCGTGCCCTCGGCGGCCGAAGGAGGGGTGCGCTCGCGGCGCACCCCGTCGGCAGCGACTACTGCCAGCTCATCGCCGCGAGATCGTTGGCGAAGATGGGCACGTCCTTCCACAGCCCCTTCACGCGCGAGTTCGCCACCGTGATCCAGGTGGGCTGGTACAGGTACGCGGCCACCGCCTCCTCGGCCACGAGGCGCTGTGCCTCGCCCATCAGCTTGTTGCGCTCCTCGGGCTTCACCGTGGCCTGGATGCGGCCCCACAGCTCGTTGAACTTGGCGCTCTCGTAGCCCCAGTAGTAGTTGGGCCGCGCGAAGTTGCCGAAGTCCAGCGGCTCGACGTGCGCGATGACCGTCAGGTCGTAGGCCTTCTGGCCATAGGTGCCCGAGAGCCACTGCGCCCACTCGACGTTCTGGATCTTGGCCTTGATGCCGACCTTGTCGAGCATCGAGGCGATGACCTCGCCGCCCTGGCGCGCGTAGGGCGTCGGCGGCAGCGTCATCGTCAGCTCCAGCGGCGGCACGACGCCGGCGCGGTGCAGCAGCGCGCGCGCCTTGGCGGGGTCGTAGGCGTTCATCGCCGTGAGGTCGACGTAGCCCGGCGCGCCCGGCGTGTAGTAGCTGCCGATGGGCACGCCGAAGCCGTTGGCCGCGCCCTCGATGACCGCCTTGCGGTCGAGCGCGGCCGAGATGGCCTGGCGCACGAGCACGTTGTCCAGCGGCTTGCGCTTGTTGTTCATCGCGAGGATGACCTTGGCGCGCGAGCCGCCGATGAGTACCTGGTACTTCTTGTTGCCCTCGAACTGCTTGAGGCTCGTGGCGGCGGCGACGCGCGGGAAGACGTCGACGTCGCCCGAGAGCAGCGCGGCCACCTGCGCGGCGGGGTCGCTGATGAAGCGGATGGTGACGCGGCGCAGCTTCACGTCCTTCGCGTTGCGGTACGCGTCGTTGCGCACGAGCACGATCGACGAGCCGCGGTTCCACGCGTCGAGCCTGAAGGGCCCGGTGCCGGTCGGCTTGGTGTTGTTGCCGGCGGCGCTCTTGGGCTCGACGATGGCGGCGGTGGCCGAGCCGAGCTGGAACGGCAGGTCGGGGTTGCCGTTCTTGAGGTTCAGCACCACCGTGAACGGGTCGGGCGTCTCGATGCTGGTGATGTTGGCGAAGGTCGCCTTGTCCTTGTTCGTGCTTTCCTTGGCCGCGGCGCGCTCGAAGCTGAACTTCACCGCGGCGGCGTCGAAGGGCTCGTCGTTGTGGAACTTGATGCCGCGGCGCAGCTTGAAGGTCCAGGTCTTCAGGTCGGCCGACGGCGTGAAGCTTTCGGCCAGCAGCGGCGTGATGCGTCCGTCGCTGTTGATCTTCGTGAGCGTCTCGAAGACGTTGTAGAGCGTGACTTCGCCGATGGCGCTGGCGGCGCCGGCGGTGGGGTCGAGGCCGGGGGCGGGCTCGAGCGTCATCGCCAGCACAAGGCTGTCCTTGCGCGGCTGCGCGGCGGCCGGGCCGGGGCTGGCCGCGCCCAGCGCGATGGCGAAGGCGCTGACGGCGGCCAGCATGCCGGCGCGCGCGGCGCCCAGGGGATGCGGGTTGCGGTTCATCGGTTCTCCTCTTGGACGGCGGGTCGTGGGGGCATGGGACGGGCGGTCGCGGCGGGCGTGCGGGCAACGGTCAGGGCCGGCCGAGCACCATCACCCAGTAGTGGTTGTAGTTCGTGCCGGGCAGGTGCACTCCGGCGACGGCGACATCGACGAAACCCGGGTTCATGATGTTGGCGCAGTGCCCGGGGCTGGCCATCCATTGAGCCAGCGTGGCCGACGCGGTGGGGCGGCCGGCGGCGACGTTCTCGCCCACCGCGCTCCAGCGGTAGCCGGCGGCCTCGGCGCGCGAACCGACGTCGGAGCCGTTGCTGCCCGTGTGGCCGATGCTTCCCCCGCGCTGCGGTGCCATGTCGCGCACGTGGCGGTCGGCGGCCCGGAAGAGCGCCTCGCTCCAGCGCATCGGCGGCGCCGGCGGCTTGCGCTCGGCGCCGCAGGTGGCCCCCTCGGCCCGGCGGCGGTTGATCTCGTCGAGCAGCGATTGCGTCGCCGCGGGCAGGCCCGCTGCCGTGGGGCCGGCCGCCGGCGGCGCCGCATCGAGGACGACACCGCCCTTGCCCCGGCCTTCGTGCTGCAGAGCCACCTGCGCCCAGGCGGCACCGGCGGCAAGCACCAGGGCGGCTGACAGGAGGGCGGGTCGCATCGGGCCGGCGTGCATCGGCACTCATGTTAGGCCAGCCGCCCTGCCCCGGCGGGGCGGGAGGAGGCCGGATGCCGGCAAACCCGGGTGGGATCGCGAGCGGCCGTCCCCGAGGCGGCGGTGGCGAGGGCCCGCCCCGCCGCGGACCCGTCTCGCGCCGCCCCGCATTGCGAACTGTTGAACATCGCGCGTCGGCGGGCCTCAAGCGCCCGGGCGCCCGGGCCGACAACGGATGGACGACCTCGTTCCATCCGCGGCCGCAAGCCGCGCCTGCCCTGGAGACTCCACCATGTCCCAAACGCTGAAGCGCGCATGCGCGCGCCTGCCCCTTCTCGCCGCGTTCGCGGCGGGCGCCCTCCTTGCCGCGCCGGCGATGGCGGCGGCCAACGCCACCAAGGACGAGGCGGTGTCCATGGTCAAGCGCGGCGTCGCGGCCGTGAAGGCCATGGGCGCCGACAAGGCCTACGCCGAGTTCAGCACGCCCGGCGGCAAGTGGGTCGACCGCGACCTGTACCTGATCGTGTTCCGCCTGGACGGCACGTCGCTGGCGCACGGCACGAATCCGAAGCAGATCGGGCTGAACCTGATCGACCGCAAGGACATCGACGGCAAGGAGTTCATCCGCGAGCGCATGGACCTCGCGCGCGCCAAGCCCTCGTTCTGGCAGGACTACAAGTTCCTGAACCCGGTGTCCAAGAAGATCGAGGCCAAGACCAGCTACTGCGAGCGCCTGGACGACACCGTCGTCTGCGCCGGCGTCTACAAGTAGGCGGCCGCCGCACCGCCCGAACGCGCCTGGCGCGCCCTGCCCCCTTCGGAGCCGACGTGAAGATCCGACTCAAGATGTTCCTTGCGCCCGCGGCCGCGGTGACGATGCTCGTGGTGACGGCGACGATCGCGCTCTTCGTGACCTGGCAGCTGAAGGGCCGGATCGTGGAGTTCCACGGCGGCGCGCTGCAGCAGTACGAGTCGTCGCTCACGGCCAGCGGCCGGCTGCACGAGGCGAACGCGCTTGCCTACCGGACGCTGAACTGGGCCGACAACCTGAGCAAGGAAGACCTGGCCGCGGCGCGCCGCAGGGCCGCGGAGATCGTCGGCGAGGTGGCCGGCCGGCTCGGCGTGGACCTGAAGGCCAGCCCCGCCGGCGATGCCGCGGCGCTGCACGCCGAGCTGACGAAGCTGGCCAAGACGCTGGACCGGGCGATGGAGCTTTCGCAGGCCGGCGCGAACGACGGCATCGCGATGATGCGCGATGCCGACAAGCTGGCCGCCTCGCTGGGCAAGGTGGCCGACGCACGCGTGCAGGCAGCCCGGGAAGCCGCCAATGGCCTGTACCGCAGCGCCGATCGGTCGTTCCAGACCGTGCTGTGGGTGCTGCCCGCGGCGCTCGTGCTTGCCGTGATGGTGACGGCCGGCGCGGCGTTGTGGGTGGTGCGCTCGCTGCTGCGCTCGATCGACCAGGCCAACGAGGCCGCCGAGCGGCTGGCCGCCGGCGACCTCTCGGTCGACGTGCGCGCACAGTCCGACGACGAGATGGGCACCCTGCTCGACTCGCTGGGCCGGGCCGTGGCCAGCTTCCGCCGGGCGCTGGAGCTGGTGCAGGAGTCGTCGGCCTCGATTCACACCGCCTCCAGCGAGGTGGCCGTGGGCAGCAACGACCTCAGCGCCCGCACCGAGCAGCAGTCCAGCAGCCTGCAGCAGACGGCCGCGTCGATGGAAGAGCTCACGGGCACCGTGCAGACCTCGGCCAGCAACGCCCATGCGGCGAACACCCTCGCCAGCGGTGCCACCGAGGTGGCCGTGCGCGGCGGCCAGGTGGTGGGCGAGGTGGTCACGACGATGGAACAGATCCAGGCCAGCAGCCAGCGCATTGCCGAGATCATCGGCGTCATCGACGGCATCGCCTTCCAGACCAACATCCTGGCGCTGAACGCCGCGGTCGAGGCCGCGCGCGCCGGCGACCAGGGCCGCGGCTTCGCCGTCGTCGCCAGCGAGGTGCGTGCCCTTGCGCAGCGCAGTGCGCAGGCGGCGCGCGAGATCAAGGGCCTCATCGGTGCCTCGGTCGAGCGCGTGGCCACCGGCACGCGCCTCGTCGGCGAGGCCGGCCAGACGATGGAGGAGATCGTCAGCCAGGTGCGGCGCGTCTCGTCGCTGATCGGCGAGATCGCCGCCGCCGCGCACGAGCAGAGTGCCGGCATCGGCCAGGTCAACCAGGCCGTGGCGCAGCTGGATCACATGACGCAGCAGAACGCCGCCCTGGTCGAGCAGAGCGCCGCGGCATCCGAGAGCCTGAAGGAGCAGGCACGCAACCTGGCGCAGGCCGTGGCCGCTTTCCGGCTGGCTCCTGCGGCCTGACCCGGCAGGGGCGCCTTGCACGCGCCCGCCGGGCCGCGGGCGGCCGCCTCAGGCGCTCGCGGGCTGCAGCGCCGCCACCGGTTCGGGCGCGAGAAGGCTGCCGTCGCGCAGGCCGCGCAGCGTGGCGAGCGCGAGCGCGGCGATCACGAGTGAACTCACGGCCAGCGAGGCAACGCCGGCCATCGTCATGGCGGGGCCGGCGTGTTCGCCCAGCCGCAGCGTCAGCGCGCTGAAGGCCGCCAGCGGGAAGCTCAGCGCCCAGTGCGGCATCCCGAACGGCAGGGCCGCGATGCGCCGCACGAGCGCCAGGCACCACAGCAGCGAGACGAGGGCCATGCCCCACAGCGCCATCGCCAGCGGCACCGGCGCGCCGAACTGCAGCGCCACCAGACCCAGCACCGCCGGCGGCGCGATGAAGATGAACGCCGAGGGCAGCAGGCGATCGGGCCACGAGCCGTGCGCCGCCAGGCGCACGACCACGAGCACCGTGACGACGGGCCAGAAAAGCAGCCCCGCGCCGACCTGCGCCGCCGACCAGGCCGCCTCCCCGAGCGGCAGGCCGGCCAGCGGCACGAGCACGTTGCCGACGATCGGGATGAACAGTGCCGGCGTCACGCCCGGCCACACGAGGCCGCCGGCCGTGTTGCCGCGCCACCAGCGCGCGACCACCCAGACCGTGACCCCGAGCTGGACGGCGGCGCCGATCCACCACAGCCCGCGCACCATCGGCCCGCGCTCGCCGTGCGCCACCGCGACGGTGGCGACGAGGATCAGCGAGATCGGCAGCGTGGCCACGAAGGCGTGCCGCACGGGGTGGCGCAGGTCCTCGTGCCAGGCGTCGCCGTGCCGCCAGGCACGCAGCGCGGCTGCCAGCGCCAGCACCACGAGGACCAGCGCGGCCAGCGCGCCCAGCACGGCCGAGGTCGACTCGGCGAGCGGGCCCATGGCCGGCACCGCGCGGTGCCAGGCGAGGGCCAGCCCGGCCAGGCCCATGACGATGGCGAACCAGCCGGGGTAGAGGAACTTCAGACGCGACATGAGGCGACGGCGGCGTTGCGCCACCCGGACAACAAAACGGGCCGGGCGGCCGCAAGGCCGCCCATGCGCATCATGTCATGCTCACCGACCTCGGCCGAGGAGCGTCTGCATCTCGTCGAGCAGGCCGTTCAGCTTGTCGTCCGTGCCGCCGTCGAGCTGCAGCGAGTCGCGCAACTCCTGCTGCACGTAGCAGACGGTGAGACGCACGTGCGTGCTGTCCAGGGCCTTGCGCACGGCCGCCATCTGATTGGCGATGTCGGCACAAGGTTGCCCCTCTTCGATCATGCGTTGCACGCCACGCAGCTGGCCCTCGGCACGCTTCAGACGGTTCAGAAGATCCGTGCGTGCCTTGGCCTCAAGCAGTTCCGCCATTTGACCTCGCCTCCCTGGCGTATTTGTCCGGACTTGCGGGTCGGATTCTCCACCGAACCGCCTTATCCGACACGACTGGGAAGCGCATCATCCCCCCGGGGTATGGACGCCTTTCGCGCCCATGCGGAGCCCCGCGGATGACGGCCGGTCAGAAGGGGATGTCGTCGTCCATGTCGTCGAAGCCGGTGTTGCTCTTGGCCGGCGCCTTGGCGGCCGGCGACGCACCGCGCGCCGCAGCCGGGGCACGCGGGGCCGGTGCCGCGCCGCCCTCGTCGTGCGACATGCCGCCACCGCCGCCGCCATCCCGGCTGCCGAGCAGCTGCATCTGGTCCGCGATGATCTCGGTGGTGTACTTCTCGACCCCGTCCTTGTCGGTCCACTTGCGCGTCTTCAGGCGCCCCTCGACGTAGACCGGGCGGCCCTTCTTCAGGTACTCGCCGGCGATCTCGGCCAGCCGGTCGTAGAACACCACGCGGTGCCACTCGGTCTCTTCCTGGCGCTCGCCGCTGTCCTTGCTCTTCCAGTTGCGGGTCGTGGCGATGGTGACGTTGCAGATCGCCGAGCCGCTGGGCGCATAACGCACCTCGGGGTCGCGGCCCAGGTTGCCGATGAGGATGACTTTGTTGACCGAGGCCATGACTGCGCTCCGTGGGCAGAGGAGAAACGGGGGTGCGAAGGGGGCACGAAGGGGATGCGGGGCATTATCGCGCCGACCCCCTCGTGGCGAAGGGGCCCGGCACCGCTCCTTCGAGGGCGCCCGGATCGAGGGCCGCGACGCCCTCGGTGGCGGGCCCACGTCGGGGCGATGCGCGGCCGACGGCGCCGGACGGGACGATCGCGCACCCCACGTGCCTGAGCGCCCGAGGGGACCCGCCGCGGCGACCAGCCCGTACGATTGCGTTCGCCACCTCCAACCCGCATGGCCGCCGCCATCGAAGCCCCTTCCGCAGCAAGCCCGGCGTCGGCCGACTCGGTCGTCGTCCCGGCCGCCCCTGGTGCCCCTGTCGCCTCCGGCGTGACGCCGCCGGCGGGCCCGCCCCTCGGGCTGGCCGCGGCCGAGCAGGTGCTGCACGAGGTCTTCGGCTACGCCGCGTTCCGCGGCCAGCAGCGCGCCATCGTCGAGCACGTGTGTGCGGGCGGCGACGCCCTCGTGCTGATGCCCACCGGCGGCGGCAAGAGCCTGTGCTACCAGGTGCCGGCGATCGTGCGCCAGCGCGCGGGCCGCGGCGTCACCGTCGTCGTCTCGCCGCTCATCGCGCTGATGCAGGACCAGGTCGGCGCGCTGGAGGAGCTCGGCGTCAGCGCCGCGTTCCTCAACAGCACGCTCGACGGCGACGCCGCGCGGCACATCGAGCGCGAGCTGCTCGCCGGCCGCATCACGCTCTTGTACGCGGCGCCCGAGCGCATCCTCACGCCGCGCTTCCTGGCGATGCTCGACTCGCTGCACGAGCGCGGGCTCGTGAGCCTGTTCGCCATCGACGAGGCGCACTGCGTCAGCCAGTGGGGGCACGACTTCCGCGAGGAGTACCTTGGCCTCTCGGCGCTGCATGAGCGCTACCCCACGGTGCCGCGGCTCGCGCTCACCGCCACCGCCGACGACCACACGCGCGCCGACATCGTGCAGCGCCTGCAGCTGCAGGCAGCGCGGCTCTTCGTCGCCAGCTTCGACCGGCCGAACATCCGCTACACCATCGTCGAGAAGGACGAGGCGAAGAAGCAGCTGCTCGCCTTCCTGCGCGACGAGCACGAGGGCGACGCGGGCATCGTCTATTGCCAGACGCGCAAGAAGGTCGAGGAGACTGCGGCCTGGCTCGCCGAGGAGGGCATCGCCGCGCTGCCCTACCACGCGGGGCTCGACGCCGAGGTCCGGCGCGTGAACCAGGACCGCTTCCTGCGCGAGGAGGGCCTCGTGATGGTGGCCACCATCGCCTTCGGCATGGGCATCGACAAGCCCGACGTGCGCTTCGTCGCGCACCTCGACCTGCCGAAGAACATCGAGGGCTATTACCAGGAGACCGGCCGCGCCGGCCGCGACGGCGAACCCGCCGACGCCTGGATGGCCTACGGCCTGCAGGACGTGGTGCAGCAGCGCCGCATGATCGACGAGGGCGAGGCCGACGAGGAGTTCAAGCGCGTGCAGCGCGGCAAGCTCGACGCGCTGCTCGGCTTGGCCGAGGCGCACGACTGCCGTCGCGTGCGACTGCTCGCGTACTTCGGCGAGGCCTACCGGGGTGCTGCGGCGGACGAGGACACGGCATCCGATGCCGCCGGTAGTGCCGACGGCGCCGCGCCGGCCCGCGAAGACGGACGCCCCCCGCGCCTGCAGGCTGCATGCGGCAACTGCGACAACTGCCTGAACCCGCCGGCCACGTGGGACGCCACCGAGGCCGCGCGCAAGCTGCTGTCGTGCATCTACCGCTTCCACCAGCACGGCGGCTTCCGCGCGCCGCGGCAGTTCGGCGCCGTGCACCTGATCGACGTGCTGCGCGGCAAGCGCACCGAGCGGGTCGAGCAGTACGGGCACGCCGAGCTCAGCACCTTCGGCATCGGCGCCGACCTGTCCGAGAGCCAGTGGCGCGGCGTGATCCGCCAGCTGCTGGCGCTGGGCCACCTGCGTGCGGAGGGCGAGTTCAACACCCTGGCGCTCACAGACAGCTCGCGCGCGGTGCTGCGCGGCGAGGTCGAGGTGCGGTTGCGCGTGCCGGCGGAGAAGGCGCCGCGCAGCGCCGGCGGGCGGCTGCGCAAGGCGCGGCTGCCTGGAGCGTCGGGCGGGCGCGGCGGCGCGGCCGCGTTGCCGCTCGACGACGCGGCGCAGGCGCGCTTCGCGGCGCTCAAGGCCTGGCGCGGCGAGGTGGCGCGCGCGCACAACGTGCCGGCCTACGTGGTGTTCCACGACGCCACGCTGGCGCAGATGGCGCAGGAGCGCCCCGCCAGCCTGGAAGCGCTCGCGGCCATCGGCGGCGTCGGCACGAAGAAGCTCGAGCGCTACGGCGAGGAGCTGCTGCGCGTGCTGGCGTCCTGATCCGGTCGCGTTCGCCGCGTGCGTCCGGCTGCGGCGCCGCACCCTTGCCACACCTTCGCCGAACGCCCGCGACAGGTCCGCCACACCGCTGTCCTCGGGCGAGGCGGGAGGGGCTGTCTATGATGGTCGGCTGGCCCTTGCCAGCCCGACCGCTGCATGCCCCCGCCCGACCTGCCCACCGCACCCGCCGCGCCCCACGAAGACACCGGGACGCGGCGCATCCCGTCCGAGGAGTCCCGGGCGCCTCGCGTCCCGCCCGATGAGAGCCGGATGCTGCGCATCCGGGGGGCGCGCACGCACAACCTCAAGAACATCGACCTCGACATCCCGAAGCAGGCGCTCGTGGTGATCACGGGGCTGTCGGGCTCGGGCAAGTCGAGCCTCGCGTTCGACACGCTGTACGCCGAGGGCCAGCGGCGCTACGTCGAGAGCCTGAGCGCGTATGCGCGGCAGTTCCTGCAGCTGATGGACAAGCCCGACGTCGACGTGATCGAGGGCCTGAGTCCCGCCATCAGCATCGAGCAGAAGGCCACCAGCCACAACCCGCGCTCCACCGTCGGCACCGTCACCGAGATCCACGACTACCTGCGCCTGCTCTTCGCGCGTGCCGGCACGCCGTTCTGCCCCGACCACGGCCTGCCGCTGGCCGCGCAGAGCGTGAGCCAGATGGTCGACGCGATGCTGGCGCTGCCCGAGGGCACGCGCCTGATGCTGCTGGCGCCGGTGGTGCGCGACCGCAAGGGCGAGTTCGCCGACCTCTTCGAGGACATGCGCGCGCGCGGCTACGTGCGCTTCCGCGTCCGCGCCGCCGGCCAGGAGGCGGCGCAGGTCTTCGAGGCCGAGTCGCTGCCGAAGCTGAAGAAGACCGAGAAGCACGACATCGATGTCGTCATCGACCGCCTCAAGGTGCAGCCGTCGATGAAGCAGCGGCTGGCCGAGAGCTTCGAGGCGGCGCTGCGCATCGCCGAGGGGCGGGTGATCGCGCTGGAGATGGACGGCGACGTCAGGGAGCACCTCTTCAGCAGCAAGTTCGGCTGCCCGCTGTGCAGCTATTCGCTGCCCGAGCTGGAGCCGCGCCTGTTCAGCTTCAACTCGCCGGTGGGCGCGTGCAGCGCGTGCGACGGCCTCGGCCAGGTGACGGCCTTCGACCCGGAACGCGTGGTCGCCTTTCCGAGCCTCAGCCTGGCCTCCGGCGCAGTGAAGGGCTGGGACAGGCGCAACGCCTACACCTTCAGCCTGCTCGAGAGCGTCGCGAAGCACTACGGCTTCGACATCGACGCGCCGTTCGAGGGCCTGCCCAAGGCCGCGCAGCGGGTGCTGCTCTTCGGCTCGGGCACCGAGGACATCGCCTTCGTCTACAAGGCCGACGGTCCCGGCGGCCGCACGCGCACGGTGAAGCGGCGGCACCCCTTCGAAGGGATCATCCCCAACTTCGAGCGGCGCTTCCGCGAGACCGACTCGGCGCACGTGCGCGAGGAGCTTGCCCGCTACCAGGCCGCCCGGCCCTGCCCGGCCTGCGAGGGCACGCGCCTCAGGCGCGAGGCGCGGCACGTCTTCCTGCAAGGCGCCGCCGAGGCGGCGGCGGGCACGTCGCCGCCGCCCCGCGGCCGTGCCATCTACGAGGTGGAGCACGCGACGCTCGCCGAGACGCTCGCCTACTTCGAGGGCCTGGAGCTGCAGGGCGCCAAGGCCGAGATCGCCAGCAAGATCGTGCGCGAGATCCGCTCGCGGCTGCGCTTCCTCAACGACGTCGGCCTCGGCTACCTGAGCCTCGATCGCGGCGCCGACACGCTCTCGGGCGGCGAGGCACAGCGCATCCGCCTGGCCAGCCAGATCGGCAGCGGGCTCAGCGGCGTGATGTACGTGCTCGACGAGCCCAGCATCGGCCTGCACCAGCGCGACAACGAGCGCCTGATCGGCACGCTCCGGCGCCTGCGCGACCTCGGCAACAGCGTGCTCGTCGTCGAGCACGACGAGGACATGATCCGCGCCGCCGACCACGTGGTGGACATGGGGCCCGGCGCCGGCGTGCACGGAGGGGAAGTCGTCGCCGAGGGCACGCCGGCCGAGGTGGCGGCCAACGAGTTCTCGCTCACCGGCCGCTACCTGGCGCATGCGCTGAAGATCCCGGTGCCGGCGCAGCGCCTGCGCCTGGCGGACCAGATCGAGCCGCGCACGCTGCGCATCGAGCACGCGCGCGGCAACAACCTCAAGGACGTGACGGTGGAGATCCCGGTCGGGCTCTTCACCTGCGTCACTGGCGTCTCGGGCTCCGGCAAGAGCACGCTCATCAACGACACGCTCTACGCCGCGGTGGCAAAGAAGCTCTACCAGAGCCACGCCGAACCGGCGCCGCACGGACGCATCGAGGGACTGGAGCACTTCGACAAGGTGATCGCGGTCGACCAGAGCCCGATCGGCCGCACGCCGCGCAGCAACCCGG
>Ga0073934_10001356_pt1 | contig 59458 bp, 79 predicted proteins | sample LarsenN4metaG_FD_76834 | JGI IMG/M metagenome (GOLD analysis project Ga0073934, IMG submission 76834) | Hot spring sediment bacterial and archeal communities from British Columbia, Canada, to study Microbial Dark Matter (Phase II) - Larsen... ...
GAGCAATTAGCAGTTCAAAAGTTTGCCGAAGCATTGGAAACAATACCATTGGCACTTGCAGAAAACGCTGGCATGGATCCAATTGATACAATGACTGAGTTAAGAGCAAAGCAGACCAAGGGAGAGAAGTGGACTGGCATTGATGTAAGGAATACTAGGATTGCTGACATGCACAAGAGCGATATCGTGGAACCATTGGCAGTGAAGGAGCAGATAATTAAATCAGCAACAGAAGCAGCAAGCATGTTATTGAGAATAGATCATGTGATCGCATCATCAGGCAAGGGACCATCTGGGCCCCCAGGCGGTGGAGGTATGGGTGGTATGGGCGGAATGGAATAATAACCACCACTTATTTTTCCAATTTTATTAGATCCTTAACCCACAAACCTACTGCTTTATTTTTCATCAACCTTTCAAGATACTCTTCCCATGATAATTTACCATAGACGTCACACCAAATCTCATAATTCTGCTTCAACTTCTCATATGCGATTTGGTGATATCTGCATAAACCTACAGATTTGGTTTTCCTATAACAGACTTGACACTTAGCCATATTAGTGAAAGATCAATCTATGTAAGCATTGACGGCATGCTTCGCATCCTCTTCCACAACCTCTCATTGCTTCTACACACCCATTTGTTGTCGGACCCTCAATATAGGGAATCATCTTTATCCTGTCGGTCATTATGTAAAGTATATCAGGAGCGTCACCAGTAAGGATATCTTCATAGATATCAACTATCTTGTCATCAACTTCTCCTATCACCACATGGTCTATACCATAATCATCACAATCTTCTTTTTTGAAGGAAAACTGCCATGCACCACTGCCTCCCAAAACAACCTTGAACCTGTATTTCTCCTTGAGTTTTTTTCTCTCTGGCACAAAGCATGGAAGGTGATTCTATTGATTGGCGTCTGTGTCCCTTATGTAGTTGCTGATGGAACTGGCCCCGCACCAAGAGGGTCCATAACATTTAGTCCAACAATCTTAGTATCTTCTCCAATCGCTTTCTCTAGATGATCTGGATGAGCTAAGAAAATATCCTTCCTATCAAAACCATACATCAAACCTGCCTCTACTCTTCTCAAACCCAATGGTGCAACATAGGCCTCTCCACTTCCCTTGTTAAACTCTACACTAGGACAGAAAACCTGCTCATAGATGCGCTTGTTCACCTTTTCAGCAGGCATACATGCGATGAATCCGAAAAGCACGTCATCCCTGTAATGTGACATTAATGATCTATCAGCACTTAGAATGAAGGGTTTCCCTCGCATATATTATGAATAGTGAAATAATTTATAAGAATTTTGATTTCTTGAAAATTTATTCATTAATGGACATAATAAACTCAGATAAAGAGTGTTTTTTGCCAATAAATAAAAACTTTGGGCGCATCAAATTATATTAATGGTCAGTAACAATCAGGTACATGCAAGTTGGTAGCATAGTTTCTATCACTAGTATCATTTACCTCATATTCATGTTCTCCTTTGCCTCTGGTGCTATTCACACACTGATTGAAAGTGGCAGGACACAGCAACAATTCCTTCTAATACCTGATAGATCAACCCAGACGATGACGGAGACAGTATTGAGCACACTGATCTTCTTCTTTGGCTTGGCAGGAGTTTACTTCATACACAGATCAGCAAGGCCACAAGCAGCAAAGACTCAGAAGATGCTCTTCATTGCAGGATTTGCAATAATGGCAATTTCTCTCCTAGCAGGTTTCCTGATACTTGACTTTAAGCTAGGATAGGCATTCGCTCTTTTCTTAGCAAAAATTTCGTTTCTTTCAACTCTCCATGTTTAATCAGATCAATTGACAGGTTGCCATTAATCAATTCCGGTGTTAATATCACATCACTTTTTAATTCAATCAACCTTCTGCTTGATGGTGCCAAAACCCACTCAGAAGTTTTCTTATGCCTTATCATACTTGTTACCAGAAGAGTGCTTCCAACACTCCTGCAATGATTAAGCAGAAACAAAATATAGGAAGTTAGCAGGTGATTCAGCGAGCCTATCTTTATTCCATCATAAAGATGATAGAATGAATTGAGCGAATCGATCACAACAAGTTCTGTTTCTGCATTTATACTCGAACACATATCAGCGAGTATCTCCTCAAATTCATGTGCACGTGGCAAGTATATTTGCAGTTCATTATCACTGGAATATGAAAAAATGCCATTTCTTACATATGACGTAAACATAGTGTCAAGATCTACATATACGACATTACCATCATTAAGAAATGCAGAAACCGCACTACAGTTGAAACATATTTTTGAGAAGGGTTCCTTAAAGAGCAATGAATTAAGACCCTTCTCTTGAAGCAAAAATTTCACATCAGCAGATTCAATCTCAACTATTCCAACTCTCGGCTTCATCTTCTTCAGCTCTTCGAGACTCTTAAATGTCACATAACTCCTAACCTCAATGTGATATAATAATGGATATCGATCTTAACATGTTAAAGGAAGATTTCCCAATAACCAAGAAATTCGCATATATGAACAACGCTTCGTACACACCAGTACCATTCTATAGCATAAAAGCGATGACAGACTTTCTGATTGAATGCTCCATCAACGGCCCAGATTCACCAGTAGTTAATGATGATATAGGGAGGAGAGGCAAAGAAGCAAGGAACGAGATCTCCAAATTAATAAACTGCAATCCTGAAGAAGTTGTTCTTACACAAAGCACCACTGAAGGCTTGAACTATGTTGCGAAAGGCCTGCAGTGGAAGAGGGGCGATAGTGTAATCATAAGGGACGGTAATCACGAGCATCCTGCAAACTACATTCTATGGATTAATCTAAAGAAAAAAGGTGTTAGGGTGAAGAAACTGAAGGTAGCAGATGATACAGGATTCTTTAGAATTGAGGATCTGGAGAAAGCGATAGATAAAAGAACAAAGCTAGTGGTGCTCAGTCATGCATTATTCAACACCGGCTCCATATTGCCTATAGAGGAGATCGGGAAAATATGTTCTGAAAACGATGTGATGTTCTGCCTTGACGCTGCCCAGACAGTAGGATGTTATCCAGTTGATATAAAAAAACTAAGATGTGATTTCATGGCCTTTCCAGGATCAAAATGGTTATGCGGTCCGTTGGGAAGCGGTGTATTTTACTGTAGCAAAAAAGCCAGCGAAGACCTTGAGCCTCTGCAGAGCGGGGGGGAATCAGCCTTTGTGCTTAATGATGAAAAAGTAGCATACAAGGATATTCCAGAAAGGTTCCAAGGAGGCTACAGGAACTGGGTTGGGATGGTTGGTCTGGCAGCATCCATACGCTACATAATGCGTTTGGGTGTGAATTGGATGAGGGAGAAGAACATGCAATTGGCAAACCTCTTGAGAGATTCATTGAAGAAGTTTCCAGGCGTAATTGTTTACGGACCAGACGATGATAATTTGCGCACAAGCATAGTTTCATTCAATGTCAGCAAGTTAGATCCCTCTGATGTTATAAAGAAGTTACAGGAGAACAACATAATATTCGCAAAACGTGATATTTCAAAAAAGAAGATAGTTAGAGCTTCTCCGCACTTCTTCAATCAGGTTGGAGAGATAGAACGAGCAATAGAAATCATCAAAAAACTACAGTGATTTTGGTGTTCCCTGTCCCTCGATAACTATCATTGTCAGTGTTGATCTAACCTTATCGATCCTTCTTACCTTCCAAGTTATAGTTTCCCTAAGTTTGTCCATGGAACCTGCTTGCAGTTTCACTATAATGTCGTAAACGCCATAAACACCGCTAACTTCAACCACATCAGGGAGCTTCTTTATTTCCTTGATAATCTCCTCTTCCGCACCCAAGTCACAGTTGATCAATACATATGCTGTTGGCATGCATCTAGGAGCAGGGTATCAATATTTAACTTCTTCTACATTTCCTAACCTTGATAAATAAATGCTGTAATAAAATGATGGATGAGAGTAATTGATCTGACGCAAACCATACGCTATAACATGCATACCTTCGAATCATATCCAAAACCATTAACAATTCCTTGGGCAAAGTTGGACATTCATGGTTACGAGTCAGAGTTGATCTTCATGAGTTCGCATACTGGTACACATATGGATGCGCCATATCACTTTTTCCCTAAAGGGAAGAGGATTGATGAGATTAATGTAGAAACTTTTGTTACAGATGCGGTTCTATGCAGGTTAAGAAAGCGAGCCAATGATTACATAACAAAAGATGATATTGTAAATTTTGGGAAGAAGGTAAGATTTGAAAAAGGAATCGCTATAATATTTGCAACTGGATGGGAAGAACATACAAGCAAGAAGGATTATCTCACATCTAATCCAGGGTTGTCCAAAGATGCAGCAGAGTACCTTGTTTCAAAGAAGGTTGGTATGGTTGGCATTGACTCAGCAAACATAGACCATCCATCTGCAAAGGATTTTGCAGTTCATAACACATTTTTACCAAATGGAGTGCTTATAGTTGAAAACCTTTGCAATCTGAAAGCGATAAGACAAACAAGGTTCAAGCTAGTAGTGCTTCCTTTGAAGATCGAGGGAGCTACCGGCTCACCCGTTAGAGCTATAGCATTGCTCTAGTTATTTCTCTGTCTTTCCCTTCCACATTCCATACAGCTTTGCACAACCAGAGCACCTAACTCTCTATCAGAGTAATAATAAATTTCATAACCACACTCACAATGACCAAAGACACCTTCTCCTTCACAATATATAGCGCTTCATTCCTTTATCTTGCTTGTTGGTTAATGCGTTCAACATTAGACAACAAATATGAACCTGTCTTCCTTCGCCGACTTGCTTAGTTTGCCTATGATTGGTATCGGGTAGCCGCAGGAGTTGCAACAGTTGTTTTCATCAAGGTTCCATTTAGTAAGATGGTATCCAAACCTACCAATCGCTATATTATTACACTCTGGACAATACGTATGCTCGTACTTATGCCCCGGCACATTGCCCACATAAGCGTACTTGATACCTTCTTGCTTAGCAATATGATAGTGTTTCTCCAGAATCTCAACAGGCGTCGATGGCAGATCCATCATCTTATAGTCAGGATGGAATCGTAAAAAGTGCATCGGAGTATCAGGACCAAGTTCATCGTAAACAAACTTGCACAGCTTCCTTGCCGATTCGAGATTATCGCCAACCTGCGGTACTATCAGATCGGTGATCTCAACATATATGCTGGCCTTGTTCCTTATCTCACGCAAGGTATCGAAGATAGGTTGCGGGTCCGGCACACCAATATACCTCCTCGTGAACTTTGGCTCAGCACTTCCCTTGAAATCAACAGTGATACAATCAAGAAAATCTTTCATCATGTTTACAGTTTCAGGCGTATCATAACCATTTGAAACAAAGATGTTGAATATACCATTCTTCCTAGCAATAACACCGCAGTCCCTTGCAAATTCTATGAAGATTGATGGTTGATTGTAAGTGTAAGCTATGCCTTCACAACCATAACTCTTTGTTTGGGCAACAACCTCTTCCGGTGTCATATCAACACCCTCGATCTTTCTTCTCTGGCTTATATCATAATTCTGGCAGTATTGACATAACCAATTACATCCAGTGGTAGCAATTGAAAATATCTTGCTTCCAGGGCGGTAGTGTATAACAGGTTTCTTCTCTATAGGATCGATGTGGCCGGCAATAACCTTCCCATAAACAAACAATCGTAACTTACCATTAACATTGCCCCTTATACCACATAAACCAATTTTACCTTCTGGTATGGAACAATACCTTGCACAGGCAGTACACTTTACTCTATTGCCATCTTGCTTGTATAAAATAGCCTCTCTACCCAAGAGTTCCTGCATTATATCACAAATATCATCAATTTGTAATATAAGTCTTGATCAAAACCTGTTTTATATCTGATGGGAGAAGGTAAGATGTGCTGGTAGCAGTTGGCACGTCAAACATGATAAAGGTCGAAGCTGTGAAGGAAGCATTCAGTCACTTTTACAGTAATATTAGAGTGATGAACGTTAGTATTGATAACCTTCCTCCTCAACCCATTACTTTGAGTAGCACAGTAAGAGGCGCTCTAACAAGGGCAGAGAAAGCATTGCAGAAAATAAAAGAAGCAGAGTTTGGTGTTGGAGTAGAAGCTGGGCTGATGGAGATACCCGATACCCGAACCTATCTTAACGTTCAGTTCGCAGCAATTATCGATAGGGATCAAAAAATCACTTTGGGCTCAAGCGCGGGTTTCCAACTTCCCAACGAAGTTACCAAACTGGTTTTAATCGAAAGAATGGAAGTCGATAGAGCGGTCGAGTTTCTCTATGGAATAAAAGATATTGGAGAGAAGGGAGGGATAATTGATCTGATGACCAAAGGTGCAACAAGTAGAAAGGAACTTATAACAAACGCATTGATAATGGCACTTGTCCCTAGGATAAGTGAAGTACATTGAGCACAGCAGGCAATCTTTGGCGCAAGATCTATGGAGCAGTTGCAAAGAAACCCACGAATTTCTCTTGGGTTATAGAGGACACTCTGGCAGGTAGCGGAATGCCCACCTCAAGAGAAGAGGTAGACTGGATTAAGGAAAACGGTATCAAAGCCATTCTAACACTGACGGAGGATCCGTTGCCAAGCAAATGGCTTGATAATATCGATTACTTGCACATCCCAACCGTAAATGGCTCTGCGCCAGATATGGAAGATATTGAACATGCAACAGATTTTATCGATAAGAACCTGAAAAATAACAGATCAGCAATGGTTCACTGTGCAGCTGGCAAGGGCAGAACTGGAACCATACTCGCTGCTTATTTTATGAAATACAAGGGAATGGATGTAAGGAATGCTATAGAGAAGGTAAGAGAAGTTAGGCCTGGATCTGTTGAGAATGGTTCGCAGGAAATAGCACTATCCCTTTTTGAAAAACATCTTAAAAATAAACGATAATTACTCTGGCACCGAGTCAACCAATAGCTTTCCACCATCTATCTTGATTGGAAACTTACCATCATCGAATGCTAGCATAATCTCATTGGGATGCTCTTCAACATCCGCTAACTCTTTCCCCTTTATGCTCTGATACTGTGCACGGTCAACAACGAATTTGCCATTTATCACCTTAAGAAAGAGGTACCTGTTATCCTTGAATATCATCGTAATTTCATTGCCTTTCTCTTCCACTTCCATAAGTTCTTGACCACGGATGCTATCATACTTTGCCATGCCCAAAAGTAAAATAGATCAGCATATATCTTTGACGCTCACACACATTCAACTTCAACTTCATCGGACTCGGCTTCAATTTCAGTTGATTCCGTGTAAGGGTGCTTACCCCAAGACGCACTCACATATGCAACCAACTTATGTTTTCCTTTACCAATACGTGATCCCATCAATTCTAGCGAACGTTTAACGTCAAATAATAACATTTTTGCATCTTCAACACTATCTGGCAAGTTAGGAATATCATCCATTACAATCATGGCCCAGATCTTCTTGTTTGGGGGTGGAGGAGGCAATTTTGGATTCCTACTCCAGTAGAACGATGCTTTCCTGACGAATTTAATAGGTTCAACAACATCACGCTTCTTCATTGAAATTGTTTGGATCTTAATTAGATATTTGATAAGAAAGACAGTATCATGCTTATCATAGGAACTGGTCCAGGTCTCCTGATTCAACACTTCCCTTATATGGCCATCAACCTTGAACTGCAGATCAAGAGTTAACGGTTCATTGAGTCTGATTCTACTGGCCGAGGCCACAAGTTTCACGTCGCTTATGTAACTCTGCTCTAGCATCTCTCCTCGTAGCTGATTATAGCAATATATCCTTACCCTCCTACATACAATTTATATCACCATCTTTGAGTGATGGTGGGTATGGAAGCATTGATTGTAGATTTTAAGGATAATGAAGTTGATCTGAAAATAAAGGAAGAGGATATTTCAATCATGTACATTTTGCAACATGAATTACTCCAGAATAAAAAGGTCGAGTTTGCCGGAGTAGTTATGAGGCATCCCCTTACCAAAGAGTGCGAGATGAGAGTGGTAACAGAGTCCGGCAATCCTCTGGATGCTATCGTGGATTCTACCAAGGCAGCACGGGAGTATGTCGAAAGTTTAACACAATTATTCAAGAAGGTCAAGGGTTGATATATGCAGTTCTGTCCAAAATGTAATACAAGGCTGAAGGCGAAACAGGAAGACGAAAAGAAGGCAGGCAAGATGGTTTGTCCCAAATGTGGATACTCCACAGCTCAGGTAGCTATTGCAAAAACTGAAGCAAAGTCAAAGGCAGCAAGTGAAGATGCATCGATAAAGGTTTTGGGAGAAGAGGATGATGTACAGGCACTCCCCACTACTAGGGTTGAATGTCCCAAATGTGGAAACAAGGAAGCTGTCTGGTGGATGCTGCAGACAAGAAGTGCTGATGAACCCACCACACAATTCTATCGTTGCACCAAATGCAGCCACACTTGGCGTCACTATGCATAAAAGTTTAATATCCTTTGGAATATCGCATAAACAGACCTGGGTTAGACATGTCGCATGTGAGTATGGCCTAAGAATTGGGCGTTAGACCCAACCCACAGGCTTCACATTAATTTCTAGGATCCAAATAAAGATTTAATTATCTTCATAATTATTGCATATCTACTTTGACATTAGTGGCAAAAACAAAGGGGCCAGATGAGTGGAAGGCAGTAACTTCTGCAATCTCAACGCTTGTAGAGGAGGCTACGTTTGAAGCTACTAGCGAAAGCATATCATTTAGAGGCATGGACCCAAGCCATGTTGCATTAATTGATATACTTTGGCCTAACTCTGCTTTCGAAAGGTTCGAATGTGACAACGCAATAAAGTTTGGCGTTAGGGTCGATGAATTTTCCAAGTTAATCAGGAGGGCAGAAAAGAACGATAGCGTCGAACTTAACATAACCGATGATAATATGCTAGTTGTAAAGATATCCAACGGTTATAAGAAACAGTATAAGATGCGATTGATAGAAAGCACAGCTGGCTCAACTCCATTGCCAAAAATTAGTTTTAATGCAAAGATAGCGATGAGCATAGCAGCGTTCGATAAGATTCTTAGTGATATACAGGTTGTTTCAGATTACATATCTATTGAATCTACTCAGGGCAAGACTGTCTTCATAGGAAGGGGAGATGCTGGCGAGGCAGTTATTACACTTGAATCTGGGAGCGAGGGCTTGGAGGAACTGAATGTGAAGGATGAGAGCAAGGCAACATATAGTTTGGAGTATCTCAGCAGTATAGTTAAAGCGATAGGGGCAAGCGCCGGCGGTGTTGTTTGCGAATACTCAAGCAAGATGCCTCTCAGGCTAGAATTCAAAGTCTCAAACGTGGGCAGGATCCACTTCTTTTTGGCGCCCAGAATAGAAGGTTAACCTCGATATCTCATGGAGTTTAAGAAAGAATTTAAGGCAAGTGCAGTTAGCATTGCTCTGAATTGAAGATAGTAATGAAGTTTGGTGGTACGTCTATTGCCACACCAGATAGAGTAAAGGAAGTAGCACGTATCATCAAGTCACACTTAAAAGGTAATGAAATTGTTGCAGTGGTTTCTGCAGTCAAAGGAATGACTGACGATTTATTGCAAATAACTGAAAGTGTAAAGAAGGGTAATAGAACAGATATAGAAAAGTTTGTTGCCAGAGTTACAAAATTACATCTGGATCTCGCAAAAACTTCTATGACAAAAGCTAAAACAAGAAATGAACTGAAGGAGGTGCTTACCTCTATCATAAAAGAGTTGGAAGAAGTTTTGGGCGGTATGGTTCTGCTTGGAGAGGTAACACCAAAATCATTAGATTACTTGCTATCATTTGGAGAAAGACTTGCTGCACCCATTTTATGCTATGCGTTGAAAGATATCAGTGTAAAGGCAGAGTTTCTTACCGGAAAGGACGTTGGTATAATTACAGATTCAAATCACGGTGAAGCAAAACCATTGATGGATACAACAAGGCTAAGAGTTTCTAATAAACTTGGGCCAGTGTTGAAGAATGGAGTAGTTCCGGTTGTTACGGGATTTGTTGCAGCAGATCAGAATGGAAATATAACAACCTTGGGTAGGGGAGGTTCTGATTACACAGCTACAATCATAGCCTCGTGCATAAACGCCGATGAAGTTTGGCTGATGACAGATGTCGATGGCCTCATGACAGCAGATCCAAGGATGGTGAAGAATGCGAAGGTTCTGAAGGAAGTATCATTTGCAGAAGCGATGGAGATGGCACTCTTTGGAGCAAAGTATATGCACCCACGAGCACTCGAGCCCATACTTGACGGAGGTATACCAATAAGGATTAGACACACATTCAAGCCAGAAAACTTAGGTACGCTTGTAGTAAAAAGTCCGAAGGCTGATTCCCATCAGATAGTGAAGTCTGTTAGCGCCATAAGGAATACTGCATTGATAGACGTTAGAGGAGGAAGCATGGTTGGTGCTCCAGGCACCGCTGCCAAGATCTTCGATGTATTGGGCAAGAACAGGGTGAATATAATGATGATATCCCAGAGTCCGTCAGAGTCAAGTATATCGATGGTTGTTCGTAAGAACGATCTTGATAGGGCAGTTAATTCTCTGGAGTTGAACTTGCTTGGCAAGGTGATAAAGACAATAAATGTAACTGACAATGTTGCAATAATTGCTGCTGTTGGTTCTGGTATGCGTGGAATAAAAGGTGTTGCGGCAAGGATATTTGGTGCTGTTGCAAAGTATGGCGTAAATGTTATAATGATCGCTCAGGGTTCATCCGAACTAAACTTGGCATTTGTGGTAAATGATAGAGACTGTGAAGAAGCTGTACGTGCCCTGCATGAAGAGTTCGGGCTTAGCAAGATTGTTTGATCGTAAAGTTGAAAAGAGTTAAAGGTCTCTTATTTTGAGAGGATCAGGATGGCAAAAGGCAAGTTATACGTTGTTGGTATCGGTCCCGGTTACGAAGAACATATGACACCAAGGGCAAAGCAGTGCATTGAGGAAAGCGGTGTTATCATTGGTTATGAAACTTACATAGCATTGATTGAATACATGATAAAGGGAAAGGAAATTCATTCCTATCCAATGACTCAGGAAGTGGAAAGGGCAAATCAAGCAATAGAGCTTGCAGAGGGTGGAAAAATAGTATCATTGGTATCAAGCGGTGATGCTGGCATTTATGGCATGGCTGGATTAGTGTATGAAATTCTTTCGGAGAAGGGATGGAAGAGGGAAACAGGGATTTATGTAGAAATAGTGCCGGGGGTATCAGCATTGAATGCATGTGCAGCATTGATAGGTTCTCCATTAATGACAGATTTTGCTGTTGTAAGCATGAGCGATCTACTTGTTCCATGGGATATTATAGTGAAGAGGGTTGATGCGGCAGCAAAGGGCGATTATGTCATTGTGATATACAATCCTCAAAGCAAGAAACGTGTGCACCAGTTGCGCGATACAAAGGATATTTTATTAAAGTATAGATCAGCGAACACACCAGTAGCAATTGTGAAAGCCGCGTATAGAGATAATCAGAACATAATACTAACAGACTTGGAGCATATGCTGGAGCATGCAGACAATCTTGGCATGTTAAGCACTGTGATAATTGGAAATTCCTCAACATTCATGTATGATGGCTTGATGATAAACCCGAGAGGATACAAGTCAAAATACACGTTGGTAACGGAAGAGCAGACAAAAGCATAAACCCTTTTCCTTTCTGGTGTTTGTATGGGCAAGATACGGTTCGGTGTCATAATACCCCGGGGATGGCTTAATGATCTACCAAAGGTAAACTCGCACAAGCAATTTGAAACTGCAAGGAATGTTGCAATTGCATCTGATAAACTGGGATTCGCATCCGTCTGGGCATACGATCGCTTTATGCCTCTTACAGTTTTGAACCATTGGCGACCAAACCAACGTTCTAATGCTTCACACTTCTGTCAGCAATGGCAAGTATAACGAACAAGGTAAGGATCGGTCAGGCAGTTACCTGTAACTCATACAGACCACCACCCCTTCTGGCCAAAATTGCTGCTACGCTAGATGCAATCAGCAATGGAAGGCTGGAGTCAGCATAGGCGCCGGCTGGTATGAGGAAGAGTACAGAGCGTATGGCTATGAATATCCTAGCGATAGCATCAGAATAGAGCAGCTTGATGAGGCTTTACATATAATCAAGGCTATGTGGACAAATGTGAAGGCAACATTTTCAGGCAAGCATTATCGCATCCTTGATGCGATATGCAATCCCAAACCATTGCAGAAACCGCATCCACCAATAATGGTTGGAGGTATTGGCGAAAAACTATTGCTCAAGGTAGCAGCTAAGCATGCTGAGAGATACAATCACCCATTTGGAACTCCTGATGAAGTGAAGCGCAAGATAGAGGTGTTAAAAGAACATTGCAAAACCGTTGGAAGAGATCATAAGGAAATAGAAAAATCTGTTTTAATCCGTGTAATAGTGGCGAATAGTGAAAATAAAGTTAACCAGATAATAAGGAAGGTGAAAAATAAGGATGAGATTGTTGAGCAACCTCTTGACAGAACCAATGGGAAGATAGCCGTTGGTACACCAGAGCAAGTGGTCGCAGGTCTGAACAAATATGTCGAGCATGAAGTAACACACTTTATTTTACACTTTATGGGTCTTGGTTATGGAGAGATGCTATGATTGTTTGCAACGAAAGTTATGAAGAAGATTTAGGTCATGCATTTGCTATTGTTTCTAGCAAAGATTCTTTACCCTTGAAATGTGTTCTGGAGGGTTCAATTATTTTATTCAGGTACTTACCAACTGACCGCTTCAAATCCATCGGGTGCAATTTTTTATTTGCAAAGGCTTCCTCCACTTCCTTATAACTACTAAAAGTAACACTTCCTCCATACTTAGCAGGCCTCTCTACTGTAAACTCTTTATGTTCATGAAATATGATGTAACGGGTAATCTCAAGCACAGGATTCTCCTCAATGATCCCTTCGGGGCAAAATGCTTTGTTCATTTTCTCATTGATTAACTTCTCATCATCATGGATGAACACACTCGTCCATGGTTTTGATTTACTCATCTTGCTAGATATCCTAATATCCGTAGTACTGTTCTCATCCAGCTCCATTTTCACAGGCTCCGCAAGTCCTGGCAAAAGATGGTGATGAACAGCAACAGGCACCTTCCATCCTAACTTTGGGAAAACTTCTCTAACAAGCATATGCACCTTCCTCTGATCTATACCAGCATGCACAATATCAAGATCCAGTGCCCAGATATCCGTTGCCTGCAAAGACTGATACATTAATTGCGAAAAATCCAACCTGTCCTTTTCACTCCTCCCCATTATTGTTAATGAACGCAAGGTTCTTGCCAGTGTTATCTGCTTGCTAAACCTTACAAAGTTGGCCCAATAATCACTCCTTCTGCTATACAGATCGGAGCCAAGTACTATATTCACTCCGGGACAGAACAATTTGAATGCCTCTGCATAGTAATCGTCAGCCTTCTTGATGGTATCCCAGTTCCCCCCAAGTTTATCATTGATGTATGTATGCCAATCAGCAAGAAATACCGTACAATTAACGCCTGCTTTTATGAAATCATTTATCTTATATCCAGTTAATATTAAACTGCCTAGATGCAATAAACCAGAAATTTCTAGACCAATGTAATGTCTGGGTTTTGAGTTGGTGTTAAACAAACTAATTAATTCATCCTCGGTAATAACTTCCTCTGTAGGTTCCTTCAACACTAACTCCACTTTAGTAGTTGTATCCACAGCATGCCTTGGGCATGTTCTGCTATAAATTTAAGCCTAAAAAGAAGAAAGGGAGATGAGGAGCGGGGAGAAAACTGTTCACCCCCTACTTCCTACCTGCTTAACTCCATATCTTTGCTATCTTCTCACGTAACTCTTGTTCTGTTCCTGCCTGCTGAAGCATAGATTGCCATGTCTTACCCATTGAATCTATAACCGCATCAGCAGCTTTGTCCATCATAGGACCCCCATGCTGCTTCTTCTCTTCAGTTTCTCTATCTCTATCATCGCTTCGCCGAACGCTCTTTTCCACATTATGATTCCCATTTCAACGGGGTCAGGGGCTCCTCCATGCAAACCTTCACACCATGCACAACTCACATCTCCTTACCTTTTGCTACTAACTATACAAAGGTAAGTATTTAATTGGTGTGATTACATTATAATCAAGTGAAAAGGTGGTAAGTTGGAAGAAAAGCAATTGAAATGGTGCATGGAAAATATGATGTGCTGTCCGATTGATAACACATTCAGGATAATCGGTAAAAAGTTTACCGTGCTTATACTGCGTAATATGATCAGCCTTGGTCAAACAAGATTCAACCAACTTCTTGTCTCTGTTGAAAGAATAAACCCAAAAACACTTTCGATAAGGTTAAGGGAGATGGAGAAGAGCGGGTTGATAGAGAGAAAGGTCTATCCAGAGACTCCTATCAGAGTAGAATATCATCTAACCGAAAAGGGAGAGGCATTAAGGCCTATACTGGAGCAGATGGCCGCATTTTCGATGCAATATTGTTGCAAGGACGTATTCAAAGATGGGAAACCGAGAACATTGCAGGAAGTTTTTAGCAAATCTATCAAAGTAAAATTATAGTCTAATTCAAGAATGTCATAAACCTATACGTTTGCGTGCCACGATAAAGACAACTGAGCCTACCACACCAGCAGCTACGTATGGTATAGCAATTGATAAACCTGAGAATGGGCCTTCTGGAGGTTCTGTTGTCATATAACCTTGCTCCCGCTCAAGGGGTTGCATCTTTTTAACAGCTTCCTCTTCACTTGGCGCAGTAGCCCGCATGGCAGTATCAGCCTCCGTACTAGTATCTCCACCTGCTCCTTCTGGCGGTGCTGAAGGTGCAAGAGCTGGAGCCGCCTCTACAGGTTCCTTTAATGCCGCTTCATTCTGGATTTCAACAGATGGTTGAGCAACCATCCCTCCAATGGCACCCAAACCTATGGTTAGCACTACCGCCAGACCAACACCTAACGCAGCATATGGTGTCACAGAACTTTTCATATCACTAATTCTTACGCTCCAAAATGATATAAGACTAGGCATTAGAACACCCTCCTCCTCCACACTCTAAGCGTTTCAAACCAAAACGCGGCTGCGCCTGCAATAGCAAAACCCAACGCATGTACGTTAATCGAATTTGGTGATGAGATGTTTAGAACAACATATGCTGCTAGCAATGTAGTAAAGAAGGCGGCGAAGAATGACATCCTGGGAATGGTGCGACCTCCAACGTTCACGAATGACTCTAGCACACTGATCTGTGCCTTCTGAGAAAGGTAGTACCTTCCATACTCATCTTGGCTGACTAGATTCAGGCTTGTCAGTTTCTCTAGATGATAGTTTGCCACACTTGGGCTTGAGAAGTTAAGATCCCTCTGGAGCTCTCTTACCCCAATAGGTTCCTTCTTCTTGAGCAAGTAAACATATACCTGTAGGGTCTTCCCTTTCAATTCTCGCTCCACCCTACCTGTATCATTACCAGACATGCCTAGGTGCTAAACTCCTTTCGGGTCAATTTAAGCCAAACCATTCATGCATGAGACAGGCGTTCTGAACAGTAGAACATAGGAAAGGAACACGTTCTGAAACCTAGGCTTAACCAAGCCCCTGCCGTATATAATGAGTGAGGAAAGATAACATGACACAGAATAGAACCAAGCTATACGCAATAGTTGCCACGGTAAGTATAGGAATACTTGCTGTGACCGCTATCGGTGGACTTTGGACAAATGTGCCAAATGCACCAGTAGTACCAACAGCAAACGGGAATTCAATAATAACATCAAACGATATGTGTTTGCTAGGTAGCAAGACCCACTGCATAGATAGAGAAGTGAACCCAACTGGCTTAGAGCAGGGAATTGCAAATACAATATCATTTGCAGAAACAAATGACAATAATGCGTTTGAGCTGTTTGTAACTGGCACTGCGACAAAGAAGATCACTCCAGACAAAATATCAATAACCTTTGGCGTAGAGACACAGGAGAAAACTGCACAAGAGGCTGCCAAGAAGAATGCAGAGATAATGAACGCAGTAATCAATGGTCTGAAAGAACTGGGGGTTAATGCAAACCAGATAAGCACCAGCTACTACAACATCTACCCTGTGTATGAGCACAGAAAAGTAGAGGCGTGCATAATGATCTACCCTCCACCACCTGAATGCGGAGAGCAGATACTCCTAGGCTATAGGGTTACGAACACAATAACTATGATTATGTCTGCAAGTGCTGATGCAGGTGAAATAATTGACGCAGCGGTAAATGCCGGTGCAAACCAAGTGCAGGGTGTAAGTTACTATATATCAGAAGAGGTTCAGAGGCAGATGAACGATGAGATGATTGGTGAAGCTGTTCTGAATGCGAAGATGAAGGCAGAAAAGGCACTAGCACCACTGAACATGCAGATCGTTGGAGTAAAGAACCTGAACCTGAACGATGTATACTACCCAATATACCGATATGACACAGTTGCATTAGAAGCAGCAGGTTCAGCAGCACCAACACCAATCTTACCGTCCGAGCAACAGGTTTCAGTTTCGGTGAGCGTTACCTTCATCATAGGCTCGAAGTAACGCCAACCAACTATCTTTTTATTCAGACATGCGTCTAACGTCGCCCTCTAGCACTCCACTGCCGCTATGTATCCTATCTATATGCTTGGACAACACATTCTTATCATCAAATGGCGACCCACAATAGGGACAGGAGAGTTTTGCCTGACTTATATCTTTGATATACGCTATTGCCTTTGGATTAATAATACATACTGGCGTTCCACTTATTGCTACCGCAGATGTTGATAGCGTCGCTTTATGGATCTGCTCGAATATTCCATCTCTACTCACAATGCCTATTACCGATGAGCCAGAGGTTATTACCACCTGCCTAACCACATGTTTATCCATAATTGCTAAAGCTTCTCCAACTGTTGATTTTGGAGGGAGTGTGATAACTGGAGAAGACATTATTTCTCGCAGTTTAACCTTGGTATGGTTCTTACCCTGTGCCATAACTTTGAACAACACATCCGTCTTGCTAACCAGTCCTATTGCTTCACCTGAATGAGTAACAAGCACACTCCTAGCACCTCTTTCCTTCATTTTTGCAATTGCATCAGCTGCAGTTTTATCACTTTCCAGTATTAGTACATCCGAATTCAGTATTTTTCCCAGTTCCATGACAAGTATAGAATCTATGTGTGCCTTCTCTTCTGACACATACTGATCAACATGCAAGATTTATTTAAATCGTGTTGTTCTTCTGTGGCTTGGAGAGCATGTAGAATGCATGCCAACTTATAATGGCAGCAGCAAGAAACATCTTGGTAGCAAATACAAGACTCCAAGGCGTCTTTGGATTTGGATAAGGTATATTCAGAATATCTATCCTGAATATGCCGCTCAAGGCATCAGCTGTCATCAAAGCATTCCATACAAAAAAGTTGTAAAGTAATTCATATGATGTTATAACTGCAAATATTAGAGCAATCATACGAAGCAATGCTTTTGCAGTTAGCGAGATATTTTCTGTCTTACTTCCACCCAATTTCATAACACAGAACCAACCAACTACAGACGCAACCATAAGATACGAAACTAGTTTTGCAAAGCCTTGCATTGGGAATTCTGTATCAACCAATACTTCACCTATCACAACCTTTCCTGTTGCAATATATTCTCTCAAACTTTCAGCCATTGCATACCCTGTTACAATGATCATTATAGCAGCACAAATGTAGAAGATTATCTTATAGATCAGGACACTGTTTCTTTCATCTCTCTGCTTCCTCTCAACACTGGTTGGCTGCATATTGATTTTTTCATCGCCAGCTAAAATATAAAACTTTCAATAAACAAAGATGGTAAAGAGATTTATTCACGCATAGCAAATGGCATCACATGAGCACGTATTACACAATCAAGATTTCTGAAGATGTTCTGCATTCCTATAATGGTATAAACCTATTTTGTGCACTTACTGATGTTACCATTCATACTAATTATACGCTTGACAGGTTTCTGGAGGAACTTGCCAGCAAGATAACTATAAGCAAGGAAGAACTCAAGGATCATCCAACGGTCAGAGCCTTGCGGGACTTTTACTGGAGCATAGGAATAGATCCAACAAAAACAAGACCCTCCAGCGAGGCATTGGCAAGGAGATTTATTACAAACAAAAGTATACCGAAGATAAACAATGTCGTTGATGCTGGTAATGTAGCATCCATAGAAACCCTTATCCCAATAGGAATTTACGACGCAAACACAATAGTCGGCGATGTTAAATTGAGATTGGCATATACTGGCGAAGAATTTATTGATATTTCAAATGAAAAACATCTTTTAAATGGAAAGGAGATTGTACTTTCTGACAGTAATGGTATAATGCATGTTTTCCCACATCGCGACGCATTTCGCACCAGAGTTAAGGAGGATACCAAGAAGGTTCTGATAGTTGGATGTGGTGTGTTTGGAATAGAGCAAGGGTTAACAAAGACTGCTGTTGATAGAACACATGAGCTGATAAACATGTTTGGTGCATAATATGAAAAAGATTCCAATAAACAAACCATTCTTTGACAAGAAGGAGATAAACGAAGTTAGGAAGGTTCTGGAGGAAGGCAATCTAACCAACGCAACTTTCGATGGCGGCATGAGGGTTAGGGAAGTGGAATCTATGCTATGCAAGTTCATTGGCACCAAATATGCGGCAGCACTAAACTCCGGCACATCTGCGCTCCAAGCTTCCCTCATGGCTCTCAACATAGGCAATGGTGATGAGGTTCTCATACCATCGTTCACCTTCCTTGCTACTGCTAACGCTGTTGTAGCCACAGGCGCAATTCCTGTTTTCGTTGATATCAAGAAAGATAATTACACGATGGATCCTGATGATTTGGAGAAAAAAATTACCGCAAAGTCTCGGGCCATCATCCCCGTGCATCTGTATGGTCATGTGGCAGATATGAAACAAATAATGGAAATTGCTAGCAAGAACTCTTTATACGTTATAGAGGATGCCTGCCAATCCCTAGGCTCCACAATAAATGGAAGGCAAACAGGCTTGTTTGGTGATACAGGATGTTTTAGTTTTTATGCGAGCAAGGTAATAACTTCTGGCGAAGGCGGTGCTGTCACAACAAACAACAGGGAACTTGCAGATAAGATAAGGATGATCAGGAACCACGGAATGCTGGAAGGATATGATACACGCATCCTAGGCCTAAACTTGCGCATGACGGAAATATGCGCTGCAATAGCGAAGGTGCAGTTAGCCAAACTTGAAAGGATTCTTAAGATACGAAGGAAGAATGCATACCAATTAACAAAACTGCTTGAAGGTCTGGACATTGGATTGCCAGTAGAAAACAATGGTTCAAAGTACAACTGGTATCTCTACACCATATCATTGAATAATAGAGATACTGTGATGAAGAAACTCAATTCTGTAGGTATAGGCGCAACAGCATATTACAAAACTCCAATTCATAAAACGCCCTTCTATTTCAATCACAACGTAAGTTTGCCAATGACAGAATGGGCTGAAGATCATGTTTTATCGCTTCCAGTGCATACCTTGATTAATGTAGAAGATATCAGATACATTGCAAGCAGTTTGAGAAAAATTCTAACTCAAGGTCGGGCATAATTACAAATTATACAAACGTTCATGATGGAAAGGAGATAGACGAATCAGGTCCTCCCCGTTCCCAGCATTCTAGGGCCCGTATATAAAGAGATTATATAGATACAAAACCAATGCTTCACTGATACTCCATATATGAAATACAATAACGCAATTAGCATCAAACACATGCTGTATTATCATCATTGTTCATATACAAGAATTAGATGCATGAAATTGTGGTGCTTATGAATATTCACACGATTATACCCTTGGCTCACAAATAGCAACGAATCACTTCGTCCATTAATACTGACAAGAGGAATTTACATTGTAAACAAAAAGCTTATAATATCGCTAGTGACATACAAATGCATGAGGTTGCTGATATACACAGGAAAGGGAGGTACAGGAAAGACCGTTACCTCCTGTGCTACTGCTCTGAAAACTGCAAGACAAGGGCATGAAACCCTAATCATATCTGCAGATCCAGCGCACACTCTTAGCGATGCTTACGATCTGAAGGTTGGCGATGAAGTTACGCATGTTTTTGATCATCTAGATGCATTACAGATAGATCCTGTTAATGAAATGAGCAAGCAGTACGAACAGTTGTTATCATACATGGCATCAATCTTTTCATCCAAGGGGATCGACGAAACTCTTGCTTATGAAATTGCCATGCTGCCTGGTATGACGCAACTATTTGCTTTGCTAAAGATAGAGGAGATCAAGGATAAGGAAACCTATGATACTGTTGTACTGGACATGATGGCTTCTGGTGAAGCACTGCGCTATCTATACTTCCCCAAACTTGTTGGTAGTTTAAACAAACGATTGATGAGCTTCACAAGTCTGTTTAGTGGTATAGCTAGGATATTTGAGCCAATTGCAAAGATACCTGCTCCAACAAGCGCAATTCTAAAGTTGGAGTTCGAGCTTGTTGAAAGGCTGGAAAGACTGGCATCTATCATAAGGGATCATGATGTAACCAGTATCAGACTTGTTGCCAATCCAGATACCTTCAGCATAGAAAACGCAAAACGTGCATTCATGTCGGCAAACCTTTATGGAATCAATGTTGATCTGGCAGTGATAAACAAGATAATGCCCAAGGTTGAGGAAGCATACTTTGCGAAATGGGCTGATTTTCAGGAGGAAAAGGTAAGGGAAGCAGAAGCGAACTTCTATCCACTACCAATAAGGAAGACGAGATTGTTCGAAAGTGAGATGAAGGGGATTGATATGCTTGAGAGATATGCAAATGAATTGTTTGGCAAGGATGATCCTACACAAATATTCTATAAAGGTGAACCCTTTAACTTTGAAACTCTAGACGAATCTTTTAACATGAAAGTCAAGGTGCCATTCACGGAAAAGGATGATTTCGATATTGAACGCTTTGGCGATCAACTCACGATAAAGGTAAGGAATGAAGTTGGCCAGTTGGTTAACATAGTTCCATTGCCCGCTGCCACTCTGGGGATGAAGATGTCTAGGGCAAAGCTGCAGGGCGATGAGCTCAGCATACTTTTCGAGAGAGCAGTATAGTTACTCGACCTTTACCTTCTCCCTTGTGACCTTCATCTCCTGCTCCATAAGTTCGATGTATTTCTCTATACCAGCATCCATTGATTTAGTCATTATCTGTGCCAATCTGGCCAGTGAAAGTCCTAATGACAGCCCAGAATCAAACGCTATCTTTGAGAGTAGGAATGGCAGTTCTACCAGTTGAGCTTCCTTTCTTTCGCTCATTACTATCAATTCGAAAAAAGTTGCTGATAAATATTGCTTGATGCAATGCATAATGATGGTAAAATTCACCAATAAGGAACTTGCATTCATAAACAAATACGAAGTATGCAGGTTGGCAACAGTTGGAAATAACAAGCCGCATATTGCGCCTGTATGCTACTTGTTCATCAACGATCACTTTTACATTGCCACAGACTATAATACCAAGAAGTATAGGAATATGCGAAATAACAGAAATGTTTCACTTGTGATAGATGTTTACAAGCCAAACAGGGCAGTTCTCATAGAAGGTGAGGTGGATATAATCGAGGAGGGAGAGGAGTTCAGGGAAGTGTATGGGAAGTTTTACAAGAAGTTTGACTGGGTTAGAAAAACTCCTTGGAAGGAGAGGGAAGCACCTTTCATTAAAATAAAGCCATTAAAGAAGATGAGCTGGGGATTGTAGCATGACAAACTTGTTGGAGAAGTTTGCTGGAAAGGTATGCGAAGTATTACTTCCAGTAAAGCATGATATTTTCTACGGTAACAAAAATTCAAGAATAGCATTATGCACTTTATGCAGCATAGACTTGCTTGAACAGATCTCCAAATCTGATCTAATGAGTAAAGTGATTATCGCTGCCAGACTCTTTTCGGAAAACGAAGGTATAGAAAAACTGATAAAATCAACACTTGAGCAGAAAATAAAATACATCATTCTATGTGGGAAGGATACTAGGAGGCATCTTCCCGGTCAGGCATTGCTCGCTCTTCAAAAGAATGGCATGGATGCTGATGGAAGAATAATAGGAGCAAGAGGAAAAAATCCAATGCTTGAAAATATGAAGCATAATGATGTGGAGGAATTTAGAAAAAGTGTTAGCATAATAGATCTTGTAGGAACTGTCGATATGAATAGAATTTCTGAGCAGGTAGAAAAATTATACGCTTAATTTCTTGATGATAATTTGTGTGCTTTCATCAACTCTCTTTACAATGTTTTCTTTGCTAACAATTTTACCGATCACATTAACTGGAGAGTAGGGCTTTATTTCATTGCCTTTGCTTATTGGTGTAGGACCAAAGAACAGGCAGAGTGCACTTCCCTCCGGCCAATATGCTACATCCATTAAATTTACCAGCGATTTCGCATTTTCTTCACCAACCCTTACCGGCATGGGCTCGGTATACAGTTCATCACCCCATCTGTTGATCACCACTTCTATAGGTAACTTCTCAAGAATCGCTCTCATAGTTTTGGGGGCACTTTCTTCCCTTAATTCAACGCTAACTTTCTCATTAATTTCAGGAAATTCGATTATAATTTGAGTTACCATGAGGTAGTGCAATGAATGAGGTATATGAGATTTGTGAATTTTTCTTGGCCTCTGTGGCCTAGTTACAATCCAAAACGAATAAAATAATCACTGATGCATGATTAACAAAGCATGGCGTTAGATCTGCCAGTAATCTTGGGGCTATCTGGGATTTTCATTCTTATAGGCTACGTTAGCGACTATATATTCAGAAGGTTTGGGTTTCCTGATACTATAATACTTCTAGCTATTGGAGTGTTAATAGGACCAGCCTTTGGCGTTGTTGATAGAGCAGATATCATCAGCTTTGCTCCATTGCTTTCTGCTCTGGTAATAACAATAGTTCTTTTCAATGGTGGCCTGAACATGACTTATGACCGTGTGATAAAGGCTAGTGGAAGATCAATAATACTTGCAGCAACAAGCTTTGTGCTTACGCTGCTTGTAACCGTGCTTGTTACACCATCGATGCTTGGGTGGGATCTGCAGACAGCGATCCTTATGGGCGCAATAATAGGAGGAACAGGAGCATCAGTAGCTATGCCACTTGCTAGCAAGATTACTACAAACCAAAGAACATCAACACTGCTTTCACTTGAATCAGCTTACACTGATGTAATTGTTATTATGGTTGTGCTGGGAATAATTCAGATCGTAACACTGCAAACAAACCCTGACGTTCTGAGTTTTGTTAGCAAGGGAATTGTTAACGGATTTCTTATCGGTGCAGCGCTGGGCATCATAATAGGACTTGCCTGGATGCGTGCACTGATCGCTATGAGAACAGCATATGAAGACATACTTACACTTGCAATAGCATTTGTGCTGTATGGCATAGCAGAGTTCTTGGGAGGAAGCGGCCCAGTCGCAGCACTTGCTTTTGGTATAACCTTTGGGAATGCATCAAGAATATTCCGCTCATTAAGACAGGAATTACCTCACATCAGAGATACACCAGTTGAGGTATCTGCCAAAAAGTTCCATTCACAGATATCTTTCATGCTTCGCGCAATCTTCTTTGTCTTCATGGGGCTGATAATATCGGTAAACAATACAAGTGTAATAATTACAGGAATAATAGTTGCATTGTCGCTCCTCTTTGCCAGAATAGGGGCATCATGGATCAGCACATACAGGGATCAGGAATTGAAGAAAGATTCATGGCTCATCAGTTTCATGCTGCCACGAGGCCTTGCCGCTGCCGTGGCTTCAGTATTACCATTCTTATACAAAATTGAAGGAGCATCAACATTCACAGACCTTGCCTTCATAGTGATAGTTACTACGATAGCAATAACGGGTATCGGGATTAATGTGATGAAGAGGATGTCTGGAGCATTGCTTCCGGCACTAAAAACTGCTACAGGATCTATTGCTAGAACACAGATATTCAAGAAATCGGTTATATTCACAGCAATAGGGTTTGCTGTAGTTGTCTCTGGCGTGCTGGCATATAATGGCGTTACTGGCGGAGAGATGTTTGGAAAGATAGCACCTCTTGCTCCCGAAGAGAGCAAGGAAGCAGAGCTCTCCGTTAAGCCTTTAGATATGGAAAGAGGATACCTCTTTGATAGTAGCGCAACAGAGAAAAACGCTGAAAGACAGTTTGGGCCAAGTAACGTGCTTTCGTACAAGTGGAATTTTGGTGATGGCATCACCAGCAACCTCAAACAGGTAATACATCAATACGAGGAGGCTGGCGTTTATGTGGTAAAATTAACGATTGCTAGGGAGGATGGGCGCATATATTCTGAAAATATGGTTCTTACAGTGCCCTAAACTCACAATTTTCATCAATCTGCTCTAGATAATTTGTCAATGCACGCTTTATTTGTATTATATAAGATACACGCAATGAGTCGCCCAACATTGGACTACTTTCAGAAAATAATTGATGAGCACTTTGAACGAGAGAATCTCATAATGAAAGAGATGCTAGCAGCAAATCTAACAAAAGAAGAATGGATCCAATTGCAGAGTTTCATAAGAGAGCACTCTCACAGTAAATTTGTAAAACAGATGAGACGAGCTAACAATTGAGATTAGTTGACCTAGCGTCAATTTTCAAATTAAGGAAAGTTTAATAATTAACCGCAGGTATCTAGGAGCATATGTCAAAAGAAGAGAAAGTTACCAGAAAAGAAACAGGTAAGATGAGAGGAGGCAAGCTGAAGGAGATAGCGCTTTCAGAAAATAACACATTCAGCGAGAGGATGAGAGCGATAGACCTTCTGGGTGAACTTGGCGAGGACGCATTTGAGGAGCTTTCTGATATCGCATCGAAGGGACTTACCTACAGTGAAAGAATGAACGCTCTCGATATGTTGGAAAAGATAATCAAGAGCGAGTCCTAGAGCTCACTTCTCGATCTTTATTTGTTGCCAGGACAATGAAGAATTGTGGATAGAAAATATCTGAAGAAGAAGCAGATAGTTGAGCGTTTCATAAAGAAGCATGGTAGCATTGACCATTCAAGAATATTGAACGAAGTTAATGTTGATTATGATACCTTAATGCGAATATTATCTGAGTTAAGGCAGGAAGGCAAGATAAAATGATCAAGGAATCATACCTCTCTTGTTTAACTGCTCCAACACAAACAGCTCCGATGCTACTTCAAGCACCGGTCTAGTTATATCACCGACGATGTTTATAATATCAGCAGTCTTGCCCGACCAGACAGCTGCAAACGATAGCATGCAGTCGGAGTAAGCAGTCAATGCATCCTTTGGCATCATAGGAGGCTCTCCAGCCTTCCCTTCCGAGTACAATTGCTTCCATCCATTATCTATATACCAGTTCCGCAGGAACTGCTTGCTAAAATCCTGTAAATATTTCGACTGATTCTTTACTTCATTGATCACATTGCTTACCTTTGCAGGATCAAATTTCCATCTTCTTTGATAGAAATCGAAGAACCTTGCTATCATGCTAAAATCCTTTATCTGCACAAGATACCTATCTTCTTCGGGAGTTCCAAAAGTATCTGCCAGACCAACATTACCATTAGAATCTACAAATAATTCATACTTACCATCAGCTCTCAACATTCCCTTCTGCTCCGCATACTTTGAGATCAGAGGGATGCATTTCTTTATCATCTTCTGCCCCTGCATCCATTGCTCATCCGTAAGCCTTGATCTCTTCTTTGCTTCTTCTTCCGTCAACGGAATATCTCCTCGCTTATCATATTTTGTAGTGTATGCTAGTTTGAAATTTCCATTTTCTGTATTAGGAATTATTTCTCCTCCCTCTGGCATCTGGACAAAACCATACTCTTTGAAATCCTTCTTTCCACTCCTGAAATCGCGTAACAATGATGACCTTGGGTGCAGATAATAGTTGAAGATGATCTCCAGATCAACAACTCTATTTTTTGTGCCAACTTCAATTTTATCTGGCTCTACCGGAAAACCATCCTCTCCGGGGACTCTCACCAGATGTATCTTGCAACCATTTTCCATCGCTTCTATAAAACAGGTTCTTATGCCATTGTCTCTTGCAATATCATAGCTTTTGTTAATTATATAGGTCATAGCCACGCCTTTATGGGGAATATCAAATGGCCACTTGTTCTTCACCTTGTAATCAAATATGGAGAAGGAGTCCTTGGGAATGAAGTAGCCCACTCCCATTTCATCGCCTCTGGGCAATCTTTCAATAACTATCCTCTTGGCAGAGCCCTCACGTGTTAGCAGTGACACAGGGGAAGTTAGAACGTACTGGTTTTAAAATTTATAACCCGAGGGTACAAAGGCACGCTGTTGCCAATACCAAGTGCTGAGTTTGATGCAGTTGAAGACCCCGTCGACGTTATTCGAGAATTTTTGAAGAGAAACAGCAAAGATGCGTGGATGCCAGAGGAGATAAGTGAGCATACTGGCATAGATATAACAACAGTTTATCACGTATGCCAATTATTGAGGGCAAAACACGTAGAATCTGCTGCAAAGGGGGAATATTTTCCCATCAGATCTATTGAGAGACTCGGGCAAACATACTTCAGATGGACTCCAAAGGCTAGGAAAATTAGCAAAGAGTGATAAATCAAGATTTATTTAAGAGGAATATTTGTCATGTCATGTGTTTGTAATTGGTTAACAAACTATACGTAATTATCCCTGCTGTTGCAGTTGCTGCAGCTGCATTTACGATAATCTTCGCTTTTCCCCTTTCTAATAGCATAGATATGGCTAACAATGGAGGTTCTGAGCAAACCGCACAGAATTCTAGACAAGCATTCTTCGTAACAGGCTCTCCAGTCAAGGGTTCTCCTGACGCACCGATAACAATGGTGGAATTTGGCGATTACCAATGTACGAACTGCAACAGGTTCTTTCACAACACAGAGCATGATATCTTGCAGAATTATATTGAAACTGGAAAAGTGAAGATGATCTTCATGGACTTTGCTTTCATCGGTCCTGACTCTTTAATTGCAGCTCAAGCAGCTCACTGTGCGCAGGAGCGGGGCAAGTATTGGGAGTACCACGATGAAGTTTACTCAAATTGGGATGGCGAGAATACTGGCTGGGCTAGCATGCATAATCTGAAGAAGTTTGCAGCAAACATTGGTCTGGAACACAAAAGCTTCAACGAATGTCTCGATAGCGGGAAGTATGCTAGCAAGGTGAAGAATAATACGAATATAGGAAGTCAGCTGGGAGTAACCGGAACGCCAACGTTCTTCATCTTCGAGTCTGAGGGAAATGTGCAGAAGATAGTGGGCGCACAGCCATACTCAACATTCAGCACCGTTCTGGATTCAATGCTTAAAGAAACGTAGTCCAATTATTAAGATCATGTATAGCAAGTGAGTCGGTAATGGTCAAATCAATCTTACATGTAAGAATAAAACAGATTGTAATGATTAGTTAGGTGTTAGATATGGGCACGAAGGCAAATCAAGTATCTCGATTGGAACTTTTCATTGAGATAATAAAGGCGTTAGATCTGCAGGCTAATATCGTAGAAGAGAGGAATACACTAGTCGTAGATGTCTCGAAAGGTCAGTTAAGTTTGAAGGTTATGTTTGGAGATTTTCCAAAAGTTAGGATATGGAAGAAGTTTGCCTTCGCACCTGCAAATATAATGGAGGAGTATAGGAGAGCAGCAGAGCTGCTGAAGCCACTGGCACATGCATTTGATATAGAGTGGCATGTTGTGAAGAACAAGGTTGCATTTTTATGGCCAATTGAGAGCCAAAGTGATCAGAATTTTCTACTCGAGATCGTTCTGGAAAATTTGGAGAAGAATCCAGACTTTTTGAAGGAATTATTGGCAGATAAGACTAGGAATTATTTCGTAAGAAAATCGATACCAAACATGATAAACAATTGGCCAGAATTCACTAAGCAAAGAAGCAGTAAGTTGTTGAGATTGCTCGATGAGATTGGAAAGTAATAGAAAAATTTGATAAATAATGATGTTTAATCAGTGATATGGCACGCTGGTTATTCAAGGAAGAACCTACTCATTACTCCTTCGATGATCTGATGAAAGATAAGAAAACCACATGGAGCGGTGTAAGGAACAATTTGGCACAGAAGCACTTGAGAAGTGTGAAGAAGAACGATCTGGTTCTATACTATCATACCGGTGATGAAAAGGTTGTAGTTGGTATAGCCAAGATCACATCAAATCCATATCCAGATGCAAAAGATCCCAAGTTTGTAGTTGTTGACATCGCTCCTGTTGAGAAATTCAAGAGACCTGTTACACTTGCAGAGATAAAGGCAAATTCAAAGTTCAAGAATTTTGAACTGGTAAGAATTCCAAGGCTATCTGTGATGCCTGTTCCAAATGCATTATGGGATGAAATTATCCAAATGTCAAAATCATGATTTTGTAGCTGATGCAACGAGAACTTCCCATGGAAATTCTAACGTATCGCCTTTCAAAAATTTCTCTACTTTCTGCTTCGCTTCATTTCTTATCTTTTCAAACACCGATGCGTCAACGGATTCCAATCTCTTTCTTATTGCAGTTGCAGTAGATAGAATAAATTCATTCCAGTAATCATCAAAGGTTCCAGCATTGTATGTGTAAACATAACTCTTGGTATCTATATTCTTCAGATCGCATCTTTCTAGTTCTGCTCTCAGTACATCATGCTTACCAAATCTATATGGATTAGGTGTGCCAGGAGGGCGTATATCAGGGATATAATGCAGAATGGAGTTTGATATTGAACTGAAGTACGGAATATTTTCCTCCGAACCATGAACAGAAATTGCCATTCTACCATCTTTTACCAATACACGTTTGATTTCTCTTAACGCTTTTTGTGCATCCGGGAAAAAGAAGAGTGCAAATTCACTTAATGCAACGTCAAACGATTCATCTGGAAACTTCAGATCCTCGGCATCCATTTCAAGGAGTTCAATATTGTTAATCATTCCAAGTTCTTTCCTAGCGATTGTTAATGGCCCCGGAGAAATATCAATTCCTACAACTTTTCCATTTCTTCCAACTTTTTTGAGAGCTTCCATAGCAACGATTCCCGTTCCTGTTGCAACGTCCAGCACTCTATCTCCTTCACACAACTTTGCCACTTCGATAAGTTTCTCAATGCTCTTGAATGGACCAACTCTTGGAGCAACGTAGTTTTCATGGTATATTGATGCTTTCTCGCTCCAATCTTTCTTTAATTCTTCTTTATACTTGACAGGATCAAATTGCACGCTCAATAATATAATCACTATAGTTCACATATAAAATTCTTCAAGAGACTCATTAAAGTAGAAATAAAGGATTAGTGTTCAATAAATCATTGAAGAGAATAATTACTGCATTAATGCGTTATTTATGCAGGGCGTTATTATGGAAAGAATCGTACTCACATGGAGTTGCTAGTGGTTTTGGCTGCCGCATCGGCGGCTGTCCTGCCACTCATCGTCCCAGCAGTGAAACTTTGATCTTCTTATCAGGCATTCAGGAGTTTATAGTTATGGCATTGTTAATTGGGGTCATTGGTTTCACAGTATTTGTATTCTTGACCAATAGGCCAAGAAAAATTGCTTGCTAGATTCAACAAAGTTTTAAAACACGCATAACGTTCACATCTACATGGAAACTGAGAAGAGAAAGTTTGATTTACAATTCTGTTCCATTTGCGGTCAATCATTCGAGACAGAATACAAACTTGTGAAACATCTGGACATAGCACATCCTGAAGCAATTCATGGTGGTTGCTGCTCAGACCCGCATAAGCATCACGAGCACTAAGTTATTATTTCTATTTCCCAATGCTAATTCATTGCCAGATCTAATCAAGCGCTACAAACGCATCCATCCAGGTTGCACAAATAAGGAGATAATGGATCTTGTTAATGCTATCAAGGAGAACAAGTACTGGAATGTTTTGCCTAAGGAGAAGGACACAGTTTATGTTGTAGCTCTAACAAGGGCTAGGATAAAGGTTAACAATGATAATGTTGTTAGAGTCACACACTTTGGCAAGATCCTTGTTGATAGAGAAATCGCAAAGTTATGCAGTAGAGGCAAGATCCTGCTTGCAATCAGAGAAAACTCACATTTCAGAGGAAAGTATGTAATAACATGGCCTGCCTTTCTGAATATAATGAGAACAGATCCTGAATTATTCTATCATTCATTAATTACAAATGATGTTAAGGAATTGATAGGTGTTAAGCAGGCAAAAGAGATAATGAGCAGCTAAAGTTTTTATGATTAGATTTCAGATCAGATGTTATGTCAGACGATTACCAGAAACTAACTGACGAGCAAATTAAGCAGGAACTAGCAAAACTGCAGGGATGGAAAATAGAAAATGGTAAATTAACCAGAACATTTGAGCTCAAGGATTTCAATGAAGCATTCGGCTTCATGACAAGGGTTGCTATGGAGGTGGAAAAATTGAATCACCATCCAGAATGGTTCAATGTTTACAATAGAGTGAAGATTGATTTAGTGACGCATGATGTGAATGGGATAAGCAACTACGATTTCAGACTCGCAAACATAATCAATAGATTGGCGGGAAAGTAAGCACAAAGGTATTATAATATAATGCTTAGAATGCAGGCATGAAACTGAAGGGTAAAGTTGCACTTATCACTGGTTCAACCAGTGGTCTTGGATATGTTACTGCATTGAAATTTGCGGAGGAAGGTGCAAAAGGTTTAGCATTACAGTATTCGAGTTCTGTAGATAAGGCTAGCAAATTAATACGAGAGATAAAGAGCATAGGTTCAAACACATTACTTGTAAGAGCTGATGTTTCCAAGTATAATGAAGTAAAATCAATGATTGACTCCATCGTGAAAAAATTTGGCAGAATAGATATCATTGTCACATATGCAGGCTTTCCTGCTAAGAAGGAGTACTGGAATGCTGATCCATTGCAACTTACAGATGAGATGCTTGACGATCCATGGAATATCGATCTGAAGGGGTCGTATTACTGCATAAAGGCAGCAGTTCCATACATGAGGAAGCAGAAAAATGGTAAGATAATTCTGGTCAGTTCAACACCTGGTGTTTCTGGCGATCATATAGGGTTAGGTTTCACACTTGCAAAAACCGCGGTAAGAGCACTGGTTCGCTCACTTGCTCCAGTGTTAGCGCCAAGTATATTGATCAATGTAATTGCCCCCGGTAGTATTGCAACTGAAGCTAATCTGAAGAATTACACTTCAGGACAGAAGAGGGAAATGATAAAATCAATCCCGCTGGGAAGGTTCGGCAAACCTGAAGAGGTTGCTAATGCTGCTCTTTTCCTTGCTTCTGATGATTCTAGTTACATTACAGGTCAGACAATAGTAGTTGATGGTGGCGAAATCAGACTCTGACCGAATAGAAGATTACCATAGATGTCTTTCTGGCACAGTTCAACATAATTTGACACAGTTAATTTCTTAAATCACAACTTGCTATCATAAATTATGCATATGTACATTAGATTGCTGGAGAGGATAGTATCGCGTTCAGGTCCAAGCAGAATCCTTTCCTTCAAGACAGCTCATGTGCTAAAATGCTTGCAATTATTGCAGCAGAATGAGTATGCTAGCAGAACATTTCTTGCAAAGGAACTTGATCTCGGAGAAGGTTCTGTCAAGACTTTGATTAAGCATATGAAGGTTAACAATTTAATTGAGACAACCAGAGCAGGATGCAGACTAACTAGCAAGGGTAGGAAATTATCAAGTAACCTTTTTGCCGCAATACCAGCAGAGATCGATATACCTATGAACTCTATTACAATAGGCAATTACAATCATGCTGTCTTATTAAGAGACTATGCTTTTGCAGTTACAAGCGGTATTGAGCAGAGAGATGAGGTGATAAGATTTGGAGGGGATGGAGCAACTACATTATTATTCAAAGAGAACAAATTTGTGATGCCAAGAAGCAATGCAGATTGCTTAAGCAGGGAACCAAAGATAAGGAACATACTGTTTTCCAAGTTGCAACCCAAGGATGGTGACGCGATAATAATTGGCAGTGCTTCAAACAAAATAACTGCAGAACTTGGTGCTAAAAGTGCTGCATTATTCACTATTGCAAGTCATGAGAAACACTATTGATCCATTTATTAATGCCAATAGTTTTAGAACGAAAAGTATTGCAGAATAGATATACATTGCTTGCAATGTTGGGCCTATCAGTATCAATTCTTATAGGAATTTATTATTTAATATTCAACGATCATCTATGGTTAACAGCATCAAGTCATGCATACGCACTGATAGGCTTTGTTATTATTGATGGCATCTTTCTATCATTTGTGATTCGTAACAAAAAAGTTGGATTCATCGGCGCATTAGCAATAGCAAGCATACAGAGTGTATCAATGTTCGTCGATGTTTTTTCTTATCAAAATATTCCATTATTTGCAGTAGCAGATTCTAATTTCGAGGATATACTTGAGCATACATATGGCACATGGAGCTTTGATATGCTGTTAGCAACACAACTCTGGATTATTGCTATGAGCATCATAGGATTGAAAGTTAGTATCGGAAGAAAACCAACGAGAAAACAAATAACTACAATTCCAATTGTTTTAGTTGGTATCGCAATATTACTTGCAGTGTTTCCATTGAGCCCAATTTATGAGAAAGAGGAATGGGTGTATGTTCATGGAGCAGGATGGCAGGCACCAGAATCTTTTAGGAATAAAGAGATAGAACTGACAGATCAATTTCTTCCCATAAATGGAACTATGGTACTGAAGATAACACACCCATTGCGTGTTGAAGGGACAATATCTACGAAGGTTCCATGCACAGAGGATGCTAAATCACTTATAACAATTTATGCAGGTTCCAGAATAAATCCTAATGCACTAGAAATGGATTATAATAAAAATGATTCTGACCCTCCTATTTACTGCACATATAATGCGAAATTCCCACAGGGTGATTATGCGGTTAATTTTATTGGGCTTGAGAATACATCAGGTGAACCAATTATATTTTCAGAGGAACATAAAATTAACATCAAATTTACAAGAATTGAAGGGGAGATACCAGCACATCCAAGTTTTGGTAGAGAAGAATGATAATTCTGTTTTGCACAGCGCATCCCATTATCGCTATATAAATTGGACAAACTATCCTAACCCTTAAATATTCTACAACTAATCCCATGATGGAATGTCGGGGCAAATAACAATACAAAGCATAAGAGTACCTGCTCTTGCGATTGGCATTCTGTTGGCAATCTTCTCCTTCGGCATGTTCATTGTCGGTTATGATCAGGGACATTTGTTCAGCGTTGCAATGGGCGAGAAAGCCTTTGAGGATCTTTACCTGCACGAATTGTATCATGACATGCGTCATGCTGCAGGCTTCCCCTGCCACTAGGAATGTGATATAGTTGAGGTTAGTGGTTTTCATAGGCATAGTTTTACTTGCTGGAATAATTAGCGGCTTGATCCATGGAAGCATCAATCTTATTGCAGTAGAACCTTTCATCGATAAAGCAATAGATATTGAAATTCAGAATGCGATAGCAAGTAATGAGGATGTTGGCTCGCCAGAAGAGATTGCTGACTACAGAACTTGGCAGAAGAGCGGTCAGATACTTGCCGGTAGCATACGAGGACTATCATTAGGAGCTTTATTTGCATTGGTATACGTATTCTCATGGCCCCATTTGAGAGGCTCCAACGGTGTGAAGAAGGGATTGTTCCTAGCAGCAATAATGTGGTTCACAATATTCATGGTACCATTTCTCAAGTATCCAGCAAATCCTCCAGCAGTTGGCGATCCAGAAACCATCTACTATAGACAGTCATTATACACACTCTTTACAGCTGCTTCCGGTCTGGGAGCATTGGCACTGGCATTTGCCTACAGGAAGTTGGGAAGTAGGAAATCAAGAAATTTTATCATACCAGCGGTATATGCAGCTTACATAGTTGCCATATTTGCTATCATGCCTCAAAATCCAGATGCAATAACAGCACCAATGGAGCTGATTAATAATTTCCGCATTGCAAGTGCATCAACCGTTACCTTATTCTGGTTCATATTGGGAGTAATATTCGGAGTGTTCTGGGACAGATTCAAACCACACATAAGAGTTGCCAGCAAATTATAGTTTAATAACTAAATACTTCAATGATCATAAAGGTTTTATAATTTGTATTACTGTTAACGTTGGAAGGCAGCATAATTGGCTGGGGATAATAGGGGCATTATTTCATACATTGATGTCTTGAAGGAAGATCTGGCAATCTTCAGGATAAAACCCGTTAATGGAACGATTCCAGATTTCAAGGCGGGTCAGTTTGTAACCTTGGGCCTACCAATAAAAAATGAAGGCGGCAAATTAATTAGAAGAGCATATTCCATTGCTTCTCCTCCAGAACAGAAAAAATATTTTGAACTTTACATTCGCTGGGTCAGAAAACCAGTGCCAGGAAGGTTAACAACAGAATTATTTGAAAGAAAGGAAGGAGATGAAATTATGTGGTTAAGACCAACAGGTCCCTTTGTGATTGTTGACAAGAGAGCTGACGGTTCTCCTGACACGAGACGCATGGTTATGATCGGAGGGGGCACAGGGCTCGCTCCATTCATCAGTTTCACTTTGAATCTTAAGGCAAGAGGCGATAAAAGAGAGCTTGTGCTTTTGCATGGTGCAAGTTATGTTGATGAGTTAGGCTATAGAGAATTGTTTACGGAGCTTGAAGAGGAGAGTATAGACAAGGGACGCGATAAATGGAATTTCAAATATAGAGCTAGTATAAGCAGGCCTGATGAATTTCTCAACAGATCATGGGGAGGACAGAAGGGCAGGGTTGAGACATTTTTGAAACCGGGACCAAGTGGCAAGTCTCCTCTTGAAGAACTGGTTGGTGAAAAGATAACCCCAGAAAATACAATGTTCTATGTGTGTGGATGGCAGGGAACTGTTGATGGTGTCATGCAGCATCTAACTCCACTGGGTTTTGTGGAGGAGAGGAAGAAGAGACCAAATGGCACATTTGACGTAAGGTATGAATCATACGGCTAGGCGTAAAGTTTTATCCTAGGAACGTGAAATTTTTACATGGCAAGCGCATATGTATTGATAAATGTTGATGGAGGTTCTGATGATAAAGTTGCCAATGCTCTTCGTAAAATAGAAGGCATAACAAAGGCACAGGTTGTTTTAGGAGCAGCGGATATAATAGTTGAAATCGATTCCAAAGATCCAGAAGCGATACATGATATAATTTATGAGAAGATAAGAAAGATACCACAGGTAAGATCAACGCAGACAATGACCGTTGTGAAATGATTAACATCCATATCTTTTTGCCCAATCCTCATTGCCAAACTCGCTAACCTTGCAAAAACTCTTCAGTATAGCAGCATGGTTTGCAAAGAGCAACTCCGCATTAAGCAATGTTCCATCACAATACACAACAGCAACCATTCTATCATATCTATCATACAACTGCATTCCATCCTGATCTACAAGCACCGATGAGCCTACGGAGCATAAAGTCGCGGCGAAGTTTTTCGCCTCTTTATATCCTATTTCATCTTTCTCTGGCGTATTAACCAGTGCAAGCCTTATCCTCTTCCCGTCAACATCAAGAGTGTCACCATCAACGATCTTGGTAACACTTCCCTCAAAGCACATACCGGTACCCTTGCAGGAAAGCAGGTTAAAGCGAAATGTATTATTCGCATAGGAGAGAGGAACTGGATCTGCAATACTGCTCCAAACGAAGATACTTGCACTATATGCTCCGTTGATCTCAAACATTAATGGTTGCTGGACCATGATAGATTGGAATGGTCTTAATGTTACCTTGACCAAGTCAAGATACACCGTATAATTATCGGAATCTTTGAACTGCACAATTTGCACAAAACTTTGTTCGACACCGCTATTGTTTGTTAATGAAAATTGTATAACATGATTCTTGTTGATATCAGACAGTCTTAGAAAATCGAAATCTGTAACTGTAACAGGCTCTTCAAGCGCATAGGCATATGATTGATAAGAAATAACTGCTAGTATGAGTAACAGATATTCTTCATGCATATTAGCAATAATTCTCTATAGTGATTAATTACTTATATGCTAGCAAAATAAGCAAACAATTCCTCATCACTTTATCGAGGCTTAAATAATGGTCGCATAGAATAGAATGCAAAACAACTTTTGGGGGCGTATGTCAGCATGGCAGACTGCCAGCCTCGGGAAAACTTCGGGAACGCTGGAGGTCGCCGGTTCAAATCCGGCCGCCCCCATATTACTGACCTTTAACTATTTCATTGAAAATTTGCTCAACTATATCATAACCGCCATCAAGTATGCGCTCAAGCTGAGCATTAAGATACTTTTCAGCCTCCTCTGACTCGAAAATCAGATTGTTCTTTGCAAGTCCTAAAGCCAGAACATAAAGAGCAGAATTTGCACGCTTTAGAAAATTAGTGTTGCGCAAATTATTCCTGTCTATAAACTTGCCCGTATGATCCAAAACCAAGGAAATAGCCTCATTCCTCCACTCCTCAGAAAAATTCTTTTCCAGCATCTCGAAGGCTTCAGCTTCCATAAGCCACTGTTTTCATCCTATACATCCGAAATATAACCTTTCCATACCTCATGAACCTTGAAACTTTTTATAAGTGAAAAGAGTTTGCTTGCAAGAATGCAGTTCAAAGAGTTCAATTACGTATGGTTTGATGGGGAGATAATCGAGTGGAGCAACGCTAAGGTGCCTGTAATGACGCATGCGTTGCACTATGGCACCAGCGTGATAGAGGGCATCAGAGCATACGCTGCAAAGAATAACCTCTACATCTTCAGATTAGCTGACCATATGAAGCGTTTGCATAAATCTGCTAATGTGTATTCTATAGGTGTAAAGTATAGCATTGATGATCTTGTCAATGCTACAGTGAAGATAATAAAGAAGAATCAGATCAAGAGCTCATGTTACATAAGGCCAATAACATTCGTCGGTTTTCATGGTATCGATCTATCGGTTAACGAAAAATCACCTTCGTATATGGCTATACTATTATTCACATTTGATCAATACCTTAACACAAAGGGCATAAGGGTACGCATATCATCATGGAGGCGCATAAATGATCTGTCAACTCCTCCGTTGGCAAAGGCTGGAGGTAACTATCTTAATTCAGTTCTTGCAACACAGGAGTGCAAGAGGGATGGTTATGATGAAGCCATCATGCTTGATAATTATGGAATGGTGAGCGAGGCTCCAGGGGAAAACGTATTCATTGTTCGTGATGGCAAGATCTACACTCCTCCTGTATCCTCTTCTGTGCTGGAAGGAATAACTAGAGATACAGCGATGCGAATTGCCAAAGATCAAGGTTATGAATTGATAGAACGCCAGATCCCTAGGACAGAACTTTACATAAGTGATGAAATATTTCTTACAGGAACAGCAGCAGAGGTAACTCCAGTAATCAGCGTCGACGGTCATACCATAGGAGATGGCGTGGAGGGCCCAATCTCTAAGAATATACGAGAAACATACTCCAGAACAGTGCGAGCAGATGTAAAGGAGTACATGCACTGGCTGACACCAGTCTGGTAGTCATGACAATGATAGCAGTTGTGGGAGCTGGAGGCTGGGGCAAGAATCATGCGAGGGTATTGTCAGAACTTGGAGCATTAAGTGCAGTATGTGATTCTGATCAAGATAGAGCGAAAACTTTTGCTGATAAATATAATGTGAATGCGTACAATTCTATTGAAGCAATGCTTTCTAATGAGAAACTTAATGGAGCAATAGTAGGCACTCCAACATCAACACATTTTGCCATAGCAAAACAGATCATGGAACATCATATCAATGTGCTGGTTGAGAAACCAATGGCACCATCATCCCAAGAATGCGAGCAGATGCGCACCATAGCAAAACGCAATAATGTAATTTTAACAACGGGTTACATAGAGCGTTTCAATCCAGCCGTTAACGATGTGAAGAATTTCATTGCACAGAAAAAGTATGGAGACCTTCTTATGCTTGAATTTCATAGAGAAAATAGAAGACCATCTAACATTCATGATGTGGGAATAATTTACGATACATCTGTGCATGATATTGATACAGCATTATACCTGTTTGATGATAAACCAAGGATGGTGTTTGCAAAGGTGGGAAACATAAGGGGAACGCATGAGGATTTCGCCGCAATAGTTCTTGGCTTTAAAGAACAGAAAACTGCCTTCATAGCATCAAACTGGATAACTCCAAAGAAGGTACGACAGTTCATTGCCGTATGCACCGATGCAATCATAACTGGCGATTTTCTAACGCAGGAAATCAGGATAGATCAGGGAGGAGATACAATAATACCAAGAAGGGAGTTTCAGGAACCCTTGATGCTTGAACTGAAAAATTTCATCGAGGCGATAGATGGAAAAACTAAGCCATTGATCAGTGTGGATGATGCTATCAGCACGACAAGAGTTGCGGAAGCAGCGCTACTTTCAAGTAAAACCGGCTCGCCTATCTATCTAGATCTAAAATGAAGAAACAAATGATCGATATACTTGCCTGTCCGATAGACAAGCATCACCCTCTCGAGATTTATGAAATAAGTACAGAAGGGGAGGAGATTATCAACGGCGCTCTTTATTGCAGCAAGTGTTCACGTTTCTATCCTATAGTAGATGAAATTCCTATCATGCTTCCAGATGAGCTAAGGAATAAAGCTAATGACATTAAATTTCTTGAGCAGTGGAAAGATAAACTACCAAGCAAGATAGTCAATGAGACCAAGCCATGGCATCTCTAAAGATCATCAATTTCATTGGTAAGAATGTGAAGATAGGAAGGAATGTGAAGATATGGCATTTCGCATATGTTGGAGACAGAACAAAAATTGGAAATAACGTTATGATAGGCTCGTTAGCACATATTGATTACGATGTTACCATAGGTGATAACACCAGGATAGAAGGAATGATCTATATCCCTCCAAAATGCAAGATTGGAAAGAATGTTTTCATGGGACCTGCTGTTGTGCTTACCAACGATCCATATCCACCAAGCAAGAGACGGGCTGGAGTGATAGTAGAGGATAATGCTGTGATTGGTGCAAGGGCTGTTATTAGAAGCGGTGTTAGAATTGGGAAGAATAGTTTTGTTGCTATGGGAGCAGTTGTTACTAAAGACGTTCCTGCCAATACAGTAGTTATGGGCATACCTGCAAAAGTGAAACATAACTATACACTAGATACTTACAGGAAAAGAAGGAAAAAGTGGGAAGGTTAGCTTACAAGTTTTCTTCTCACATAAAAGTTCTTTATTGCTACCAATATTGCTAACCAGATCGCTACCATTGCCAATGCAATAGCTCCCTTAAATATTGAGGTCGCGAATTCTCCTGCCTCAAGCTGCATGGGCGCCACTATCTTAAGCAAAATAAATGTGCCCCCTATCAGAAGAGCCCACATTATTACTATGTAACTTGCAAGGAATCCGAGTCTCATATCACAACACGCATTAGAAATGCTGTCAGTATAGCCATTCCAGCGGAGAACGCTGTAAGTTTTAGTATGCTTTTAGCAACATCATTCTCGCTCATAGAACCATTGGCAAGTATCATTCTGACCAGTGTTGCAGGCGCATCTCTCTCCTTGGATGCCATCAATCTATAATCATCAAGAAGAGTGACTGGCCTAGCTTTTACAGTTCTATGTTCCGCTACTCTCTTCACACTTGCAAGAAAGAGGAAGGAGTTTATTATCGCTGGAAGCAGTGCTATTATTGCTACAAACTCCACTTCGCCAACTATCGCAATAGCGCCATACATTGCTCCCCAAGCTAACGCACCGGAATCACCGGGGAATATTTTGCTAGGAAACTTGTGATACTTGTAAAATGCAAGTGCTGAAAAGAACAGGAGTAATGCCCCAGTCGCAACTTCAAACTTACCATTCATAAACAATGCAACGATCAATGGTATACTTGCAATTGCGATAAACCCACTTACCACACCATTAAGCACATCAATGGAATTTACAGTATTGCCTATAACAGTAATCATCGCGAAAATCAAACCAATGTAGAGCAGTGGTATTCTCGCTATTCCAAATAGTGGAAAGTCCAGATAGAAATCATATGTCCCCAATAACACTATGGGCAGAGCCGCTATAATCAATGCCAATGGTTTGAAGTATCCAGGCATCACTCTCCTATCATCAATGTAACCAATGAAGAACGCAATTAAGGTGCAAAATAGAATTGCGAGGATCCCATTACTCATAGTAAGAAAGAACAACGTTATCTCGGCAGCGGCAATTGAAAGCATGATGATTGGACCGCCAGGTCTGGGTACCTGCGCATCGTTTGGCTTGTGATAATCCTTAACCGTCATCCCATGTTTTTGCAAATAACTTATGAACGGAGGTGCTAGAAAGTATGTTACAAGGAATGATATTGCTGATACTATTGCAGCAAATACAAGATTCATTATGGAACCTTCTTTAGTTGCTCCTTTATCTTCTTGGCCAATGCATTACCTATCTTCTGCACTGAAGCAAGTTTCTCTACCTGAGCATCTCTAATGCTCTTAATGGCCTTGAACCCTGCATTGTACAGTGCTCTCGCTCTTACCCTTCCAACACCTTCTAGCGATATTATCGGCATCAACTCTTCCTTAATTCCATACTTCACTCGCTGCCTCAAGATGTAAATCTCCTGCAGCAAGTCTTCACGTTTCAACAACTTTGCAATTTCGTAACATGAATAGAGCAACCAATCACTTGTCTCAACAATTCTATACATATCACCAGGCTCAACACCAAACGTTTCCATTATCTTCTTCTCAGTATATTCCTGTGTCCATGCATAAAGCGCAAGCAAACTTCTAGAACAATCATATTCATTGAGCTCAAAGAAAAGCTCGTCTTTATATTCATCTATTAACATCATTACTTCATCAACATCCTTGCTTCGCAGTTGCAATTTTGGATAGAAATCTGCGCAGTCAGTAATCAGATGCAAGAAGCCCAGTGTATGTTTCGCACCTTTCTTTGCTCCAAGAACAGCTCTTCTAAATTCAACCGCAGTGGTAGGATCTATGTAAAGTAGCGACGTTCTCTTTCCAAACTCACTTGCAACAAATCTCTCTCCTCTCCTCTTAACCATCTCCTCCAATTCCAAGTAATCCAGAGCAGAGTCAACCCTTGTACTTATCGTTGATTTTCTATACTGCTTTGCCAACAAGGTATTTGAAAACAAAGCATCGATCTCTTCCTTCTTTATCCCTGGCAATGAAGCGATGGTGCTTAACAGATGAACTCTAACTGCTCTATCATCCACAAGTTTGGATCTTACAGGCTCAGGTCTGCCGTACACATAATGTTCAAAAATTTCTTCAGCATTAGCATTCGGTGCAACTATTATTGCCTCTCCATAAGTATCATATTTTGGTCTCCCGGCTCTTCCACAAAGTTGCTTATACTCTAGAACACTTATGGGCATACTTGCGCCATATTCATAATCATATCTTGTTAAACTGCTAATAACAACCCTTCTAGCAGGCAGGTTAACACCGGCAGCCAGTGTTGGTGTTGCAGTTAGCACTTTTATGATCCCATTGCGGAATGCATCCTCTACTATCTGTCTGCTTGCTGGATTGAGACCAGCATGATGAAACGCAACGCCATTCTTAACCAGTTCCCCAAGAGTAGCAGTAAGTTCGGTATCATCAGTATCAAGTATCTCCTTGGAATTTTCTTCAACTATTTTTTTCTCCTCATCATTTAGCAATTTCTTAACTATTTCTGCTGCTTTTGCTGCCAAGGAAACAGCTCTCTTCCTTGTTTCTGCAAATATCAGAACCTGTCCACCATTAGCAATGGAGTCAATTGCCAGATCGATTGGCACTCCCCTACCAGTATTTTCTATGTTTATCACATTACCATCCTGCAGTTTTACAGAACCATAATCATACACGCCCTCAATTAACTCCGTAGGCCTCCAGTTAACATCGATCAACTCGCATCCAAGCCAGGATGCTATATCATCAGCATTGGTGACAGTAGCACTCAATGCTAACAACTGAGCATCTTTCTGCATCATTCTCACCTTGGTAAGCATCATTTCCAGAGTTGGCCCGCGTTCCTTATCCCCTATAAGATGCACTTCATCGGCAACAAACAATCCAACATCATCTACCCATTCAGCACCATGCCTAATCACAGAATCCATCTTCTCGTTTGTCAAAATTATGATATCTCCATTCTTGAGATTATCAGATGGCGAATCATAATCGCTAGTTGATATCATCACCCTTACCTTACTCCCATCTTTTTTGGTTAGATTTTCAAATATCCTAAACTCATTGAACTTTTCACTTGCAAGTGCTCGCAATGGCAACAGGTAAACAACCTTAGCATTTCTATCAAAAACTGTCTTCGCAGTTGCAAGCATCGCTATCAATGTCTTCCCGCTAGCAGTAGGAGTTGTTACAAGTAGATTCTTACCCTCAAGCAGACCCTGCTTTACCGCTTCCTCCTGAGGAGGATAGAGAGTTTTGTATCCAAGTTCGTTTAAAATCGTCTTTAATTTTTCAGGTATATCAATATCTACAAGATGCTTCATGCTCGCTTGTAGAAGCCACTCTTCACTTCATAAATTGTTCCATTTCTATTTGCTCTAGTTATAAACGCCTTCGCCTCTTCCTCTGTAAACTTGCCGCTCTTCACAAGTTCCTCTATCAGCTGTTTTCCTTCAACAGGGTTCTTCTCTGCGCCTGATAATGCATTGAATACATCGAAGAACATCTGTATCTTACCTCTTTCACTCTGCGGCACACCATGCAGAACACCAAGGTCAACCTTTCCAGTTCTTACATCAACACCAACCGTATGTAACATATGAGTTACAAGGTAGATTGCACGTTCCGCATCGCTTGCATCCACCTTATCCTTCAACAAGAGTCTTGCTCTGGCAGTTGCCAATCTAACCAATGCTTCCAACTGTCTTGGGGTAACCGTAATCATATCCTCAGAATCTACATTTCTCATCTGCAGATAATAATCAAATATTCTGTCTTCGGCTTCCTGACTCAATACTGGGTCGAAGCGTTTTGAGTATGTGAGGTATTTTCCTAGTAGATCAATATCAAGGACTGGCGCAACTGGATATGTACCGCTTCTATGGATGCCAAGTATATGCCTTGCAATCTGCGAATCAGATTCTTTCTGTGGTTCATCTCTAATTGCAAACACAAGGTCGAACCTTGTTAACAGTGGAATTGGAAGGTTTACATTTTCGGTTATGTTTCTATACGGGTCATACTTTCCCAGCAATGGATTGGCAGCCGCAAGTATGGATGTTCTTGCATTGAGCGTAGCAATGATGCCTCCCTTCGCAACACTGCATGACTGCTGCTCCATAACCTCGTGCAACGCGCTTCTATCCTCAGGCTTCATCTTATCAAACTCGTCTATGCAAACAAGACCCTGGTCTCCCAATACTACAGCACCTGCTTCAAGCATCATTATACCGCTCTTATCACGAATAACCGCAGCAGTGAGTCCAGCAGCAGTAGAGCCTCTTCCCGACGTGTAGAGACCTCTCGGCGCAACTCTAGCAGCATATTTCAAGAGTTCACTTTTTGCAGTGCCTGGATCACCAACTAGAAGTACGTTAATGTCTCCCCTTATCTTGGTGCCATCTTCAAGTTGGCGTGCGGGTGCACCAATTATCTGAAGCAATATTGCCTCTTTGATTATATCATGACCGTAGATGTGAGGGGCAAGTGAAACGATCAACTTTTCATATGCATCTGTACTTACTGCTATACGTTTGATCTGGTTTTCATCTTCTGTTGTTAATACAAATCTTTCTGTTGTTCTTACATCCTTGTCACCAGCTCTGCCGCCCAAGAATTCTATATTGTTACCCTCAATTCTTAGCCTGAACAATCTTGTCTTCGTTCTTATATTTTCATAATCCTGTTCTATCCTAACAATACCTGTTAGAATTATTCTGTCACCTGGTCTTGCGTTGTCAACAAGATCGTGCGTTAACACAACATCTGAATAATGCGGTAACTGACCCGGAGGAAGATCCTCTGGCAACTCCTGCATCCTTACGATCTGAAAATCTACAAACTTGCTTTTTGGCAGATCGATTTCTGCCGTGTTCTGACAGATGTGGCAGTGAACAGCTTTCTTCAGCTCCAGTTCCCTCTGCTCAACATGCTGCACATGTCCCTCAGGACATTTGAAAGCAACAAGTTTAGCCATTGGTTTTACTTCGGAGGCTCTGACAACCATGCCAGAGACGCTTACCAGTCTTCCAATTAATTCAGCATCCACTTCTCTTAACGTTCTCTGCCCAGGAAAGTTTCCAATTCTTATCCTGATATCTCCCTTGATCCTTTCGGCATAATCTGGATGCTCAAGCTTTAATGTAGAATACAACGCTTCGCTAAATGCGCGCAGCACTTCGTCAGGTTCTTCCCTTAACCTGTTTTCTGTTAGAGGATTGTATGCTGCTATATCATTGTGATCAACGACAAGGGACTTTTGATTGAGAGCCTTCATCTGCCCTATCCTTTCCCTGTACTTGTATTCCCCATCCTTGTCCTTGAAGCCCTTCAGGAAGAACTCCAGTTCCTCTGACAGTTTTGCATGTGTCTGTTCAGTCATTGTTTACCACCGAGAACACATTCTCTAAAGTCTTTTGAGGCCTTATGTATAAGTTGGAATAATGTTTTTTCCTCATAGGTTAATTTTTGTTCCAGATCAGGGTTCATTGGGGCTGAACGTGCGAGGTGAATTACTTTTCCAAGTCTCAATATAACCAGATCCTGCATTGAAATATTCAACTTCTCCCTCTCGGCACCCTGCTTGCTCTTAATATATGCACTCATGCGTACATAAAAATCGGGTTTGAGGGCAGATAGCTGATCTGCACCCGCTATCCTCTCTCTGCTCAATGCACGCAGAAGGTCAACGCTCATGTCCTGCACCTGAATTTCAGCAATATCATTCTCCTGCAGTATATCTGCAAGCCACCTAGGCACATTCTGGAGGTCATTCTCTTTCGCTTCAAGGGAGATGCTGAAAATATCTATCTTGATATCTTTCTTGAATCTAACCTTCACATCTTCAAGCAGAAAACCGATATCGTACACTTTCGCTAATTGATTTATATCCACACATAATGTTATCGCCAGCATACATTTAATGTGATCGGAATAGCAAATTATTAATCAGCCCGTTATGGATATATGATGCGCGTTCATGGAAATTTCGCATTTAATGTGGGTAGAGAAGTATAGACCATTGAAGCTTGATGCTGTTGCCAACCAGAAGGCTATCATTGATGGCATAAAGAACCTTATAACAAAGCCCGAGGAGATGCCTAACCTGCTCTTTTCTGGCCCTGCTGGCGTCGGCAAAACCACAGTAGCGCTATGCATAGCAAGGGAGATCCTTGGAGAGTACTGGAAGGATCATACCTTGGAGCTGAACGCTTCTGATGAAAGGGGAATAAACATGGTGCGTGAGCGTGTGAAGATGTTTGCCCGTTATACTACAATGGCTGCCAAGATACCATTCAAGATAATAATACTTGATGAAGCTGATGAAATGACTGGCGATGCTCAAACAGCTCTTCGCAGAATAATAGAGGATAGTGCCAAGAGCACTAGATTTATCCTGATATGCAATTACCTATCACAAATAATCGAGCCCATACAGAGCAGGTGCGTGATATTCAGGTTCACTAACTTGAATGAGGAAGATGTGGCAGCACATCTGGAAAGCATATGTAAGAAGGAGAAGTTGAAGCATGATGCCAAAGCCCTATCATTGATCTATGAAGCTACGGAAGGTGACCTTAGGCATGCAATCAATGTATTACAGGCAGCTGCAAGTCTGGGCCCTGTTAATGCCGCTAATGTTAACACAGCGGTCGGTATATCTGAAAAGGCTAGGGTTGGGGAAATTGTGAAGCTAGCGTTGAATGGCAAGTTTCAGGACGCCAGAACCAAACTTATTGAGTTAACTAAAGTATACGGTATGTCGGAGCGAGATTTCCTGAAGTATGCCAATGAGGAGGTTCAAAAATTGAAAACCTCAAGTGCCGAGGTTATTTCTGCACTTGCAGAATGCGATTATAGGCTGGTCTCAGGAGCGCACCCTGACATACAGCTGGCAGCCTTGTTGGCAGAACTTGGCAAGATAGGCAAAGAGATTGGTTTCAAGGAAAAATAAATATCTCATCGAGTACATAGTTTCTTTTAACATTCGCAAGCTCCACATTGCGTAACATACATACCATAGCCCACTCGAGTTGCAGCAAAAACTACTCACAAATTCAAGCCAAGATAATGGATACGATCAATTTTGTTAACAACCGTTGGCTATATTGACAATAAACAAAATTCATAATCATTGCACATGCAAGTCATAGGGATACAGCCAGACTTTGTCGAGCGCTTCAGAATATTTACGAGTGCGTATGATAGAGCAAGGAGCAAGGAAGAGAAAACTTTTCTTACAGGGGAATTCCTGAAGCGGTGCACCGAAGATGAGGTCAGGTTGGTAAGGAATGTTATAGGCAACGTTCTTCATACCAGCAGGTTCCCTCTATCTAACAAGCTCTTCAACTAGGGTACTTATTGTCGCTGTTGCAGATGCTGCTAGTATGTAACCAACCTTCAATGGTAATGAAACAATGTCAGCAACAGGGTCCTTTGGTACATGTTCACTTGATTCAGTCTTAGCCCTTTCCAATACCCATATCTTCAACAAGGTTTCCGGTCGAATGTTTTTCTTCTTCGCCTCCCTTACAATCATGCCATACATTTCTTCTGTGAACGGGATTCCTATTATTTCCATGATTTTAATTGATTATAGTTGCATATTTCCATTTCTAACAAATACGAAAACTTTAAAGTGGCAATTTAATGGCAGTATATCTGCGCCCTGGTAGTATAGCCTGGCCTAGTATGCGGGCCTGTCACGCCTGCGGCCCGGGTTCAAAAGGTCTTTCGACCGGAAAGTCCCGGCCAGGGCGTTTGATTTTCTGTCGTATAGACGAAATATCTCTAGAGCGCAACAAATTATATTCGTTACAATCCGTACTTCCTTGAATGAACTTCTCTAAATCTATGTTAATAATTGGTTCAATAGTAGTTGCATTTGGTTTACTGTTCACCTCACAAAGTCAAACTATCGTTGGCCCAGAGAGTTCATTCATGTACAGAAATCCCGAATGGATGGTAAATGGAGGTATAATTGCTGGTGTTGGTACAGCGATAATCATTGTCGGGATAGTTCTAAAATTTAAAAGATTATAGTGAATTCAAAAGGTTGAGGAGTTTTTCCATACTAACTTCGAAACCAAAGCGTCTCTCTTCCTTTTTCATGTTTCTGTAAAGTTTGTAAAGGATCTTAAAGTGCTTTACAGTGTTTAATTTTCCAGCCATTTTCAACCTGATAACTTTGTAAACCTCATCATAATATCCTAGTTTCTTGAACAACCTCTTCCTGTATTCTTTGTCGCTATACTCCTTATTCTCAAAGAGGTCAAGCAGTATTTCTGAACATATGAGCGATGGAATTATCCCCTCTCCAAGCAATGGGAATACACAACCAACAGATTCTCCCACACCTATAACATTGCCATTGGTAAGAGGTTCCATTCTGGTTGGAGGTGTTATTCTTATCGGCCTCCCAATTTTTGTTAGGATGCGAGCAGTTGGATTTTCTTTGAAAAATTCATCAACGCCAAGATAGATCCTATTCATATCTCCCGCTCCAACATATGCTCTACCATTATTCAGTGGGAAGAACCAGAAGTATCCCGTCGCGTTTTTGTATCCCAAGATGTAGAATTCGTCAGCATCATGAACATTATCAACCAAATACTCCCATGCTGGTATTATCAACTCTTCTTCCTTCGGCTTTGGAAGCAGCGATCTATGGAAACCTGTGCAGTCTAAAACATAATCATACTTGTGGAAAGGAAAATTTTCTTTTGTGCATCTAACATCATAGTTGATGTTTACGCCATTCAAAAGGTCATCCTCCCATCTCTTCTTATCATAGGTGACCAAACCCATACAATTTAGATAATCATTCTTTCCATTTGGTAACCTTATCCCTATTCTTTGCCCGACGTGAAATATATAATCATCAAAGTTCAGACCGGCCATTTCTGAAAAGTGCGACAGCATATGTCTCGATGCTCCCCATGCACAGACTGGGAAATGTTGTTCTTTTTTATATAATTCAAAGACTTCAATATTATGATTCTTTTGTTTTAGCATGGAAGCCATGAAGCTACCTGCGACACCTGCACCAACTATTGCAAACTTCATATTAATCAGCTTATTGCGGGTTGCTCTAACATCAGCCTTACCATCTGTCTGGGCGCTTGCTTTAACATCGCACTGTATTCATTATCTGGGAAATTTTCTATTTCCTTTAATGCCAATGTCAGTCTAACATCAATCTCGTTTCCCATGCGTTCAATCATGGTTGTCCATTTTTCACTGATCAATCTGGTGATATCCATACTCTTGCCAGCCATTATATCAAGAACTTCACGCATTGATTCTTGAGAAAAGTAGAGGCATGCAGGTGCCAAGGTTACCATCTTATTCACGCTAACGCCTCCTGTTTCAACTATCCTTAATACTTCCCTAAGATCATCTGATATCTGAAACGCTTCTCCACATCTAGCACCATACTCATAACTCTTATCAACAAAATCCATTGCATTTGCAGCGATAGCTCCAAGTTTTGCGGCTGCACCAAACAACGCTCCAGTCTTTAGATTTATGATAACATCATAGAGCCCCGACGGAAATCTTCCAGTTGTGATATCATTGATCAATTTCATTGGATTCAATGGTTCCTGAAAAGCGCCGGCAGCAACGGTTGCAATCGCTTCCGCAACTGCCTTAACATCTTCCCTGCTTATATTGCTCATCATATTTATCATCGATGAAAATATTAGATCACCAAAAAGCACAGCTCTCCTAGAACCTTCAAGAGTCCATGTTGCAGGTCTGTTTCTCCTTACAGTGTCAAGGTCAACATAATCATCGTGTATAAGAGTAGCAGCATGGATGTATTCTATCGCAACAGCCCTTGACATCGCATCTTCCATTTTACCTCCCAATGCTTCACAAATCAAACATGTTAGTGTACCTCTAGCTCTCTTCCCTCCTTCAATACTCTGCTTTAATATCTCAATATGTTCAGGAGGCATCTTTTCTGTGAACGAAGGAAGCAACTCGTTGATCTCCTTATCGATCTTTGGTTTTACATTCCTCCAGTATTGTATGATATCCATAGCAATCACTCTACCTTTACCTGCAGGTCTGTAAACACAACCTTGTCACCTTTAGCTCTAACAACACTTAACAATGCCTTCAAAATAGGATCGTTCTCATCCACACCATCACCAATTATCTCTACCTTCCTGATCTTGCTCCCTTCCTTGTGGACCTTGAAGGTATTCATATTATGTATATGAAAGTGAATGCATAAGAATGTTTTTCAGTCTATCCTTGCTAGATCAAACTCTTCTCTTATTCTGAATCTAGGCTCAGCACCATACAGAATTTCGTAAACCCTGTACACAATATTACATGTTGAATCATAACCAATTTCAACTATTCTCCGAAAGGTTTCAAGTTTATGCTTCACCAGTATTGTACCAATGCCCATCTTACCTTCTTTGATATCAGCAACAACACCGCTTGGCATTGCCCTGACATCTATCTCCGTTATTGCACGAACCAGATCATTACCCTTTGCCCGCAAAATAACTTCACGCTCAATCTTATAGTTGTTAACAACTTGTCTCTTCACTTCAACAGTGACTGGGGCATCCACAATAATACTCAATACCTGTTCAACAGTTCCAATTTCTGCCAGCAGGATTTTATGGGATTTCTTTAACTTTATGTTAGACTGCTTTTCAAGCTCTTGCAATCGCAAAAGCATCTCTCTGCCAAAGTCACCTTCAATACTAACTTTCATACAATGCCTCTCAACACAAGAAGTGTTATGGCAACTGCAATTGTTCCACCGCTTAAACTTTTCAGGATTCTTTCATAATTATTAATCATTGCTACTATTTGTTCCTGCGACAATGTTTTATCATAGTTACCCCGCTTCAATTCCTTGTATGGTCTAGAGGTTTTGATCTCAACATAACTGATGAAACCTGTTGCAGCGGCTACAGCAAATGCAATTAACGATACATCGTTAGTTTGTATTACATATCCTGCCAATAATGGAAGAGAGCCCCATGAGAAAGCAAACCAGCCATTGTTGTGGAACTTACCATTGAACCACTCCATATTATATGCAAAGACAAAGAAACCTTCAGCAATTGCAACTACCCATAATAATGGAACATAAAGAACCATATAATAGATCCCTAGCGCATATGCTGATATCAAAGTGCTTAAAGATAAGATCCATAACTGCTTTCTGCCGAAATAAGTGCCCCATGGTTTTACTTTCTTGGATCCAATGCTATCCAATGCATGCGCTGCTATACCTAACGCAAGGAAATAGATCAGAACTATCGCACCAACCCTATCCCAGAATATTGCTGGTGCAAGCATGGCACCTATTGTTGTGAAAGAGACACATATACCAGTGTAAGGAAGAAAGAGCAGTCCCATGAATACTCTGAATTTTAATGGACCGAACTTTGGCACGAACCATTCATTTACCCTCAAATCCTCTTCATTCATTTGTAATATGATATGCAGCTGTTACTATTGTTATTTACTGTATGATACCCTTTCCAACAATCCTCGTTCCTTGGCTATCTGGTTTCAGCAACACGCATATCTGGCCGTTTCCATATGAAACAGGTTTATCTGTAGTAATTTCAAGCAAACCGTTAACCTGCTTTATCTTTGCCGATTTAACCTGCAGTCCGACAGAAACCATGTAGGTCTGATTCTCAGCAAGATCTCCTTTGAAAAATGCACTTTTGGTAAATTTAACAGATAAGGCACCTGAAGAAACCTTTACAGTATCCGGAGGACAAATAATATCCCCTCTTACAATCTCATCAGCAGAAACACCTTTTACAGCAAGCCCTACCCTTGCAGGACTTTTCGCTTCCTCAACAGGATCATCATGCATCTGTATTGATTTAATGAGTATATCTTTCCCGCTTGGCAATAGTTTAAGTTCATCATGCACCTTCACACTTCCCTGTCTTACCACACCTAGCACCACAATTCCAACCCCTTTTACATCAAACACATGATCAACGTGTATTATGAGAGGACCATCATTAGACTTGGGCCGAAGTGTAGCTGAAACCTGTTTTAGTTGATCATTATTTTCAACGAACCTGAAATTGGAGATCGACGTTCCCTGCATCAATGTCTTTAATTTGGTTTCATCTATTTCATATGAATGGATAATGAATCCATCCTTGAATTCAACAGAATCAAGAGCGATTATCTGCTCTCCAAGATACTTATCCAATCTAGTTATATTCAATATTGCATACTCGGCCATGTTCACTGACTGCATCAACGGTTGTATTTTGTCAGGGAATGTTGTTGGAACAGTCCATGTGTAAATAGTATCCGCCGTTTTCCTATCGTATATTGCAATATCTGAGGCGGTGCCTTTCTTTCCCAATTCTGGTGTTATATTATAATCTCCCAATACAACAAAATTAATTGAATCGAGCATTCCATTCAAACTAGAAATGGGTGTATTAATTCTTATGATTGAGAGGAGCAAGTGATATCAAATCATTAATACATGTAAAGAGTTAGCAAAGTGAAATGAAGGTTCTCGTAACTGGAGCCTCTGGCTTCATAGGTTCAGTATTGGTAGACCGTCTTGCTAGCAACGGGCATGAAGTAACATGTTTGATTAGAGACGAAGCAAAAAGATCAAAATTCAAACAGAAAGTTGAGTTCATTGTTGCTGATATAACCTATAGAGAGAAGTTATTTCAATCAATGAACAATATTGATGCGGATGCATTGTTCCATCTGGCAGCAATTAATCCATTGGAGAAGGACAGGAAAATACAGAAAAGAGTTAATGTTGATGGTATGAGAAATGTGATAGATGCTTCATTGAGGGGAAATGTCAGATTATTTATTTATGCGCAAGGAACCGGAGTGTATGGAGATACAAAGGGAAGATGGATAGACGAATCTACGCCCAAAAATCCAGATACCGATTTTGCAAAGACCAGACATGAGGCAGAGGAAATGTTATGGAAAGCAAAGGAGGAGCATGGATTGAATGTTTCTGTAGCTGTTTTAGGAGACGTTTACGGACCTGCAGGATGGTTTGCAGATATTATTGTTAACAAGATTAGAGATGGTTCCTTTAAGATACCAGGTTCTGGTGATTACTACAGAAGTTTTGTTCATGTAGATGATGCTGCAAACGCACTAGCACTAATTGCTGAGAAAAATGCCAAAAATACCACATACATAATATCAGATGATGAACCTACTCCGTTTGCTGAATTCATTTATTACACAACAGATCGTTTGGGCCTGAAGCGACCTGGAAAGGTTCCCGCTTTCCTTGCAAAGACAGTTCTTGGGGGCGATATGGTTAAACTTTTGACATATTCAGCTAAAGCTAAAAATGCAAAGGTGAAAGACGAACTTGGTTTACAGTTACAATATCCAACGTATAGAGAGGGTGTTATTGATGCCTTGCAGAGATTATGAAAGTTTCCCCCAGACTATTGCAGCTGTATCAAGTGTAAGACTCTTACATTGAATATCAGCGAAGTTGTATCTCTTCATTGTTTGCATAAGTTCATCTACCCAATTGCTCTTTCTTATAACATCATCGAGCTCATTGAACACTGTTCTCCATGAAGGAATGAATAAACCAACAATGCGTAATATCTCGCAATATGCATTCCATAGAACCCGCATCATAATGTTACTTGGATATGTAAAATCGTGCATTATCAGCATCCCACTAGGTTTTAACACTCTACATACTTCACCGATAACTTGATCAATATTACAATACTTCGGAAGGTATGATGCAGTAACACAATCAAACTCTTCATCTGCTTGTGGAATAGCCTCTGCAGCAGAGACACAGAAACTAACATTCCTTACATTACGCACCAACGCTTTTTCTCTTGCAATCCTCACACTATCCTCTGTAATATCGATCCCTACAACATGACTTGCTTTTTTTGCTATTTCGAGGGAAAGTATTCCTGTGCCACATGCAAGGTCCAGCACCTTATAATTGCCTTCAGGGATTAAATCAAGTATAGCTCTCTTCCATAAATTATCTTGGCTAAAAGTTGCTGTGTTAACAACAGTATCATAGCTTGATGATGTACCACTAAAAAATTTTCTTGCAATTTCATGACCCTGATGCACCAATACCATGATAATTATCTATCATGTTAAAGATTAAATCTTTATGTTAATGGAATGCTGCACGCACATGCGGTCTTGTTAGATAGTAAATTGCAGCAGAGAATAATATCACACCAAGTATACCAAACGTTGATGGCAGTTGGAATGCTGTGGTGTAAAATATGTTTAGTATTGATGCTACGATGCCAAAGCACATGAAAGCTATGCTTAGAAGCAGTGCCCATCCCTTCCTCTTTATCATGCCATATATGAGCACGAATATGAAAAGGCCAATTCCAAGAGTGAAGGATGAGCCTATCGATGCTATACCAGCAAATTCTGTTGGAAGATACTCTAACATTGTTAGAACTGCAATGACAATGTTGTATATACCACCTACTGCCAGCAGTCCAATTATCAGGGTGATGCCTAACTGGGCACGTCTGACATGCATTGCTGATGTAATATTCACATTGGATGAGAAAAGCATTACTTTAGCGCATCAAGATATATTGTATACTTATGATAGAGTGCTGGTGAAAGAAAAGAGATCTTTGCGCACAATGATTGCTGTGGCGGCGATAGCAATAGCAATCTGGGCAGCATTCAATCTATATCCTCAACTGCAAGCACCTCAACCAAATGCATCACAAATTTATCCTCAGGAAAGTTTGTGGACGTATAGTGCAGATATTTTGGAAGGCACAAATGCTGTTTATAATGTATACCATATATCAATTGGGCGTAATGTTACCGTAAGTTATACTGTAACTGATGTTAATAGAGAAAATGGAACCTGGGCGGTATCGATAGAGGTAACAGATGGGGAAGAGAAGGAGAGTGCATATGCTATTACCAAAGGAAGCATGTTGCCAGTAGGCGGCTCACCGATCGCTGGAGATCTGGGAAAATTTGGGGCAGCAACAAAGATGCCTGTTGCTGAATTCATGGCAGGATTAGAAGATCAGCCGCTAGTAGTTGGTGCAAGTTGGCAAATGGCATTCCTTGCTCCCGATAATACATACACAAGATCGTACATCGCAGAAAAGCATGAAGTGAATGGTCAAGAAATTTTTGTGTTAAAGTATGGACCGGAGAATAATCCAAGTTTTGCTTGGATCGCTAAGAACTATCCTATACCCCTGCGTGATGAATACACCGATCCATTATCAGGGGAGATAATTTCTATTCACGAGCTTGTCAAGTACGAAAGTTTTTGATTCAGGTCTAATTATAATGACGGTATGCGCAAGGAGAAACGCTGCCCCATATGTGGTTGCACGAAACATACACTAGTTGGCTGCATCGTTCATTGGCTTTTTCACAAGGATGAGGAAAGTTCCGTCAATCATCAATAGATTTCTAAACTATCACTTCGTTAACCTTATCAATTATTATACGAGCCATGATACTTCCCAACAATCCCATAACTACAGCGGGGACAATAGTAAAGATAAATACTGTCTGGTAAGTTGCGAGGAAGAGGTTGATTGTTGTAACCTGCATCTCAACTGGTATACCCAATGCTCCTCTAAATGCATGAGGCACAAGAGGGAAGTAAAGCATGTAGAAGAATGGAGCAAATATCATACCAGCTAAACTAGTTTTGATCTTATTTGCAAGTTTACTTCTCAACGCTAAATCAACTACAATAGCAGGTATGATTGTAAGTATGTAGTATGGCATTGCAGGTGCTATGCCATAATGCGCTATCACGGTGGTCATTCCGTTAACGAAAATGTATAATGAAGTGAGTGTAGTAACCGGAAACTTGATGGACAATGTTCTATGAGCAATTATTATCATAAGTGATCCCAGCAATGGCATTGCAATTGTGGCAGCAGCTGCACCTATCAATGGATCTGGATTGAAGTCAAAATATTGACCTCGTGAGAATGGTAGAGTGAACATCATAACCATACCTATTGATGACATCCATAATGCTCCAAGGGAAATTATCGATGCTACTTTTAACGCAGAAGTTAGGTTAACAATTCTTGCTATTTTTACCAGTCCCGCAAATGGTGCAAACGAATTGATTACCATACCTATAACTAGAATCAGGTGTGGCGGGCTTAGAAGACCATCAAAGCCAAAGTTGTTGTGCCACCATAGATCAAACCCTCCAGCGAACAGCTGCAGACCAGAACCGATCAGTGCATAGTGAAAGAACCTAACATACTCTATCTTATGCTTGTGCTTTATCCGCAAGATTGCACCCAAGGCTCCCATCGCTATAGAAAGGAGAACACCCAGATACACCACTGAATGTGGTGGTGTGAAGAATGTCTCTGGCCTATTCAATGCATGCCATGTAACATCCCAATGCCCTCCGCTTATCTGTAGCATCGGGCCTATAGCTGCCAGTAAGTATACTATTGTCAAGATTTTAGGAAACTGTACGAATTTCTGCTCGGTCAATTACAGTAACAGAAGAATTGTCATTTAAAAACCAATCACATCTTTAGTTTCATACCTGTAGTTTGTGCTATATCATCCAAAACTCTCTTATTCGCTGCAGCGATGAATGATAATCTAGAGTTGCTATCAAGTTCCACTTCAAGTTCCCTTCCATCCTCAGATATTAGTATGCCACCTGCTTCTTTCACAATCAAATAAGCTGCAGCTATATCTGTTACCCTTATCTTATTCCTGATATCAATGAAGCAGTCCATCAATCCTCTCGCGAAAATGCACAATTCCAAAGCATTGGCTCCCATATGCCGTATGTGATTTGCCTTTGACATTATTGGTTTCAGGATCTCTATTTTCGCCGGATTAACACCAGACACATTCATACCAACAACGTACCTACTCTCATCATACTTTTCTTTCACATGTATCTTGGCACCATTGAAAAACGCCCCATTGCCTTTTGATGCTGAATAAACATCTCCTGTAAAGAGATCCATAACCACACCATGTTTTACAGCACTTAATTTGTTTGAATCTGCAAAAGCGATAGAACAGCAGTAAAACGGTATGCCTCTAAGGGCATTGGTGGTTCCGTCAACAGCATCTAACACAACAAAGCCTTCGCTCTTTCCATTTGATAGATTAACTTTTCCAGCCTCTTCAGCAATAAGGGTGCAGTTTAAACCGTATTGCTTCAATATATCCATCACAGCCCGTTCTGCAACCATGTCAATCTTTCTAGTAACATCTCCGCCAGCACCCATGCCATAGGACTCGTTAGCTTCCTCTGTTCCAACAAGCCTGCTTACCTGTGATCTTACGCTTGAACACGCTTCAATGAAAATTCTTGGTACATCTGTCACGACCGTCATTGACTTTAGACATGTAATAAATCTAAGTGTTGTAGAAAAGTGTTATATTAATTGCATCACACATATAATATATGAAAACGAAAAGTTATCCTGCACCAACACTCTTCGAAAAACTGGTTCATAAGGTTGCAAAGAAATGGGTAGCAGGACATTCCATGAATGATGCATTAAGATCCGCCAGAGATGCAAACGCAAAAGGAATGGTCGCTATCATAAACTACTTGGGAGAACATCTTACCGATGAGAGTGAAATTAAGAGAAATGTGAAAGAGTATGTGACTATACTTAAGGAAATGGATCGTTTGCGCATAAATGGAAGCATATCGCCAAAATTAACGCAATTTGGACTTGATAACGATTATGATATGTGTGTAAATAATATCTTGACCATAGTTGAACATGCGAAGAAACTTGGCAAATTTGTATGGGTTGATATGGAATCATCTTCATATCTAAACGATACAATCGAGATCTATCTCACATTGCTAAAGCATTATGAAATGGTGGGATTGGCATTTCAAGCATATCTAAAACATGGTGCAGGCTATCTTGTTGACATACTTTTGCAGAAGGGTAAGGTGAGGCTTGTTAAAGGGGCGTATAGAGAAGATAGCAGCGTGGTTTATCGTTCAAAAGGGGCGGTTGATAAAAACTACTTGAAACTTATGCAGATGCTCTTTGAGGATGGTAATAATTTTGCAATAGCAACTCATGATCAACAAATAATCGATAATGCCATAAAGCTTAGCGGCAAGTATAGGAAACAGTTCGAGTTTCAGATGCTGAAAGGAGTTAGGGATGATATCAAACCATCACTGATAAAAGCTGGTTATTCTGTTGCAGAGTACATACCATACGGAGAAAATATAGCAGCGTATTCTATAAGAAGAATAAAGGAGAAACCAAGTAACATATTGCTACTCGCGCGTTCACTGTTTTAATCGCATATAGTCTGGCTCTGTTCCTTCATGAACAGTGTTAGATAGTATTCGCTTCCAGTTCCCTTGCCACTTATACCAGAGTTCTTCCATCCCACAAATGGTTGGCAACCAACCATAGCTCCTGTGGTTGCGCTCCTTGTCCTGTTAACATAAACCACTCCTGATTCTATTTTATCGAGGAACTCCCTTATCTCATTCTGATCATTGCTGAATATACCTGCCGTTAATCCATAATCACTGTCATTGCACAACTTTATTGCCTCATCAAGCTCCCTGTAACCGGCTATGCATAAAATTGGAAGAAATAGTTCTTCCTTGAACAACTTATGATCCTTGGGGAGTTTATCCACAATTGTTGGTTGAACATAATATCCATATCTTAGATCATTGTCTGCAACAACATTACCTCCTGCTAGTATTTTACCATCTTTTCTTGCAATCTCAACACTCTTTTTGTACTTTTCATACGCATTTTCATTTATCACAGGTCCCATGAAACTATTTTTGTTAAGAGGATTGCCGACAGTGAGTTCACTGGTTCGTTTGACCAACCTATTGGCAAATTCTTCTTTCAGACTTTCATACACGTATACACGCGAACATGCACTGCACTTCTGTCCAGAATAACCAAAGGCAGCCTTTAACACACCTTCAACTGCTTTATCCAGATCAGCACTTTTTGTGATCACAGCAGGGTTCTTGCTACCCATTTCCGTTATAACGGGCTTCGGTCTTTTTGAATTAGCAGTTCTGTATATCCATAATCCCACATCTTTGGAACCTGTGAATACTATACCATCAACATCATCGCTTTCAACCAATGTTTTGCCTACCACACTACCAGAGCCGGTAACCAGATTGATTACGCCTGCTGGCAAACCCGCTTCTTCAAGAATCTCACAGAATTTGTATGATGTTAGCGGTGTGTCACTTGCTGGTTTCAGCACAACAGTGTTGCCAGTAATCATAGCACCGGCGCACATACCATCAGTTATTGCCATGGGGAAGTTGAAAGGGGCAATTACAGCCCAAACACCATATGGTTTCATCACGCTCTTACTTTTTTCATTAGGATAAGCGCTCTTCGTCTGTTTAATGAATCCATTGTTAAGTTCCATCTGCTCAGCATAGTAACGCAAAAAGTCTATCGCTTCATCAACATCACCCATCGCTTCATACCTATTCTTCCCATTTTCAAATGAAAGCAATGCAGATAACTCATACTTTCTTTGGCTCATGATATCTATAGCTTTCTTGAATATTGCTACACGTTCTCTGTAATCTGTTCTACTCCAGTGCTGGAATACCTTACGAGCAGATGCTATAGCATTCTTGACATGCTCTTCCTTTCCCAAAGGAAATTGTGAAACAACGATCCTTGTATCTATCGGGGAACGCACTGCAAACGTGCTATCAGACGCAACACGCTTACCATCAATTATCATTTGGTAAGTTTTACCAAGTTCCTGCGTGACTCTATTAACAGCATCTTCATACTTGTTATCAAACACTTCTTCCCCTTTATGTATCAGTGCCTTGAAGAAAGTGGACTCATTATCAAACATATGTTAAACTTGCTTTTCATGCCTTAAAACTGTTTGTTGCAAATAAGAGATAAATAGAGACCTACAAGTGTAGAGTGTAATGAGCAGC